>JGI11944J13513_1000597_pt1 | contig 33265 bp, 28 predicted proteins | sample TerdegcoTASludge_FD_13513 | JGI IMG/M metagenome (IMG submission 13513) | reverse complement strand
GACCAATGTTAGTATCCATCTTCGTAGGGATTGCTAGCAAAATATAGCCTAAAAACATTACGACTAATCCTATGCTTATAGTTTTACCATATCCGAGCCATCTATCTGCTAGGATTCCACCAATCAGTGGCATAAAATATACAGCTGCAAGGAATATTCCAAATACTTGTGTTGCTTGTGCTGCAGTATAACCATACTTTGCTTGAAGAAATAACGTAAATATTGCAAGCATTGTATAATACCCAAACCGTTCACCCATATTTGCAAAAAACGCAACAAAAAGACCTGTGGGATGATTTTTAAACATATATAACCTTATTATTTAATTTTTCACAAACGATATCTCATTTATAGATATATCAATCTTTTTATTTCATAAATTAGTAATAAAATATTTCAATAATAATATTTTTATTTGTGACTAATAAATTGTTTATAATCATTTAATTAAAAGCCCTCCATTTCTTAAAGAATACCCATGAGAAATGAATTTTATAAAATTTGCAAATTATTAAAAATTTTGTAATTAATTGGAAAAATTCAATCTTTCCATATAAAATCGAATAATAAATACGATGCAATAATCAACAATCCTGTATATGCAATAAGCAATTGCATATCTGATTGTATTGCTGAGAATTTTGTTCCCACCATTGTCAATCCTGTTGAATCAATTCCGATTTTAATTATAGGCAAAAGTATTGGAAAAGATAAAATTGGAAACAATGCATTTTTTGATGATGCTTTTGAAATAATCGCTGATATTACTGTAGTTGCGGATGCAATTGCAATCGAGCAAATTACAATTATGATTATAAATAATCCAATTGAGATAATATTTGCTGTATTTACAAATAAAAAGAAAAGAACGATTGAAAAAAAATTTATGAATAAGCTCAGTAATATATTATATATTAATTTCCCAAAAAATATTGAACTTGTTCCCACTGTAATCCCTAAAAGCAAAGAGGTGCCTCGCTCTTCCTCGCTTATAAATGATTTTGATAACCCAATCATAGTACTAAAGAAAATTACAATCCAAAGTAAACTTGATGTGGCTTCCTGGCTTAATGCCTCTGAAGCAAAGCTAATTGCAATAATAGTAATTGTTGTTAAAATAAAAAGTAAAATTGTAGTAATAGAATAGCGAGTTCTAAATTCGCTCAGAATTTCTTTATATAAAACAGCGGATATCTCTTGCACTGCGTTTTTCATTTATAACGCAAAATTAGAAGATAATAAAATATTATCCTGGGAATATTATTCTATTCTTTCCAATTAATATTTATATTCCTTGCCGCATAAACATCATTCACACGTCGAATTGGTGTTGTATGAGGTGCATCCTTTACAATTTCAAGATTAGTTTTGATTTCTTCGCAAATTGATTTCAGGGCTTGAGCATAAGCATCAAGACTTTCTTTAGTCTCGGTTTCTGTTGGCTCAACAAGCATAGCTTCGTGAACAATTAATGGAAAATATACAGTTGGAGCGTGAAATCCATAATCAAGCAATCGCTTTGCAATATCCATAGTAGAAGCCCCCATTTCCTTTTGCCTACTTCCGCTCATTACAAATTCGTGCATACTTGCGCTTGGATATGGAAAGTCAAAATCTTCCCTTATCAAAGCTTTCAGATAATTAGCATTGATAATTGCGCCCTTGCTTGTCTCGAAAATTCCATCAGCACCAAGCATTAGAATATAAGCAAAAGCACGAACAAATATAGAAAAATTCCCAAAAAATGAATGCATTTTGCCTATGCTTTTTGGTATATTATAATTTAATGCATATTTATCCCCATCAAAAGTAATCTGAGGAACAGGCAAATATTGCAATAATTTTTCATTAACCAAAACGGGACCAGAGCCGGGACCACCGCCACCGTGAGGAGTTGAAAATGTTTTATGAAGATTCAAATGCAAGCAATCCACACCGATCTTACCAGGTTGCACTATTCCAATAAGTGCATTCATATTGGCGCCATCCATATAAAGCAAAGCATCAACTTTATGCAATTCTTCTTGGATAATATTTATATTGCTTTCAAATAAGCCAAGTGTATTCGGGTTTGTCAGCATCATTCCTGCAACATTTTCATTCAATTTAGATTTAAAATCTTCGATATCAACTTTGCCGTCAGCATTAGATTTGACATTTACAATTTGGAAACCGCCAATAGATGCTGATGCAGGATTTGTACCGTGAGCAGAATCGGGAATAAGTATTAGCTTCTTATTAAAATTTCCCTTGTCTTGATGATATGTGCGAATTAAATTAATTCCTGTTAGCTCGCCTGCTGCTCCCGCGGGAGGTTGTAAAGTGAATCCCTTCATCCCTGTTATTGCTTTCAATTGCTCGCCAAGTTCATACATAAGTTGTAAAGCGCCTTGCACATATTTATCATCCAACAACGGATGTATATTTGCAAATCCATCTAATGATGCAACCTTTTCATTCACTTTTGGATTATATTTCATTGTACAGGAACCAAGAGGATAAACGCCCTCATCAATTCCATAATTAAAATGCGCAAGATGATTAAAATGTCGAGCAACTTCGACTTCGCTTACTTCGGGAAGATTTGCGGGTGTATCGCGTAGCATTGATTTGTCGATCGAGAAAGAAAAATCTACATCAGGCACATCTAATTTGGGCAATGTATAGCCCTTTCTATCTTTTTTGCTAATTTCAAAGATTAATTTTTCCATAAAATTCTAAAAAATTCAAAATTACTAATTTTTTAAATTTTGTAGTTTAGAATTTTGGTAGTAATATGATTTTAAATTGATTTTCTTTTGCAATAAAAAAAGGCTATAATATTGAACATTATAGCCTTTAAATATTTCTTACTTAAATTATTATATTATTTAAAATTAGTAAAATATTGAAAAAGTTGCCTTATAATTTTAATTTTTTCAAATCATCTTTCATTCTTTGAATATCTCTTAGCCAATCTTCAATATCGTTTTCGTGTTCCAGCTCTTCATTGAGGATTTGAACTGCACTTTGATAAGTTGAATGATCTTTCCCGACAGTAAAATCGGCAATTTCTTTATATCTCTGAATAGCACAACGTTCACCTCGCAGATTTTGATTTAATATTGTTTCTATATAGGGATCTGATGGTTCTTCATAAGTGCAACGTGCAAGTTTTGACCAATCATTTGGATTGAGTACAGGCGTGCCACCAAGTTGAATAATTCTATTTACAACCAGAACAGCATGATTAAGCTCCTGAGTTGCATGTAATAAAAGTTCAGTTTCGATTTCAGTTCGCATAGGACCTTCCATTACTCTCGCACCAATCCAATATTGATAATAAGCAAGCCATTCTTCTGCGAGTGCAGCATTTAACATTTTCAATAATTCTTCAACATTAATTGAAGTAATTTTAGGGGCTGATTCTCCCATAGTTACACCTTTATTTTAATTTTGGAGTTCAAAATTACAAAATTAATATTATATAATAAATTTATATTTTTTATATAATTTTAAATATTATTTATTAATATAACTCTTTATTATTTATAATAATTAATGAGTTTCAGAGCATTTTTTGCAGCGTTTTGCTCTGCTTCTTTTTTAGAATATCCAAGGGCAGTACCCCATAAACGCCCATCGATATAGACCCCCGCAAAAAAAGTTCTATCATTTGGTGGCCCTTCTTCAGCCAAAATTGAGTATGTAGGAGTAGATTTTGAAATAGATTGGACTTCTTCCATAAATTTGCTCTTGAAATTGATAATCTCATAAGCATGAACTTGAGATAACAAAGGCAAAACAACCCTGAGTACAAAGTTCCGCGTTGCTTGATAGCCAGAATCAATATAAATTGCACCAACTACAGCTTCAAGAGTGTTCGATAAAACGGATGTATTCTGATTTTCAATTTGATTTTTAACAGTGAAGCTTACTCTAACAAATTCATCAAGGTGCAATTTATAAGCAACATCGCCCATTACTTGCCGATTAATTAATTTTGCCCGCAAATCTGTTAAAGTACCTTCATTGCTATGTGGATATGTCTGAAAGATGTATTCTGTTATTATAAAATTGAAAATCGAATCACCAAGAAATTCAAGTCGTTCATTTGTATAAAGCTCATTTATTTTTAAATCTTCAAATTCCTTTTGCAAAACATTAAGATATGATCTATGAATTAGGGAAATCTCGAATATTTTTGGGTCATTGATTTTTGTTTGGATAATTCTCTCAAGCTTATTTTGCATATCAGGAAATAGAAACAATAATCTTGGTAGAGTTTCTAAATAAAAAGCAGACCTAGGAACATCATAAATTGCTTTCCTAGGGGTCTGCTTATTAAAATTATCTTCGTTAGATTGCATCGGACTTGGAATGTCTAGTTATTTATCCAATCCCTTGTCTTTATTTATTGCTCATACTTCTTAAAAATAAGTGTTGCATTATGTCCACCGAACCCGAAAGTATTACTCAGTGCCACTTTAATGTCTTTTTTTACAGCAACATTTGGAGTATAGTTCAAATCGCATTCGGGGTCTGGTACCTCGTAGTTGATTGTTGGTGGAATAATACCATACTTAATTGCAAGAATTGAAGCAATTGCCTCGACTGCTCCTGCAGCGCCAAGCAAATGCCCTGTCATAGATTTTGTGGAACTAATAGCAATTTGATATGCACGAGGTCCAAACAGATTTTTAATTGCTGTAGTCTCGTTTTTATCATTGTAAGGAGTCGATGTTCCATGAGCATTGATATAATCAATATCATTGATAGTCAGCCGAGCATCCTCGATTGCGCGCTTCATTGATTTTTGAGCTCCTTTGCCTTCAGGTGCAGGTTGAGTGATATGAAAAGCATCATCTGTCATCCCAAAGCCTGAGAATTCTGCGTAAATTTTGGCGCCACGGTTCAATGCATGTTCTTCGGTTTCTAACACAAGAATACCTGCACCTTCTCCCATAACAAAACCATCTCGCTCACTATCAAATGGACGAGAAGCTTTCTCAGGCGCATCATTACGCGTTGAAAGTGCTTTCATTGAATTAAATCCACCAATTCCCATTCGGCATATTGCAGCTTCGGAGCCTCCCGTAAGCATAACATCAGCATCCCCTCTTTGCAAAATCATTAAAGCATCAGCAAGTGAATGCCCTGATGTAGCGCACGCTGATGTAGTTGAGTAATTCGGTCCCTCAAGTCCCCATCGTATCGCAATATGTCCCGGTGAAATATTCGATATCATCATTGGAATGAAGTATGGTGATATACGGTCAGGCTTACCACGTTCAAATAAAGATTGTTGCTGTTGCTCATAAACAAACATACCGCCTATTCCAGAACCTACAATAACGCCTATCCGATCTTTATCTTCTTTCTCAAGATTTAATCCAGAATCCTCAATTGCCATTGCAGCTGAGGCAATAGCATATTGAGTAAAGAGATCCATCTTTTGCACTTCTTTGCGATTGAAATATTGCAATGGGTCGAATCCTTTTATTTCGCAAGCAAATTTCGTCTCAAAATATGTAGTATCGAAATGCGTAATAGGTTTCGCTCCACTTTTCCCCTGAATCAAGGAGTTCCACGTTTCTTCGACGTTGTTTCCGATAGGAGTTATTGCTCCTAAACCCGTAACAACAATTTTTGGGTAATTATACTTTGACATAAACTTTTTAGTTTTTTCCAAGCCTTCCGTTGAGATAGTTAATCACATCGCCAACTGTTTGGATCTTTTCTGCATCGGTTTCTTCGATTGAGATGTCAAATGCTTTCTCAATTTCCATAATCAATTCAACAGTGTCGAGTGAATCTGCGCCTAAATCTTTTGTGAAAGAAGCTGCGTCAGTTATTTGCGATTCTTCAACGCCTAACTTCTTTACAATGATTTCACTTACTTTTTTTCTTATTTCATCCATAAATTTACCTTTAATTTAAAAATTACATAAATAAACCACCATTTACATTTAAAACCTGACCTGTGATATAACTCGCCTCGTCTGATGCAAGGAACGCAACTGCGTTTGCTATATCCTCAGGTTCAGCAATCCTTTTTAAAGGGATATTTTCAATAAAAGCTTTCTTTTGCTCGGTATTTAATGCATCTGTCATCTGTGTCCGCACATAACCTGGTGCCACTACATTGACCAATATGTTCCTTGAGGATAGTTCCCGAGCGATTGATTTTGTAAAGCCAATCAGACCTGCTTTTGAGGCTGCATAGTTCGATTGTCCTGCATTTCCCATTAATCCTACAACCGATGCAATGCTAATAATCCTCCCATATCGTTGTGAGATCATTATTTTGCTTGCTACTTTTGAGCATATAAATGCACCCTTTAAATTTGTATCTAAAACTGCATCCCATTCTGCTTCGCTCATTCGTAGAAGCAAATTATCCCGTGTTATTCCCGCATTATTCACAAGAATATCTACCCTTTGGGCTTCATTAGTGATTTTCTCAAAGCATTGCTCGATTGATTGCATATTTGTTACATCTGCCTGTAAGCATTTTACCGATTTTGAAATTTCTATATTCTCGATAAATACTTCATTTTCCTCAGGAATTTTATAATCGAGTGCATAAACGAAAGCACCTTCTTCTGCAAGCTTTATTACGATAGATTTTCCTATGCCTCGGCACCCGCCTGTAACTACTGCAACCTTATTTTCAAATCTTTTTGCCATTTACAATTTCTCAAAATTTTAAAATTAAGAAAAAACAACGAGTTAACAAAAATAATTTTTGCAATTTTCGTAAGAATCAATTCCTGCAATATTAACATTGTTTAATGTTCGTTTGACTAATCCTTGCAAAACATTGCCTGCACCAACTTCAATATAGTTATCTATATTATCATTCTGCATATTTTGTAATGTCTGCATCCATAATACAGGTGAAGTAAGTTGTTTAATCAGGCACTTCTTTAGTTCATTTCCATCTCTTGTAGGTTTTGCTGAAATATTGACATAAACAGGATATTTTGCATCATTGAAATGGGTATTTTCGATAAAATCAGCTAGTTCTTTAGCTGATGTCTGCATTAATGGAGAATGAAATGCTCCACTAACAACCAATTCTTTAACAATTTTTGCCCCTGCTTCTTTAAATTTATTAACATTTGCTCTTATTAGATCTCGCGAACCTGAAACTACAATTTGACCAGGTGAATTATAATTTGCGGGAACTACAACGCCATTATTTTCAGCATTAATTTTGTCACAGACTTGTTGAACTTTGTCTTCATCCAAACCAATAACTGCGAACATAGTGCCTGGCTCTATTTCACCTGAATGAAACATTAACTCACCACGTTTTGCAACTAATTTCAATCCATCTTCAAAGCTAAATACATCGCTAGCATATAATGCGGCATATTCCCCAACAGAATGCCCCGCAGTAGCTGATATTTCGAATTTGTTCTTTATTAAATCATAAATGATTGCACTATGCAAGAATAATGCGGGTTGTGTATATCGAGTTTCTGTTAATTTTTCTATAGGACCATTAAAGCAAATATCGCTTATTGAATAACCAAGAATATTATCAGCAAGTTCATACTTTTGCTTTGCAAATTCATCATTCAGATAATAATCTTTCCCCATTCCAACGTATTGCGAGCCCTGACCGGGAAAAAGCAATGCTGTTTTCATATTTCACCTCAATCGTTCATATTCCAACGTAATAAAACAGAGCCAAAAGTATATCCAGCGCCGAAGCTCGAAAGTATAAGATTATCTCCTTTATGAACTTTGCCTGCTTCCCACCATTCTGATATACAGCTCGGAATAGTTGCTGCAGTAGTATTACCATATCGGTCAATATTTATCATTACTTTTTCTCTTGGAAGTCCCATTCGATCTGCTGTCGCAGTTAAAATCCTCATATTTGCTTGGTGCGGGACAAAATATGCAATGTCATTGGCAGTTAAGTGATTTCGTTCCATTATCTTTAGCGAAACATCTGCCATTCCTGTCACCGCTGCTTTAAATACAGTTTGCCCGTCTTGATATAAATAATGCTCCCCATTTTGTACCGTTTCAATTGATGCAGGACGATAGCTACCTCCTGCCAAAAGCCTTAGATATTTCGTACCTGAACCGTCAATTGCTAAAATTTGGTCAAGAATTCCATAATTTGGATCATTGGACATTTCAATTAGGCAAGTTGTCCCTGCATCTCCAAAAAGTATAGCGGTTGTTCGGTCTTGATAATTTGCGATTGAACTCATTTTATCTGCACCGCATAAAAGCACTTTTTTGGCAACACCGCTTTCAACCAATGACGCAGCTGACCTCAATGCAAAGATATATCCAGAGCAAGCTGCTGATAAATCGTATCCCCAAGCGTGCTTCAATCCTAATTTATCGATAACTACTGCTGTTGTGCTTGGAAAGAGGAAGTCAGGTGAAATAGTTGCTACTACTACTGCGTCAATTTCCTGTGGATCTATATTAAACTGGTCAAACATTTTAATTGCAGCAGGCACAATCAAGTCTGATGTTGCACCTTCTTTGAGTATATGTCGTTCTTTTATACCTGTGCGAGATACTATCCACTCGTCTGTAGTGTCCAGATAGCTTTCGAAATATTCATTTGTATAAATATCGGGTGGAAAATAACGAGAAATTGCTGTTATTGTTGCTGGCATTTCTTATCCTTTTTTATGAATTTATAGTGTTTAAAATTATAGATTCCTCAATTTTATTAGCTAATTTGTTATCTACCAACTCTTTAGCCTTTGTTATCATATTTTTTATTGCCATTGGTGTGGATTTCCCGTGGCCTACAATTGATATACCTTTTACTCCTAGCACAGGAACACCACCATATTCCTCATAATCAAGTTCTTTTAAGATGTTCTTAAATGTTGGTAAAGCCATAGAGAGCTTTAATTTGTTTGTAATTTTGCTTTCTCCATAAGCTTTTAATTTAGATTTGAAAAATGAGACAAATCCTTCAGCAAATTTCAATATCACATTTCCGACATATCCGTCGCATACCACAACATCAGCTTTCCCCATCATAATTTCGTTGCCTTCAATATTTCCAATAAAATTTACTTTGCTTTTCTCCAGCATCTTATATGCTTCTCGTAGTTCATCTGTTCCCTTTATGGGTTCCTCACCAATATTGAGTAATGCAACTTTTGGCTCTTCAATATTCAAAGCAAATTTAGCATAAATATTTCCCATAATTGCAAATTCATATAGAAATCTTGCCTTATGATCTACTGTTGCACCTACATCTAATAATACAACGGGTCTTGAACCTACTGATGGTATAAGAGTCGCAATTGTTGGTCTTGATACACCCTCTATTCTTCCAAGTAATACTGAAGAACAAGTAAGCATTGCTCCTGTATTGCCTGCCGAAAGAAAAGCATCAATTTTTCCCTCTTTTAAATCTTGTAACCCAAGAAAAAGAGATGACTCCCGTTTTGTTTTGAGAACCTCTGTAGGGTCGTCATCCATTTCTACTTTTTGTGGTGAATGAACACATTGAATATGAGAAATTTCGAGATGATTCTTTCGGGCAACATTATTGATTTCATCAATATCGCCATAAAGTATTAGCTCAATATCGTGGTATTTATCTTTTGAAAAAGATTCATTTGCAAGCAATATCCCCTCAATTTCATTATGGGGGGAAAAATCGCTACCCATTGCGTCAATTCCTATTCTCATTATTTTCAATTTTAATAAGAATGGTTGTTATAATTTTTCAATTATTATTCTACCATTGTAATATCCACACTCGGGGCATGCTGTATGAGCAAGCCTTCTTGCACCACAATGAGGACATATTGTCGTTTGAGAATAAGTTGCTTTGTAATGCGACCTTCTTGTATCTCTTCTTGATTTTGAAAATCTTCTATTCGGATTTGGCATAAGTTCCTCTAATTTTTCAAATTTAAATTTTTTAATTTCTTCCATTTTTCATCAACCTCTTCACTTCTTTGAAGTTGATTTGTTAATTCAGGATATAAATCAGTGAATGATTTCCCACGCAAATCAGGATGAATTCGTTTCATTGGCAAATTCAAAATCAAGATTTGTCGTATATCTTCTGTTAAATCAATCATTTGGTCATCTTCGTTTATTATTATATCCTCACTCTCCGTCTCGAAATTCTGCGTTGCTTTCCTTAAGAAATATAATTCTGAATTTGCAATATAACTCAACTCAACCTCGCCGGTAATTAAATCATCATATTCCCGCAACGATAAATCGCATACCAAATGAGTATAGCAGCTAACTGTCCCAATTATTGTATATCGTCTACCAAGTTTTGTCATTACTGCTGATAATTCTATATCACCAAAGAACTCTACAGGTAAATCAACAATATCTTCTGCATTTTCGTGCAGGTCAATTGGATATTTGCCATCCTTTATTCCGTGTATTCTAACTTGCAACATTTTATATCAATTTGCAATTTATAAAGATTTCAAAATTAACTAATTATTAATTATTAGCAAAATTTTATAAAAAACCCGCTTCTTTTGAAGCGGGAAAATTAAGGAGGTAAAAATGAAAAAAGTTAATTTTTACTTTTTTTATTGCTATTGTGTTATAGCCATTGTTTTTGGGATAACGGACACTTTCTTTCTTTCTTTATCCAATCTTGAAAATTCTACTGTGCCATCAATTAATGAAAATATTGTATAATCTTTGCCCATTCCAACATTTTTGCCTGGGTGATATTTTGTTCCCACTTGCCTTATTATTATATTCCCTGCGCGTACTTCCTCACCACCGAATTTCTTTACGCCACGATATTGCGGGTTCGAATCCCTTCCATTTTTTGATGACCCACCACCTTTTTTATGTGCCATTTCAATTTCCTCTAATTTACCTGTATATCAGTTATTTCAATAGATGTATAATTTTGACGATGTCCATTCAATTTTTGATGTCCTTTCCGACGTTTCTTATGGAAAACAAGAATTTTCTTGTCTTTGTATGCACCAATAACCTTTGCTTTTACTTTTCCATCGATGTATGGAGAGCCAATTTTATTTTCATTGTCATCATTAAATAATAATACTTTATCAAATTCGACTTCCTCGCCAATTTCTGCTGATAATTTTGGAACAAGCATCTTCTGATTTGGATGAACTTCAAATTGGCTTCCCGCTATTTCTACAATTGCCCACATTTCTATTATTTGCTTTTTTAAAGTATACAAAATTAAATAAAAAAATATTAATAGCAATTATTTTTAATAATTCATCAATCCTACAAATAATCCAACTTGAAATTTGAAACCTGATTGATTCAATTTGTCGGGGACATTTGTAACCCGTCCAATAGAATTATATTTCCAATTTGAACTCCCAAATGGGTCCTTGAGTGAAAAATTATAGCTTGCATTCAATCGGAACATTAAAAAATTGGTGACTGCATACTCAAAATTCACGCGTGGTTCAAGATCTAAAAAGTTTTGAGATAATTTATGTGAATAAAAATCCGCTATATTTGTTGTTGTTGGCAACTCATTCCAATCCACATCTCTTGCTGTTTGAGATATATCAATATTGGATTTTGCCATTCCGATTCGCAATCCACCCAATATGGCAAAAGATTTGAAAGGAACAAAGGCGTAATCGGCAATTATTCCAATATTGGAAATTTGGTAATTTAATTCCCTATGCAAATTCAATGAATCAAACGATGATGAGGAACTTCCACCATCGGTAAAAAATCCTAGCCGCAAATTTTTCACAATAAATATACCTGTAAAGACCTCAAATCCACCTTGGTACATTGGTTTGCTTAAGTTGTCTAATCCATAAGATTTAGCAAGATTATTTACTTCGTCAAGATTGAGAAATTGAAATGCCGCTGTATATCCACCCCCGAGACTGAAATATGGCGATTTTTCTGTCTGAGTTGGTTCAGTCTCAAATTGAAATTGTTCAATATCCGGACCTTGTGCAAAAATTTGACTAATGGAAAGCAAAAGCACTGAGGTAATTAAAATTATTGATTTTTTCATTTATAACTCCATATTTTTATCTAAATAAACTATTTTGCCATTTGCAATAGTTGCAAGAACACGAACATCGTTAAACGATTTTTGCGATAAATCATTATTTAAAATTACGAAATTTGCATTATAAAATGGCAAAATTTCGGTATTATTATTGGTGTCTTTATATAATTTACGTAAATTTTTTGTATAAGTATCAATTGCAGTATCCAAATCGAGCGTTTCGTTTGGTCTATTGGAATTAACTAAGGCATCCAATCCAAGAATTGGGTCAGGGCTTTCTATTGGTGCATCAGATCCTGATAAAATTGTACCGCCATTATTTATAATACTCCGCCAAGGATAAGCATATTCAAGTCGTTTTCCAATGCGTGATTGAGCCATACCTTTTGTATCGCTTACATAATGAATCGGTTGAATTAATGCGAATATATGAGGATTCCCGAATTTTTTCAAATCACCTGGATGAACCATCTGACAATGCTCAATTCTCAAGACTAAATCTTTATGACCATTATTCTCCAGTATCTTATGATATGCATCCAATACAATGTGATTTGCTTTATCGCCAATTGCATGAGTTGCAACCAGAAAGCCCTGGTTAATTGCTAATTGAATTTTGCGAATAAGAAGCACGGGGGGAATTAGTATCTGACCGTAATTACCAGGGTCATCATTATAGGGTTCGAAAAGGGCAGCGCTATGAGAACCTAATGCTCCATCAGAATAAAATTTTACACCATCTATTGAAAACATATTCCCAATGTAAGGCTCATTAATAAAATGGAGATAACCATCATTATCTTCCTTCAGATAGGAATGAACTCTCATTTGTAATTTGTTTTCATTATCTAAATTCTTATAAATATCAAGAAATTCAAGGGATGTATCCATATCGCAAATTTCTGTTATTCCGAATTTGAAAAGAATTTCTTGAGCCTTAAGTATCATTTTAATAATTTGGTTGTCGGAATATTTCGGCAGAATTTTCAATATTTTTTCCATTTCAGTATCGGCTAATATTCCATTTGAATGTTTGCGAAACCCTGCGATTTGCAAAGCAATTGAATTTACCCACACCGAATGCCCATCGATACGTTTTACGCAAACAGGTATATTTGGGAAAACTACATCCAGCAACCTCTTATCAGGTAATTTTTTATCTAAAAAATTTTCCTCATCCCATCCATAACCATATATCCATCTATCTCTGAAAAATGGATTTTGTCTTAAATACGAAACAATTTCCTGAGCAGATGTAAAATCCTTGAAATTTGGTACTATTTCATTTTCACCAATACCAAAGAAATGCAGGTGCGAATCAATAAATCCAGGAAGTAAATATGCATTTTCAAAGAAATAAGCCTTATTATTAATTATTAAATTAACACCATTGGAGATATTCTTCGTTCTTTTGATTTGATTGTTTTCTAATTCTAGTTCAATTTGCAATGGTTTCATATTTTTTTCATAAATTATATTTTTTTCAAATAATAGATGATATTAAGCACAGAAGCAATTGTAATTGCTTCACAAAAATATGGGGATTCAAGCAAAATCATTACTTTCTTTACTAAAGATTTTGGCATAATTAAGGCAATTGCAAAAGGTTCATTGCAGATAAAGAGCAAATTTGGCAGTGCTTTAGAAATTTTAAGCTATGACAATATAAATTTCTATAGCAAGCCCGAAGGTCATTTGCAATTGCTTTCCGATGCTGAAATCCTTCGCCCATTTTATAATTTAAGCAAATCTCTCGAACATATTACAATTGGCTTTGCATTATGTGAGACAATTCTCAAAACACTCGATGAACAATATAAAAATCCAATTATTTTTGGTTATCTTGTCGAATCTTTAAATTGTCTTAACAACTTGTCATTAAATCCCGCCAATATTTTAATAAAGTTTTTAATTAATTTATCTTATACTCTTGGTTTTGGTATTAATTTCGATAACAATGAAATTGTAAATGAACATTCACCTTCAAAATTTAACAAACAAAAGTATTTATTAAATTTAGAAAATGGAAATTTTAAAATTATAAATAATTATTCAAATAACAATGAAAATTTTGATATAGTTGATATAGAATTATTGAAAAAAATATATAATATTAATAATTTGCCAATTAATAATATTGGAGATATTGAATTTTCAATGGCTGAGGTAAGCAAAATAATTAATATTTTAAGCAAATATTATCATTATCATCTAGGAAAGTATTTTTATTTAGAAAGTATGAGGCTATTAGTCAAATGATTTGGAAAATCTTGCTTACAATCTTTTTTGTATTGATGAATGCTTTCTTTGTGGCAGCTGAATTTGCAATTGTAAAGGTTCGGTCATCCTCTGTTGAGTTAGCAGTACGTTCAGGAAGTGGAATTGCTAAAATATCTCAGCATATTGTCACGCATCTAAACACGTATTTATCTGCAACACAATTAGGTATTACTATTGCAAGTCTTGCATTAGGATGGATTGGGGAAAGTGTTGTCGGTGACATTATTATTGATATTATGGCTTTATTTGGTGTTAATGTTTCAGTCCAATCTGCTCATCAAATTGCATTTCCCTTAGCATTTATTATAATTACATTTTTGCATATCGTTTTTGGCGAACTTGCTCCCAAAAGCCTTGCAATCCAATATCCTGAGAAGGTAACAAATTTTGTTTCTATCCCACTTAGAATATTCCAAATTATTTTTGGGCCTATTGTATGGGCATTAAATTCATTTGCAAATTTCGTAATTAAACTTGCAGGGATTGAGGTTTCAACAGAAACCGCTGTTGTTCATTCGCCCGAAGAATTAATGGTAATTGTCGAAGAGAGCACTCAAAAGGGTGTAATTGCAAATGAAGAGCAAGAAATGATTGAAAATGTTTTTGAATTTTCTGAAACTCCCGCAAAGCAAATTATGGTACCACGCAATAAAATTGTCGCGGTTCCTATTAATGCAACTCCTGAGGAAATTTTAGAACGTTTCTCTATTGAAGGATATTCGCGTATGCCTGTGTATGAAAACACAATCGATAATATTCTTGGCATTGTCTATGCAAAAGACCTTTTAAATCTATTTTTAAATAGAGAAATTATTATCTTAAAAGATATAATCCGTCCTGCATTCTTTGTGCAAGAGAATGATAAAATAAATATTATTTTGAAGAAAATGCAAAACAATCGCGCTCATCTTGCCATTGTAATGGATGAATTTGGCGGCACAGCTGGAATCGTCACAATGGAAGATATTCTCGAGGAGCTTGTCGGCGAAATTCAAGATGAATATGATGAAGAATTGCCTCAAATAGAAAAGATTGGTGAAAACGAATTTGTGCTTTCTGCGCTTATTCCTATCGATGATTTAAATGATAATTTGCCCGAACCAATTCCTGAAAGTGATGAATATGAAACAATAGGGGGATATATACTTGCAGAATTGGATAGAATTCCCGAGCTTAATGAAAAATTCCAAATTGGCAATTATGAATTTCAAATTCTCGATCGAAAACCTTGGCAAATTGAACGCTTGAAAATGAAATATACCGTCAAATCGGATGAGAAAGAAGAAGATATATAACAGATTGGAACTTGTAGTGTTCAAAATTTTACTGTAATATTCAAATGTAGAGACACCATATATGGCGTCTCTACAATGAGCCTTCACCAATCCCCAGTCACCTGAACCTACGACTCAAGACGTAAGTTCAATCTTAATAATCAATATGGGTTATCCAACCAAATGGATCTTCAATCTTACCATATTGAATGCCAAGTAATGTATCATACATTTGCTGAGAAATGGGACCAATTTCAAAATTATTTATAGTATAGTCTTTCCCACCATAGCTAAGTAATCCAACGGGTGAAATTGCCGCGGCTGTGCCTGTCCCAAAACATTCGGTTAATCTACCTGATTCAATACCTTCAATAACTTCTTTAATTGAAATTACTTTTTCGGAAGCTTTATAACCAAGATGGCGGGCAAGTTTCAATACAGAATCGCGTGTGACACCTGCAAGAATTGTTCCCGATTCAAGAGAAGGTGTGATAATTTCACCATCAAGCACAAACATAATATTCATCGAACCAACTTCATCAACAAATGTTAAATTTACTCCATCAAGCCATAATACTTGCGAATAACCTTCTTTTTCGGCAGCAGCTGTTGCTCTCAAAGATGCTGCATAATTTGCTCCTGCTTTTGATGAGCCAAGCCCACCACGAACTGCACGGACATATTTATCGGATACTTTAATTTTTACGGGACGAAGAACATCTTCATAATATGGGCCCACGGGCGACATAATGATTATCATTGTATATTCTTTCGAGGGATGAACACCAATTATATTTGACGAACCAAAAATAAATGGACGTATATACATTGTCTCGCCTTCACCCGATGGGATAAATTCTCTATTCAAATAGACCAATTCTTTTATTGCATCAAGAAAACGCTCTTCTGGAAATGGAGGAATTACTACCATTTCCGCTGAATGATTTATACGCTTTGCATTCATCTCAGGTCGAAATAGATTTGCACCACCGTTGGGATTTTTATAAGCTTTCAATCCCTCGAATATCGTTTGTGCATAATGCAAAGTCATCATTGCGGGTTCAATTGACAAGGCTTGATAAGGAAGAATTTCTCCTTCCTCCCAATTTCCATCTTTATAATGAGATATATACATATAATCAGCAAAGTACCGACCAAAACCTAATTTTGACCAGTTAATTGAATTTTTCAGTGTATCATTTCTTGGAATAAATTTAAATTTTGACATATCGTAACTCCAATTTGAAAAATTATAAAACACAAATTTATTAAATATTTAGCAATAAATTCATAATATTTCTATAAATATTAATAATTATTAATTATGATAAACCTAAACTTTATGTTAGGTTATTATTTATATTTAATGTAATTTTGTTGTTTTAAAGGGATTATAATATGGAAAAATTTAATTATGTTAAATTATTAGTATTAATTAGTTTGTTAAATTTAACGAGTATTACAATGAGCGCACAAAATGAACAATCTATGGACTCACCCGAGATGAAAGCCTTTATGGAATATATGACTCCAAGTGAAATGCATAAATTACTTGCAAAATTCGATGGTGACTGGGAAACCAAAACTCAATTTTGGATGTCACCAGATTCACCGCCTGAAATCTCAACTGGTGTTGCACATAATAAGCTAATATTTAATGGGCTTTATTTGCAAATGGAGCATTCTGGCAAATCAGATATGGGTGAATTTCACGGTATGGGTACATTTGCCTATGATAATGCTGCAAAGGAATTTCAAGCATCTTGGATTGATAATCACGGAACTTGCCTTCTTTACCAAACTGGCAAATACAATGAAAAAACCAAATCTATTGAAATTAAAGGTGAATTTGCTGACCCTGTCTCCGGAAAACCTTTAAAAACTCGATCTGTTTATACATATATTGATGATAACCACTGGTCAATGGATATGTATATTATGATGGATGGAAAAGAATTCAAGAGTATGCACTCTGACTATGTAAAAAGCAAATAATGCTTTTTTATTTGTCCATATCGATCGAATATTTCTCGATAATTGGCATTAATCTGTCTTTATTGCGGGATTCGACTTTGATTAGCAGACGTGTGCCATCGTTATCGTCAATGCGTTCTAATATTTCAGCATTTTCGTATAATTTGTTCACATCTGCTCCCGCTGAATATGGAATAAACAAAGAAAATGTTAAATTATATTTTTCATATTCATTTTGCATTCGCTCAAGCAATGCTGTTATATTTATCCCTCTTTCAGCTGATATAAATACAGATTGTGGATATTCGCTTTGCAATTGATGGAGCATATCAAGCGAATCGAGTTTGTCAATCTTATTGAATACATAAATCATTGGTTTATCCTTTATCCCAATCTCCTCAAGAGTTTCATTAACTGTATTAATCATTACTCTAAAATTCTGATTGCTAATATCAATAACTTGCAATAAAACATCAGATTCATTTGCTTCAGCAAGTGTAGTTCTGAAAGATGCAATAAGATGATGTGGCAAATTCCGAATAAATCCAATTGTATCCGAAAGCAATGCAGGTTTATTATTTGGCAAAGTAAATTGGCGAACTGTTGTCGAAAGCGTTGCAAATAATTTATTTTCCACAAGCACATTAGAATTAGTTATTGTATTCATAAGAGTTGATTTTCCCGAGTTAGTATATCCAACAAGAGCAAATCGTGGCATTTTTTTACGTTGCTTGCGTTGTTCTTTATTTTGTCTATCAATTTGTTGGATCTTTTCTTTCAAAATTTGAATGTGATGACGTACCACTCGCCTATCCGATTCCAGCTGTGTCTCCCCTGGACCACGGGTACCAATCCCACCGTACTGTTCAGAAATATGCGCCCACATTCTTGAAAGTCGAGGCAATAAATATTGCAATTGCGCAAGCTGAACCTCTAATTGAGCTTCTGTGGTTCTTGCATTTTTTGAAAAAATATCTAAAATCAACCCGCTTCTATCAAGCACTTTGATTTGTAACTCATTGCTTAAATTGCGCATTTGAATTGGCGAGAGTTCATTATCGAAAATTATAAGATGGACATCATCTAATTCGGCTAATTCCTTTAATTCATCTAATTTTCCCTTCCCAATTAAAGTTGCAGGATTATAGGCAGGTAATTCTTGATAAATTTTCTCAACGACTTCAGCTCCTGCTGTATTGGCAAGTTGTTCCAATTCGTCAAGCAATTCTATTGCTTCGTCTCTATCTTCGCTTTTTAAAAATACTTTGACAAGTATTGCTTTTTCTCTCTCGGGTGCTGTTTCGTAGGTTTTCGCCATTATTTAATATTAGATATACTTTTTCTAAAATTAAATTTCATCTTTCCCAATTGTCTCAAATCCACATAAATCTCGCAAAGCTTCAGGTATAAGAATGCTCCCATCTTCTTGAATATTATTTTCAATAATCGAAACATAGAGACGCGATGTTGCAACACCACTACCATTTAATGTATGAACAAATTCAGGTTTGGAATTTGGAGTTCGTTTAAATCTTATATTTGCACGTCGTGCTTGGAAGTCCTCAAAATTAGAGCAACTTGACACTTCGAGCCACTTTTGTTCGCCTGCTGCCCATATCTCTATATCGTAAGTCATTGCACTTGCAAATGATGTATCGCCTGAGCAAAGCAACACAACGTGGTACGGAATTTCCAATGCCTGCAAAATATCTTCAGCCTCTTTAACAAGTATTTCCAATTGAGCATAAGAATTCTCAGGCAATGTAAAATTGACCATTTCAACTTTATTGAATTGATGGACGCGCAAAAATCCGTGGACTTCCTTGCCATAACTTCCTGATTCACGCCTGAAGCAAGGGGAATATCCGCATATTTTCTTTGGAAGTTCATCAATTTGCAATATATCATCCCGATGATAATTTGTAAGTGGAACTTCCGCTGTTGGGATCAAATATAAATCATCCACAGGTGTATAATACATATCTTCAGCCATCTTTGGCAACTGCCCTGTTCCAAACATACTGGCTGAATTGACTAAAAACGGTGACCACAATTCCGTATAATTATGTTTTTGCGTGTGATAATCAATCATAAATTGATGAAGCGCTCGCTCGAGTTTTGCTCCTTTCCCAATATAAAATGCAAATCCTGATCCCGAAACCTTTGCGCCTCGTTCAAAATCAATAATTCCCAAATCAGTTGCAATATCTATATGATTCTTTTTGAGTTTTTGTTCCTGCGGTTCTCCCCAATAACGGATTATTTTATTATCGCGTTCATCGTGTCCAATTGGCACTTTTGGAGATAGCATATTTGGAATCCGATAAACAATTTGATTCAATTGCTCTTCCAAATTGCGCAATTGCTCATCATATTCCTTGATTTTATCAGAAACCAATTTCATTTGTGCGATAATATCATCAGCGGGTTTGCCTTCCTTTTTTAATTCAGCAATTCGACGTGATTTCTGGTTCCGCTCATTTTTTAATTTATCTGATTCTTGAATTAATATTCTACGCTTTTCTTCAATATCCAAGAAATCCTGAAGGTCTACTTTCTCATTCTTATTTTTAATATTTTCTACTACGGCGTCAAAATTTTCTCTGATGAATTTTAGATCTAACATAATTTTTAAATTTTATAATTTTTCACGAACAACATAAGCGATTGCTAAATCATTTATGTGCGATAATGATATATGAAATATTTCATCCGAATACTTTTCTAAAGTGTTACCACTCAAAATTAATTGAGGTTCGCCATTTGGTTTGTTCTCAATGCTAATTTCTTTAAAATGGAATCCTTGCGATATACCTGTACCTATTGATTTGCTAAATGCTTCCTTTGCAGCAAATCTTGCGCTATAATGTAAATATCTCTTTTCTTTGAATGAATCTGAATAACTGATTTCTTTTTGTGTATAAATGCGATTGAGAAATTTATCGCCATATTCTTCAATTGATTGCTTTATTCTACTTACTTCAATTATATCAACACCTATCCCTAATATCATAAATTTGTTAAGTGGTAAATATTAAAAAAGCAAAATTAAGCAAAATCCGATAACTTATAATTTCAAATATGTTTTGTGCGTTGTCCAAAAATTGCAGTTCCAATTCGCAAAATTGTGCTTCCTTCTTCGATGGCAATTTTATAATCACCCGACATCCCCATCGAAAGCTCGGTTAGCTGCTGAGTTCTAAGTTTTTTATTAATTTCATCTTTTAAATTCCTTAATAATGCAAATTCGCCTCGAATCAGTTTTTCATCATTTGATAATGACCCAATTGTCATAAGCCCAATTAAATTTAAATTCTTAAATTGCATTATCGATTTTGCTAGTTCAATAGCATCATCAGGTTTGCAACCCGATTTGGAGCTTTCACCTGAAGTATTAACCTGCATTAATATATTTTGCTTGATATTGAATTTTTCTGCACGCTTATTGACTTCATCCGCAAGTTCAATTGAATCTATAGAATGAATAAGCTTAGTATTTGGAATTAAGTATTTTACTTTATTAGCTTGCAAATGCCCGATAAAATGCCAATCAATTTGATATGGCTTGCTATCGAAATATTTCAGTTTATCACGCAATTCTTGGGCATAATTTTCTCCAAAGCTTCTTATTCCTGCTAAAATTCCCGCTTCAATTGTTTCGGGAGGGAATGTTTTCGATACTGCGACTATTGTAATCTCCCCAGGATTTCTATATTGTTTCTCAGCAGCATTTGCAACTTCTTTGCAAATTTTTATATAATTTTTCTTTATTCTTTTTATTTCTTCTGCATTTTCCATTATTCTATAATTATTTTCTTTGTATAAAGCAAACGGCTATTGTTAAAAATTACTAAATTATAAAATCCACGTGATAATTTGCTCAAATCATAAGTTTGCATCCCAGAATTGTTCTCGTTATTTTCTAATACTATTCTTCCTAAAAGGTCATAAATTTTGAAATTAGCTTTGGAAAATTGACTAAAATCAATATTAAGTTGATTATTATTTATGCTTACAAATTCAGATAAGCTTCCATTATCTTTAATATCGGATTCAGGAGAAAATTTAACATCCATAATATCAACTAGCGAGATGACACCCTCAGGATAATCAAATCTGACTGAATCACACTCAATAGCTGGATGAAAAGATATTTCAGTAGTCGCTCCGTTAAACCTCACAATTTTTGTATTTACAGGGAAGCCGTTCTTTATAAACGTTATAGTCAGGGGAACATTTTCGAATACATTCCATGTCAAAAAATTATTTTGGGAAATTGAAATACGGGAAATATTATATTTTGCGTCGCTAAATGATGGTTTATATCCAAAATTTATTGTTAATTGTGGAACACCAATGCCATAAATCCATTGATTAAAGAACCACCAATAATCTTTTCCCATTTGCTTATTGAAAAATTCAATGAATTCTTCAGTGCTTATATTCTTATATTTATATGTTTGATAATAATTTTTTAAAAAATTCAAAAAATTATCCATACCCACTTCATAGCGTAGCATTTCTAAAACAATGGCCCCCTTTAAGTAAATTGTCTGTGGATAATTTGACACTTTTCCGCCCCGTGGAAAATTATATAGCGGAATAGCTCCCTCAGACTTCAGATATACATTTATATAATAACCTCGCTTCCATATTAAATCTAAAAAATACCGAACATCGTCATATTTATGCCCGAGCCAAAGAGATTCGCAATATGTTGCAAACGACTCATTTAGCCATACATCCCGAAAATCCCAGGGTGTAATTGCATCGCCAAACCATTGATGAGATAACTCATGAGCTGCTGTTGGGTTTGCTGTATCTTTATTATTGAATACATTGTATAGCTCGGTGCGCGAATAATTAATCATCGTTTGAGATTCCATCGACCCGCAATCAGTGATGACATATCCGATTCTACTAAATGGATAAGGCCCGAATGCTTCAGAAAAATATGAAAGCATTTCAGGTACAAGTTGAAATGCAAACCAAGCAATTGATGTATCCTTTGCTTGTGCATAAGCATAAGCTGGCACTATTGAATCGCCCAATTTATGTTCTATGAATTTCCCAACATTGAATGTAAGCAGCGATGTTGCAACAGGTTCATAGCTCCAAAATATAAATGAGTTTGTGCTATCATTAATTTCTCGCATTGTCCACTCTCCATTTGAAGTCACCACATAACCTTTTGGAACTCGAAATTCACAACTAAATTGTGCTTTATCAGATGGATGATCATAGCAAGCAAGCCAATGCTGAGTTGTAGAAACATAATTATTCATAAACCCAACACCTAATGAATATAGCACACTATCGTCATAATGAACACCTCCCCATTTATAATAATTATTTTCCAAAGTCATATTGCCGTGGTAATAGATACTAATTGTTGCAGTATCTCCCGCATTACTTCCAATTGGAGTAATTTCATAATGGTAAAGTGAATCGCTCGGTTTTCCGACTTCTACAACTGTTGTTATTTTATTATTATAAAATACTGAATCGATTATTAAATCTCGAAGATGAAAATAGAACTTGCTTGAGTCTGTCATCTTTCGCCAATATAGATTGATATTATTATTTGCTTTAATTTCCTTTTTTGGAATATTGGGAAAATTGATAAATGCATCATAAGAAATAACATCAAAATCCTGCTCCCTGTATTGCAGAGGTCCCGATATTTCAGCAAAACAATTTGTTACTGCTAATAAAAAAACGCAAAATAAAAAAGTTTTAATTTTTTTCATATTTAATTATTTTTTTTCAAAATTAACATATTTTAAATAAAAAACCTCCCTTTTTCAAGGGAGGTTAAAAGGTATTATAATGAAATTATTTAAATTATTTATTTATTTGGAATGTCTTTGTAATAACAGCTTCGCTTGATGTTAGTACTAATGAATATGTGCCATTAGCAAGTTGCTTGCAATCAATATTGATAGGATATCGCCCTGCATTTTGATTCCCTGAGAGCAATGTTTCAATTCTCCGTCCGCTCATATCATATAAAGCAAGGTCAATATTAGCTCCATTCTTCAAAATAAGTTCAAACTTTGCAATGTCATTAGCAGGATTTGGCAATATATCTGTAATATTGATGCCATCAATTTGTCCCTCTATTATAACCTTTTTGGCATCGCTATATAGAGACTTCCCATCCCTATCGATCATCTTCAATCGATATGAGTATGTATGGCCAAAAACAACATCATAATCGCTTACGGGACCATATTTCTTGGTATCAATTGACAATCCTGAGGCGGGCATTTCACTGAATTTCACGTAATCTGCTAATGATGTATTAGTAATATCAGCTTTTTCAAGTTCAAATTTCAATGAATTTGTCTCGCTTGCTGTTGCCCAATTCAAATCTACCCGATTGCCAGCTTGAATTGCATCAAATGACAGCAATTCAATTGGTACAAGATTGCCTCCATTGCTTTCAATAAAGTCGCTTACTGCTCTTAACGCGAATTCTGGGTTTTCAAAATGCCTCCAATCAACACCCAAATATATTGCATTATATTTTAATGTTGTTGTCACAATCGACATTATTCTTTCAGAATTTGGATATGGCTCAGTATCGTTTTCGCCATTTTTGCCCTGCTCCAAAGTGTTATAAATAAATCCAACAAATGTTTGATTTGGAATTGCATTCACCATCATTAATAAAGCTGGCTTTGGATAATCATCACCTGTAACACCTGTAGATCGCACTTTTAGCTCATAATTCTTGGCTATTGCAACTCCCTTCACTGTGTATCCATCATAATTCCCATTAAGTCCCATTGGGTTTGATGGATAGTGGTTGTTCAATTTGAAATATTGATTAAAGAATGTCTGATTATCGCCGCTTCTGTTCAATCTTGCTAATTCCTGACTTGCAATAATCAAATTTTTCTTTGCTCCACTTTTGCCTGATTCTAAGAAACTTCGCATTGCTCTCATTTGATATGTTGTTAAATTCTTTCCAGATGCTTCGTAATCGCGATCGCTTAATACAACTGAATTGTAATTGCTGAAATTCAATGCCTTAGGCATCCAACCATCAATATAAAGATAATCATAATCAAATCTGCCAGCTGAATAATCAATATACCAACCCATTCCATTAAATGCGCTATCCAATTTCGTATTATTTAACTTGATTGCTAACTCATCAGTAGTAGGTGCCCCGCTTATATTAGTTCTATCGCTATTTGACATAGTTAATAATTTAAGAGGAGAACGCATAACAAAATATCGGAAATCATAACTTATAGTATTATTATCATTGTTTTGGTCTAAAGGAGCTGTAATTGTTACTCTGTAAATTGGTGTCACATTTGCTGACATTGGTGCAAATATTGTCGGTATAGAATAAAGAGCAAGACCCGCTGCTTCCCTTTCCTTATTTAATTCATAATATGTTTTAGGTGCAAAGTCAGTGCCTACTTCATCGTCTAAATTGAATTTTACATCAGTAAAAGAGGATGGATTTATTATTGGAATTGTTGCCTGCTCGGTAACATAATTTGAAAATGTTCCATCAGGATTCTGCAATTCTATACTTATTGATATTGGAACTCGGGATTGAGCACTTGCGCCCGCATTGTAAATTCTTGCTTGGAAATCTATCTTTCGTCCCATCATATAATAGAAAGCATCTGAATATAATGAAGGTGAAACCTCTTTCTTTGCATTTTGCATAATTATGCCATAAGGTTGCAAATCTTTTACATAAGGAATGCCGTTAAACTCTATTGCACCTATATCATAAGCCTGATCTTGAGTTCCACGCGTATTTCCAAACAAATCCACTGACACTTTGCTCAATCTTACTCCTCGATTATTTAGTACTGATCCTGTTGGCACAGGATTGCTTCTTATGTTTATAGTTTCTGGATCATATCCTGAAATAACATAATCATTTAAAATATTATAATTATCAATAGAATTTTCATCCTGTCCTGTCCATAATGACCATTGCGATAATGTTGGAAACTCATATAAATCTCCCAACTCTGTAATATCTGAATTTGCATTTGTTTCAATAAATCTTGACACTGTTGCCCCTTGTGCAACCCAATAGACATTATTATTTATTTCTAATGTGCTTGTGCTTGGGAATAACCCCATATATAATATTGCACTATTGCATAATGCGTATGAAGCTGCTTGATTGTCCTGAAGAGATATTGCATTGTTCATTAATTTTGAATTCTTCACGTTCTGTATCGCAATACCTGCATTTGCAAAATTAGAATAAGTATCATTTGAAATAATGACAGTGTTATTTGATACATTAAGATTATCAATAAAGTAATCAGTTACTTTTGGAATATCGAGACTTGCATCGTTCTTACGTTCGGTTGCAACATATATCCCTCCTCTTAATGCATTAGGATTGGTAACTTTCACATCCCATATTGCATTTGAATATATATTTAAATCATCTGCTCCACCTGGCAATATTAACTCACCTGTCGAGCCAACTAATTTTAATTGACTCTGAATACCACGAATACCAACTGCTATTGAGCTTGAAGATAAATTGCTTATTTGATTTGAATTTATCCTCATATTCATATTATTTGTTCCATAATAATTCCCCGATGACGGAATGCCAGCCAATATTCCATAAGCATCGCCCGTAGTGCCTTTGACTTTAAATATTGTATTATGTTCGATAACGGTATTGTTTTCATACCCAACATAGATTCCCGCATAATCCACTCTATTGATCTTATTGTCCTTAATTATATTGTTATGATTATATTTTGCAATAAATCCACCATTCTCGTCAAGTCCAACACCCATACCTACCGAAACAATACCCAAACCAAATCCTTTAATTTCATTTCCTGCAATTACATTATTATAGTTTGGTTCCAAGGGCAACTTCGCTGTCTTCTCTTTTTGTGTAATTGGATGAGTTGCTCGATTGACAATTCCCGCGCTATATCCATAAATTCCATTTACTGTCACGGTGCTATCATCTTGCGATATGAAGCCATCTGCCACATTATAAGTAATTCTTGGCAACCAATGATTTGCTGCAATCTGGTCCGTTGCATTTTCTACAACGCAATTCTTTATAGTTATATCGTGCGAACCCTTACCTAAATAGAATGCGGCACCATGGTACTTATTAGTACTATATAATACAAATCTTAACGATTTTTCACTTCCGCCATCAAATGTTATATGACCACCATTCTCTGCATATTGTGGAATGAGCTCTTGCTCAATATTTTGATTGATTATTGCATTTTGGTTCATATTCATAAGCGATTGCCCAAAAAATACACCCTTGCCGTTGGCTGAATGTAAATTAATTGTCACACTTGAATATGTTGCCGCCTTATCAGCGGATGGTCTGAATGTTAATGTCCTTGTAGTATTAGTTGATGCATCATATCCCAATCCTAAAATTGCACTTGATAAATCAAATGCAGGTCTATCTGGCCACGGAGATGCAATCTCATAAGTATCATCAGTAAATTCAAACACCACCGACCCTGTTAATCCCTGCAAATACAATGCATTCAGTGCATCATTAATTGTATTGAAATTCCTCGTTTGTCCGCTGTTCTTTGTCCCTATTGTATATGTTCCTGATAACCCTTCCTTTACAATAAAATCTCCTTCTATTATATTATCTGCTTCATATTCTTCGCTTGGAACTACAATTTTAAAAATACAATGGTAGGAACCAGGATCATCGATTACTATACTCGGGAATGTTGCATAAGCATAATTTGAACTCACTGGTGACGGTATGTTCTTAATTATTGTTTGGACTGTCTTATGCTCACCGTTTTGTTGCCAATATTCAAATGTTGCTACTACGTCACTTAAATCATTCAATCCTTGATTTTTTACAAAACCAATAGGTCTAAATGGCCGATGCACTATCACTTGGTCTGTTGCTTTTGGAAATCTAATTTCAGAAGCAACCCCATTGAAATTCCATTGCACTGAGAAGAAATATGCTTCTTGGTCAGATCTTCTATAAACATCATTATATGAATCCATATCAGTTCCGCTCAATAATTGAACTGTAACAACTACTTTATAATAGCCAACATCCTTAGGAGATACCACCCCCATATTTACTGTTGCTATATCTCCTCGCTTTAAGACTTTCTCACCATTTGCTGTATCATAAGTGTAAACTATAGTCTTATAGGGATCTCCACTCGGGTCGTAAATATTTGCTGTTGCTTTGAATCGTGTTACATTGCTAATACCAAGATTCTGGAATTTTGCTGTAACCGCGAGATCAAGATTCCTTGGATATTGGAAATAATCGGGAGCTCCCACTGCTCGAGGTGATACTATACTATAAACTGATATATCATTTTGCCAAGATACTGTAAATGGAACTTTTACTGATTTATCTGTTGTCCCCGGTTGTCGAACTGTTATTGTCAATACAAATTGCCCGCCGTGGTTATACATAAAATCCCCATTTCCACCGGGAGCGCAAAGTCCCGTTGCTTTCTGTATTGTATATATCTTTAAGCCTGAAACATCGATCCATGGTGAACCTGTATTTGGATCTAATGCTTGATATACTAAGTCACTTGCTGGTAATGGTCCCGTAATTTCATACTTTATCTGTGTCCCGGATTTCTGTGCACTATAAAATTCTAAAAATGGTTTTTGGTATAAATAATTATATGGGTTTCCATTGTCATCAAATCTTTGTCGTACTGTTCCGTTATAAAGCTCACCTGCATAAAGCAGATCTTCCTTTGCAGGAAATGTGTTCTTTACAGGTAATAATAACTCAAGATTGTAATCTTCGATTTCTCCGTAATTATAAACATATCCATAATTTCCATACCCCAATCCATTATAGTCATACATTATACCATTATGGCAAGCATCCGCACCATAAGGGCTATAATATCCATACATCAATGTTGATGGTAAGGGCCAGGTAGGGTCATAAGGATCCCAAATTGAAGTCGTAACACGCATAAGTGTGACCCCCGGCTCAAGATTATCAGGTATAGTTATATTATAATCTACAACATCTAAATTCGGGCAAGATGGTCCCCAAGAACTTGTTGTATGGTTCCAAGCAGGATTTGAATAAAGACCACCAGGGCGATTTACCCATTCATCAGGATTTTGGTCTTTGAAATCAGCATCTTTATTCCAATCGATAAATAGTCGATTAAACCACGTGCCACTATAAGTATAACAATAATATGCCATAAACCCATAGATATGAGAAAATGTTAAACGGAACCTATAAGTCGCTCCTATAGATAATTCGATATTTGAATTTGGATTATAATATTTGTAACAAGTTATATCGGGATAAACATTAGGGGAAGTTAGATTTTGAAAGAGTAAGCCCCCACTTTGGTCATAAATTTGAACATTGTACACCAACGATCCATAGTAGGGATCATAACCGTACATAATTGGATAATAAGCTGGCCAGCAATAAACATATCCAAAATCCCAAGTTGGAATGCCTTGATTTGGTTTGCAGTAGCTGCTGTAATTTGGCAGCTGAGCAAAAGATTGCATTGTCGGTAGGCTCGCAAGCAAAAACACTAGCAAAAGAATTTGCTTTACCCACCCACTCTTAAAATTGTTTGTCTTTTTCATAATTTAAATCCTTTTATTTTTGAAATTTTTATTTTCATTTTTGCATTTCGATGTAACTATAAGACAATCGAAAATCGAAAAAGTTACACTTTTTTTAAAATATTTGAAAAAAAATTTAATTTTTTCTTTTAAATATGTTCAAAATTAATATAATTTATAAATTTAACAAAATTACAAATAAAATAAATAATGAAAGATAAATATTTTAATGTGCATCGAACCAATTTTTTCCTACACCAATTTCGACCGAAACAGGTATATCATCAAGTGGTAAGGCGGTACTCATTAATTTATTTATTATCTGCTTTAATTCTTCTATTTCATTAACGAATGCATCAAATAAAAGTTCATCATGAATTTGCAAAATCATTTTGCTTTTGAAATTTAATCTATTTATTTCATTGTATATATTTATCATTGCAATTTTTATCATATCGGCAGCTGTGCCTTGAATTGGGTGATTGATTGCTGCACGTTCTGCTGCTGAGCGGATATTGGAATTTTTGCTCGAAATATCGGGGAAATATCGCTTCCGTCCAAGCAAGGTTTCGGCATATCCTTTCTTGCGTGTCGATTCTATTGTATCATCTATATATTTTTTAATATTCGGAAATTGTTTAAAATAATTTGAAATAATTGTTTCAGCATCTTTTTTGGGAATTCTCAACCTTTGCGAAAGCCCATAAGGACCAAGCCCATACATAATTCCAAAATTTACTGTTTTTGCCGCCCGCCGCATTTCCGAATCAACCTTGTTTATATCAATTGAAAAAAGCTTTGAAGCCGTTGCTGCGTGAATATCTTTGCCTTCTTTAAATGCTTGAATTAAATTTGGATCCTGCGAAAAATACGCCATTACTCGCAATTCGATTTGCGAATAATCCGCCGAAATCAATAATCCATCAGGATGGCTTGCCACAAAAGCTTTGCGAATTTCTCTGCCAAGCTCGGAACGCACAGGTATATTTTGCAAATTTGGGTCGGTGGACGAAAGCCTGCCTGTTGCCGCAATTGTTTGATTGTATGTTGTATGAATTTTATGGGTTTGTGGATTTACTAATTTTGGCAATGCGTCAATATATGTAGATTTCAGTTTTGCCAATTGCCGATAATCAATAATTAAATTAATAATTGGGTCGGCTGCCGCAAGCTCGGTCAGAACTTGCATATCTGTGCTATAACCTGTTTTTGTTTTTTTTATTATTGGCAAATTTAATTTTTCAAATAGCACACTTCCCAATTGCTTTGGTGAATCAATATTAAATTCCATTCCTGCAAGTTGATAAATTTCTTTTTGCAATCGTGTGATCTCGGCATTAATTTGTTCAGAACTTTCCCGCAAATTTTTTACATCAATTGCCACCCCTGTATATTCCATATCTGCAAGCACACTAATTAGCGGAAATTCTATTTCCTGTGCTAATTTTAGTAGATTATTCTTTTCTAATTCGTTTTCCAAAATTTTAGCTAATCGCAAGAGATATATCGTTTTTTCGCAAACAAGATTAGAATCAATAAATGTGGAATTTGGTTTATTATTATTCTGAAAATTAAAAGATGTAGGCAAATCCTTATCAATCCATTTTTGGAATAATGCGTCAATTGAATGATTGTCATCGGGGTTAAGCAAATAAGATGCAATTACAGGGTCAAAAAGCTTACCTTTCACCTCGCTGCCATATCGTTTCAAAACAAAATTGTGATATTTCAGATTATCTGCAATTTTTTGAATATTTGGATTGGAAAATATAATATATAATTTATTTAATACATAATCACGCGATAATTGCTTATCATTTGCTTTTGGAGTATCATTTGAAAAAAGTTCATTTTCATTTTTTATATTTGAAAATTTAATAAAATACGCAGAATTTTGATTATACGCAATTGCTAAGGCAATTATGTCATTATTTTGTCTATCGTTTGATGAATAAATTATTTCAAATGCAAAAGAATTAGCAGAATTTAATTCATTTATTAAATTATCAAGTTCTTGAATATTATTTATTTGGAAATAATTTGCAGAATGTGGAATTTCTTTTGTTTCTTCTTTTATATTATTTTCAAATAAATTTTCGTTACTTTCAAGCCGTGCTTTTTCTTGCCAAAATGCTCGAATGCGAGTAAAAGCAAGCTCTTTAAAAAAGTTATCTAATTCTTTATAATCAATGGGTTTCCGCTTTAAATCATCTATTGAAATGTCAATCGGTACATTTGTATCAATCGTAACCAACTGTTTTGATAAAAATGCTTCGTTCTTATATTGAGCTAATTTTTCGCGAATTGAAGCTTTGTCTATTTTGTCAAGATTATTATATAAATTTTCCATAGTTTGATATTGCTGAATAAGTGGTATTGCAGTTTTTTCGCCAATCCCTTTTACACCTGGCACATTATCAACTGAGTCGCCAATTATCGCAAGCACATCAATCACCTTATCAGGCGCCACCCCAAATTTATCTTGCACTTGGTCGAAAGATACGACATCAAAATCCACACCTTCACGTCCCGAAGGCTTAATAAGCTTAATATTTTCATCTACAAGTTGATAAAAATCTTTATCAGAAGTTAAGCAATATACTTCATTGCCCGACATACTGAATTTTTTTGCTAATGTGCCAATTATATCATCAGCCTCAAATCCAGGCTTTTCAAAACGTGGAATACCAAGCAAATCAAGCAATTTTTTAATCTTAGGCAATTGCAAAGCTAATTCTTCAGGGAATTCGGGACGATTTGCTTTATAATTTTCAAATTGAATATGGCGAAAAGTAGGTTCCTGAGTATCAAATGCTACTAAAAGATATTCAGGATTTTGCTTTTCGAGAAAACTTGTCAAAATATTTGTAAATCCAAATATTGCTCCTGTTGGCTCTCCCGCGGGATTACGAAAATTCGCTCTCTCCATCACATGATATGCCCGATACACAAGCGACATTCCATCAATTAAATATATTTTTGCCATTTATATTTCGATTAATAAAGCAAATTTTAATAAAAACTAATTTAATAAAAATAAATAAAATTATAATGATTTAATGATTTATTTCTTTTATAAAATGTAAAACCACCACATTTTGCAAACTATCACCATCAAGAATTAATCTACCGTAGTTCTCATCATTTGTGTCGTTTATTACACGCCCGCGAATATTTTTGAACCCGAATATCATTTCGCCACGTGTCGCATTTTCATCAGTCTTTAATAAAGTAGGCTCATATTCTATACCTCTGCAATTTAAGACTTCTGGACCCCAGCAATGAGTATAAATTGTCGGACTCCAATCCCCAGCTGGTTTTACAAAAAGATTTGTATTATTATTAATTCTATCGATATCCGTTGAAAATATGTCCTTTTGATTTGCCCTGACAGCTCGCTCATAAGCCCAAAAGGAATTACAATGCCATCCCATTAAAAATTCTGTTTGCCTAAAATCATCTAGGTTTGTATCAGAAAGATTCACAGATGTTCCACGAATTGTGAATTCGTGCCTTGTTGGTCCTATATTCTGGGCATATATCTGGATTGTAGAACATAAAAATAATATCATCAAAAGCTTCTTCATTTCCCCTCCACAAGTAATTTTTCATTATATGTAAAATTGCCTATCTGGATTGTTACAAAGTATGCTCCAACAGATAACTCGATTTGTATTTGTATATTCCCACTTGTGGTTAGAATTTGTGGAGATTGATAAACCATTTTTCCACTCATATCTGTAATAAATATTTTATTTACAGGTTGCTGGTTGTTTAAATTAATGGTAAGTTTCCCTTTTTCATATTGGATGGTTTGGATTGGTGTTCTGGTATTGAGTGGCCCTTGCTTTACTCCAACACCGCTGTAGTTGTAATATTTGACTCCCCCACCCCAGGTGATATAGCCATCATCATTAACATCCCATATATCAACATCATTGCCAAAATAAGCTCTGATATATCCAGTAGTAATACCAATGAGTCTGGTTCTACTATATCCCGCGTCCGAAATAATCGCATTTTTAGAATCAGTTGTGTAGTTAAAAGATCGTCCCGCAAATATATATTTTCCGCTTTGCCATTTGCTGTTAATCCATTCAGATACATCGAAAATACGTAGTTTATTACTTTTTAATCCTACATATTTTGAATCCTTAGACCATTT
>JGI11944J13513_1000589_pt1 | contig 33510 bp, 34 predicted proteins | sample TerdegcoTASludge_FD_13513 | JGI IMG/M metagenome (IMG submission 13513) | reverse complement strand
TTTGAGGCGTATCTGCAGAGCGGTGCGCTTCCCTATGAGCGCAGCCCTCAGAGAAAGGCACACAGAAATGGCACTAGATCGAGAAACCTCAAGACCCGCGTTGGCGAATTAACCCTTGACAAGCCTCAGTTCAGAGAATTCCCAATTGAAGTCAAGATTCGCTATCTTCTGGTTGATGCCACCTACTTCAAGGTGAGATGCAGTGCGCAATACAAGACCAGGGCACTGCTGGTTGTAGTGGGAATTCGCGAGGATGGTCTCAGGGAGATCCTGGGCGCCAGCATAGCGGAATCGGAGGACAACGGCTATTGGATGACACTATTCAGAAGCCTCAAGGATAGAGGCTTAGAAGGCGTCGAGCTGGTGATATCGGATGCGCACGAGGGGATTCAAAAAGCAGTGGAATCGTCCTTTGTGGGAGCCTCCTGGCAGATGTCGCTGACTGAAGTCAGCGAGAGTTTCGACGTGCCACGAATCGGTGGCAGCCTCGATGCCGTCGAGGCATAGTCGAAACACTGCCATGTCCATCATTCTGGGGCAGTCCTGGAGAGCAATCCCAACAAGGACAAACAGGAGATCGCCGATAAGCTGAAAGAGGCATCGGATGACATGGACGACGCTGAGATAAGAGCAAGGGGCCTTGACGCCCTCTACCGGGCCCTTGGGCCGGCCAGAGCCCATAAGTTTCTGGGTATGTTTCGCCGTGAGCCCACAGACTGTGTCGAGATCTCCAGAAGGATATACGAAGGGCAGAGCATTGAGGAGATCTTCGATCGGGCGAAGAAAAAACGCCCATCGCATTAGGGCGGAATTCTGCCCTCCTGCAATGCCATATCCAGGTTCTTCTGAATTAGAATTGTAGCCCCGTCTCCGTTCCCTCCCAAGGCAGCCCCGAGTGCATGCGAGCGCCCGCCCGCGCGCGTGCAGCAGCAGACCTGGACCGACTGTATGGCTTTGCCAATTGCAAAAAATTAACTTTATGGAGTATTAAGTCGTATTGTACATGTCCACGGATATCGTTATCGGCTCGTTGCTGGTTGTGTTGCTCGTGCTCTGATTTTCTTTATTCTGATTACATGTAGTGCATTCAGTGTGCGCTATGGTATTTGCAGCTTCTGTCGGCACTATGCTCACTTCTCCCATTGACATATCCACTAACTGGGTGGTATTGACGAAGTATGCATTCTGGGATTTGGCATACTCAATGAAATCTCTAAAGGCATCTAAGTAATCTCCGGATCCGGATATAGATGTGGTCAGGCTAATTACCAGTGGCTCATTCCTCTCCGAGGCTTCAATGAAGCTGGATCTAAGGGCATCATACCACTGATCAGCGCCTAACCCATTTTCCTTGAAGTAGCTGTCTTGAAGCGGAACCTTTTTGCCCGAAATCATATAGCTGCTGATCGGCACGGCATAGAAATTGTGGCCTTCAACTGGATAGGGCCAGACATCGTCCTCATGGCCGGGGGCAAATAGAATCCCTGCCTTGAAACCGGCATCATACTTCATGCCCATATCATCCAATGCTTTGTAGGTATTCTGGTCCTGATCGAATGATATGGGCTTGAATCCAGAGATCGTCTTCTCATTCTTGCCGCATACATGGACGGAACTGGCATATCTCTTCGAGCTCTGCAGAACGGCCAGCTGTTCCGAGTAGGGCATTGTGCTCAATCTTTCATCCGAATGGTTCCCGGCAATGGCGAATTCTATATCTCCATAAAGGCCCAATTGAGTGAGATACAAGGCCATCTGAGATGCAGATACGTCCTGGGTTAAAAACCAGGTTGATGGTATTTTGTCTTTGATCATCGCATTATACACATTTGCAGTATTATCCCTCTGGACCGCCGACTGCACCTCATTGGGCTGTAAAATCCCGCTTACATCCACCATCAGGTTGACGATCGGTCGAGAACTTTCCTGTTGCGACATCCCGGCAGTGAGAGTGACCAGGATGCATAAGACCAGGATAGAATAAAATTTTCTCATATTTTATCAACACCTATAGCATATATTCTTTATAGCGAGGATTCCCAAACTCTCTTCGCGAACTAATAGGGCCCAAGTCTTAGTTCCATATTGCCAATTAATCTTTTTATTTAAAAATAAATGGTCTTTAACCATAGCTATTTTTATTGTGGCTCTACCCTTTAGCTTTTCTATGATCCGTCCACCGACTCTGATCAATTCCATGGATATTTCATCTGGAAGCATACATAACACATCCAATATATCCTTTTTACAATACCAGCAACTTTCTAAGAAAAGTTTATAACTTACAGGGTAATTAACATATCGGTTGAGGTACTGAGCCATGTTCTTCAAGGCCATTATTACAGCATTGGCGCTTTTAGCGCTAATTGGAGTTGGTGCTTCTACATGTAGCACTGGTTGCGATCAGGTTGCTCCTACCACAATCGAGCAAGGGCATCAAGTTCATCTTCAGGGGCCTGCCTCCTCGCCCCAGGGCAGAGCACTGGATTACGAATGGCGTATCTATCTGTGCGACGGGACCGATGTCTCGACCGCTATATTTGGGGGGCCGAAGACTGAAAGAGACCTGTATTTCCTCTCCCCTCCTTACGGAGACTATAAGGTCGCACTGACGGTCAAAGACCATGAGTTCCCAACCACCTGTTACGATGTGAAAACCATATGCGGGACGAGCACCCAGGGCGGATGTCCGACCTTCTGCTGCGGAAATACCTGCGAAATTGATACAATAAGCTCCCGTGATAGTTGCCCATATTATTTTGCATACAACGGCATCACCGTAGATAACTACGACTACCGATGGTTAGTGGATGGGTACATTTTCAAACATGGAACTGGTGAAGAAAATAAGTATGTCACAATCGATTGGACTGCGAGCAGCTTTGTCGATGCCGATGGCGTTACCCGGAATCTCAATGTGGGCAACCATGCCACATCCTTCGAGATATGGGCCCCCGACCCGACGAATCCGGCCAATCTAAAGATGATTAAGCAATGTCCATCCACATGTAACATATATAAGGTGCAAAAACCGGTTGCCAATATAGCTCTGCTGGCTTAAAATCTGCATGTTTCGATCTACTTGGAGCGCTGCAGCGCGTTTTCTGCTGCAGCGCATTTCGATTCAATGCAGGGAGTTAAATTACGATATCTCTATGAGCTTGCCTGGCTGTTCCCAAAGGAGTGGTTATGAGGCTCTTGCCCAGACGTGGATATTCAATTGATATAATCTTGATTCAGCTCATAATTGCCCTCCTCATCTTTCAGCCGGCGTCAGCTCTTCCGCGCTGCTATACTGGATGCACGGCAAATGATGTTGAAATATTGGGTTTCACCCTTTTGCCCTCAGGAGTCTGCACCTCAGGCACCACAGATGCAGACCTGTATATGCATTTTAGAACCAATAGAGTCAATACATATTGCATATATGTCGTCTTTGATGTATATACGGATAACAATCAGCTGCTTGAAAAAGATGTCTCGGTGGTGCTTGGAACCTATAATAACAAGGTCAATCTGAACCAGAGACTATACACCATCAATTGGCCCTGTGGAAAGAGTCTCTTTATTCGGAAAATATATGCGCAGTGGAGTCAGAATGATCCAAGCCCCAACCTCTGTGCTTATGATTGCCGCAGTGGCACAGGTTCTAAATGCTCTGAGCCAGCGGATTTAGCTGTTTTAATTCCAGGTATTGATGTCACCAAAGTGGTGAATGGTCGGTGTGAATCAGGTACAGTCTTCCCGATCACTGTGAGCGGTCCCGGCTATTCGGCCAGCCATTCCTTCAACTGCTCAGGAGGGCACTTTATCTTCACCAATATGGCTCCCGGGACATATACTGTGGCAGAGACCGTTCCGGCAGGTTGGACTGTCTCGGGCTCGCCACAGGCTGTCTTTGCAGTCTCAGGCTCAGTATCTACTGCGATCGTAAGCAACAGCAGAGACACCGGAAGCCTTGCAGTCAGCAAACAGGTCCATGGCCAGTGCGAATATGGCACGACCTTTCCCATCTTTATATCGGGTCCTGGAGGCTACTCTGCTGTGCACACCTTCAGCTGTTCGGGCGGACCCTATACCTTCACCAATCTGCCCACAGGGACTTACAACATTACAGAAATTGTTCCAGAAGGCTGGACTGCTACGGTCTCACCACAAACCGTCACCGTCTCAAAAGGCGCAACTGCGACCGCTACGGTCACCAATATAAGAGATACTGGAAGCCTCATAGTCAGCAAGCATATCGAAGGCGAGTGCGATCCCAGCATCCAATTCGCAGTCTCGATCAGCGGTCCAGGAGGCTATCAGGCCAGTCATAATTTCGACTGCTTGGGCGGCAGCTATACCTTTACCGATCTGCCCACAGGGGCTTATACCATAACGGAGACTGTTCCGGAAGGCTGGACGGCTACAGGCTCGCCGCAAACAGTCATCGTCTCGAAAGGCGCAACTGCGACCGCTACGGTAACCAATATAAGAGATACTGGAAGCCTTATGGTCAGCAAACATATCGAAGGCCAGTGCGATCCCAGCATTCAATTCGAAATCTCGATCAGCGGTCCAGGAGGCTATCAGGCCAGTCATAATTTCGACTGCTTGGGCGGCAGCTATACCTTCACCAATCTGCCCACAGGTGCTTATACCATAACTGAGACTGTTCCGGAAGGCTGGACCGCTAGAGGCTCGCCCCAGACCATTACCGTCTCCAAAGGTACGACCGCAACCGCTACTGTAACCAACATAAGAGACACGGGAAGCCTCACGGTCACCAAACGGGTCCAAGGTCAATGTGTTTCTGGAGCTCAGTTCTCAATCTCGATAATAGGTCCAGGAGGCTATCGTGCCAATCGCACCTTCAACTGTTCAGGCGGATCCTATAGGTTCGCGGATCTACCTGCAGGATCGTATACCATAACCGAAATGGTTCCGCCAGGCTGGATGGTCCTGGGGTCTCCGCAAACGGTTGTGGTGTCCAATGGTTCGGAGGTGACTGCGATCATCATCAATTCTAAATGCCAGATTGCTAATGCGGGAGCGGACCGGGAAGCCTGTTCAGGGTATCCGGTGATGCTGGAAGGCTCAGCAATAAATGCGACCAGAGTAGAATGGTCCCTAAAGCTGGGATCAGGAACTTTTATCTGGCCATACGAAGGCTCCGACTTTAAAGCGTCCTACATTCCGCCTCTTTGCGGCGAATCTAATGCAACCCTGATGTTCACGGCCAGTGGGGCTTGCCAGGATGTCAGCGACTCTGTGAACATAAGCGTGGTGGAACGCCCCATTGCAACCATCACCTTCATGGATTCATGAGTGCCCTGAGCCTTAACAATACAAGAATGCCCAAAATGGCAAAATTAGCAGGAATCAATGGATTGGTATTGATTTCCCATTCTCCTCCCACAGGAACCACACTTTTATATATGGGCAATGATATATCGGAATGAGAAAGATGTCCTGATCAATAGCTATCACCGCTCGTCCAGGAGAATTTCTGCACCTCTAAGAGCGGGGAATTTACCTGTCTCTTGGATTAGTTGTATACCCATTATAGGAGGCATAAAAGTGAAAAGTCCAATTGGTTATTCTGGTGGACTGACAATTATATTGGTAGCTCTCGTCCTTTCGTTGGCATTAGCTGCAGCCGATCCCTCTGGCTTTGGGACGGATATCGCCAGGATCACAAGCCTAAACTATCAGGGCCTGGATCAGTGGGTCGAGATAGCCAACCAGGGAACCGGCTGGATTGAACTCTCAGGCTGGACGCTCACAAACCGGGATAATCAAACCTGTCTATTTCCGGCAAACGTCACCCTGAAAGCAGGCTCGGCAGTCCGAGTTCACTCCAAAGATGGCCGCAACACTCCTTCCGATCTTTACAATAGCACATTGCTCTGGGGCGAGAGCGGCGATACTGCCACCTTAAGGGATGCCACTGGCCGCATCATATCTGTGTATGAGTATCCGGTGGCGGTCTCTCCACCTCAGAACGAGGCTGTGACCAGGCCTCTCTCCCTTCCTGCTGAAACCTCCGGCGGAGGAATGAACCCACCCTTCCTGCCTTTGTACAGATCTCCTTCTGCCAGTCAATGGAGTGGCTTGGGCTCCCGCCCTACTGCGAACCTGACCGGCCATCCTTTCATCTGCCATGGCGGTCCGCTCAACTGGGCCTGGACCAGCGGTCTGGGATAGTGTCCGGTCTCTTGTCCCTATCATAAGCAAGGATGCAAACCATCACTGAATGAACTGATTGAAGCGTTGGAGCACCTAGCCATTGGAGCGGTCAAAGGATTGCAGGGAGAAATGGATGAAGATAATGAGTGGCGGTCATATGAACTTCATATAATGGCTACTCATTTATTTCCGGCTGGAAGAACAGTCTTTGCAGAAAGTATCCCTGGACGCATAAATTAGGAAAAACAATCGGGGAAAATGGAATCAAGAACGATAGAAAAGAGGACAATAAAGGAGATTTAAAGCGAATGGGGGATAAGTGATGAGAATGGCTTTGGCACTGGTTTTTGCCTGTATCCTGTCGTTTGCAGCGTCAAGCGTAGCCGGCGGAATAGACGGAGGAGATTGGCTATCCAGCGGATATGTGGTCACTGGCTATCATTCACCTGCTTATGTATGGAGCCCCACAGTCTATTATTATGGATACTTCGATTACTCCGGTCCTGATCCCTGGTACAGCTACGTTGCCAGACCGTACCTTGATAGTTGGTATTGGCATTCGTGGTATTACCCGAGCGGAGTCGGTGTCTATCCGGTGAGCTATTATCGCCCTGCATATTACTGGTATTGGTATGGTTGGCCCTGGCCATATTCAATTTATTATTGAATTAGAGCGGATGAAGACAACCAAAAATGCTACCAGAAATGCGGCAGCAGGCGATATGATCTATTCTGACAGTACTCCCGGTAGCCGGGCAGGTCCTTCAATAGCCGTCGCTCCTCTGCCCGGATCCTCCATACGATGATCGGGATATTCAGGGCGAAGATGGGAACTGCCCACCAGGAGCCCAGGGATATCGGCGTTGCCAGATACATGACCAGCACTCCCAGGTACATCGGATGGCGGACGATGGCATAGGGGCCGGTGCTGATGACCTTCTGCCCCTCGGCCACCTGAATGGTGCGGGAGGCATAGCTGTTCTCCTTGAACACCCATAAAACCAGCATGTAGCCCAAAAAAAAACAGAGCCATCAGCAATGAGAATCCAGGAGATCGGTACTGCATCCAGTACATAAAGCCGTAGGTCTATGGCCACGGCCATAAATCCGGCGATGATGACCAGAGCGCCTATGCTGATAATCGCCCGCTGCTCCTTTTCTTCCTCCCGGCAGCACCTCCTCCGCTCCAGCAGCTCTGGCTCGTGCTTGAGAAGATAGCGCACGGCAACGAGCATCGACAGGACGAGAACCCCTCAGTAAAGCCATCCCTGCCAGTATTGGAGGGTGCCGGCGAGAAGATAGAGGATGATGGGTATGCTAGCTGCTGCCAGAGCGAACCTGATCATTGCCTGCCTTTCAAGCCTCTCGTATCTCTGCCGATTGATTTCTTTCATTTATCTCCAATTCGATCACTGTTCAGCCCTGCTAATCCAGTACTTTGCGGATGGCCTCTGCTGCCTTCTGGCTGTGCTCGTCAAGCGGTGCAAGCCTTACCCTCTCTGCAGACCCTACCCCCAGGCTGGAGGCACGGGCGATCTGCTCCTGCTCGAATATCCGGCCTCTCATGACCTCCGGGGTGGTGCCGAAGAGGCACAGCAGTGCCACGCCCACGGCATCAATGGCCACTCTATCCCTGGCGGCCAATAGCAGCCCTGGCCTGATCACAGTACCCCGGTCCGGGCCGCCCCTGGAAAATCCAAGTTCAGCATCCATGAGGATCAAATCGGTGGCGTAGAAACGGTTGATCTCTGCGATCATCAGCCTCTGGTGGGGTGAAGAATGAAGCTCCCGCATATAGTCGTAGGCTGTGCCTTTGACCTGGGAGGCGATCATACCCACAGAGTTCTTGAGGGACAGGGTGAAGTGTCCGCCGAACCGGTGGGTCTTCAGGCAGCAGGTCTGAACCACCCTCTCTGCCTCGGTGAAGACTCTGGCTATCTTGAAGCCCTGCTGCCAATGCAGGCCCTCTGCACCGACATCCTGCCAGTCTTCCGGCTCGGCTGCATCCAGGTTAAGGAGGTGGAAGCCGAGCTTGCGGGAGAGATCGAGAACTCCGCGGTTCTCCAGGACCGCAGCGGTCTTACCCATGCCGCTTCTCTCGGCCATGACGAGGGCAGAGGAGCGCTCTATCAGATGTTCGGCGATCGATCTGAGGGTTTCTGGATGGGTGGTGGCCGGGAACGGATCGTCGCTGTTGTAGTTGGCCTTAATGGCTACAGTGCCATCCGTGTGCAGGTCAAACTCATCGAGGAGCTTTTGAATTCCCCTACTCCTGTCGGATGCATCTGCCATGCTAATTATACGGCTTTGACTTCCTGGACTGGCATGAGGGGCATACTCTGATCACGCCGAATGCTTTGAAGATATGCCCGCAATTGGAGCATTTGTAGTCTCTGGCAAACATCTGCTCGGCTTCTCCTGCATCTATACCGCACCCACAGATTGCGCACATAATTGATCGTCAATCAATTGGGCTCTCTGGCATAAAGAGCTATGGATTGGATGCTTGTATGGGCTGGTATGGTTTTGGGCATCTGTCCCCTGGATCTTTCCAACCTCAAAAAGGCTCTTTGCTATTTCCTGTGGGCCGCCTCTACAGACCGAACTGATCATTGGCCTTCTGTTGCCTATTTTGTTGTTACTAGCGATGACACAAAAAATGAACCACGAAGACACAAAGGCACAAAGATGTCTTTTTATATGGCTGATTAATCTTCATATAAAGATAGAATACTTTGTGGCTTTGTGCCTTTGTGGTTTCTACTTTGAGTCACAATGCCCACAAAACAGCGAGGAGCCCTCAAAAATAAGCCGTTGCCCCCCAAAATAGCGCCATTCCCACGATAACCGTTCCTCCCAGAGACCTGGTCTTGAGGGCGAAGAGGAATGTGGGGATGGCCACTATCGACCTGGGCTGGAGCAGCTCCAGCTGGCGGGGGTTGCCGCTCACAAACAGCTCTGAGAAGACTAAAGCGCTCAGGATGGCCACCGGGATCAGATCCAGCCACTCGACAAACCATGGGGGCAGCCTCCTCTGGCTGAACAGGAACAATGGAAACCAGCGGGGGATATAGGTGACCAGCCCCATGCCCAGTATCAGGAGGAGATACTGGTAATCAGCCTCAAGCATCATGCCCTCGTCTGCAATCATCATGTCTCTTCAGGGCAAATCCCAGGCTGGCTCCGATTAGCGATGCCATGATGATGAATGAGTGGCCTGGGTGGAGAAGGGCTGCGGTTACGGCCACCATGCCGGTGATCAGGGCGGTTGCTGCATATATCCTTCCTTTGAGCTGAAAGACCAGCAAGCAGAGGAACATGGCGCTCAGGGCGAAATCGATACCAAAGCTCCCCCTGGCGATGAACTGCCCGCAGTAGCCGCCCAGGATGGTGCTGGCGATCCAGGCAAAATTGGCAGCGTGGTTGACGGCCAGCGCCTGGTAAGGGTGCCAGTTGCCCTCTTTGAACCTGGCTATATTGAGAGCGAAGCTCTCGTCGGTGACCCCATAGGCGTAAAGGGACAAAAATCTCCCGCTTAATCCCTGCAGATAGACGGCCAGGGCGGAGCTCATCAGGATGTGTCTGAGATTGACGGTGAATGTGGTGAGGACGATGGAGAGGGGAGAGGCTCCCAGGCCGATCATGGCCACGGCGATGAACTGGGAGCTGCCGGCAAAGACCACTGTTGACATGATGGCGATATCCAGAAGGCTAAATCCCTCTTTCTGGGCCAGGACCCCAAAGGCGAGCCCCAGGGGGAGGTAGCCGATGCATATGGGCCAGGCTGCCTCAAAGCCGCCCTTTATCAAGGCCCGGCGGGACGCCCTTTCTCCTGCCGGGCGGCTCTCCCATTCAGCCCGATCAAGCCTCCCTTCGGGGGCAGGATCAGAGGAATGCTTTTGCCGGTCTTGGTCATGAAGTTCGAGAGGATTTGGGGCTTTCACAAGAGGCTATCTGCCTGGAGAGTTATCCACTTTTCGTCTTTCTGAAAGATTCGGTCTACCAGATCTCGTGCATCCTCCAGCCAGGCCGCTCTCTCCTCCGGAGTGCTGGTCACCATCACCCCATAGGTCTTGCGGTGAAAATCCTGCACGCCGCAGAGATCAAAGATGCAGTTCTTCCAGAGGGTCTGCAGTGGATCGCCAAAAGCCTGAATCTCCCGTTCCGGGATGGTGTTGGAGGTGTTGAAAACCAGCGCTTTTCTGGCTTTCAGAAGGCCCCTGGGCACCCCTTCCCCGCTGTCGCCCGGCAGAAATTCGTAGGCTACCCCCGGGCGGATCACCCTGTCCACCCAGCCCTTGAGGATGGCAGGAGGCATGCCCCACCAGTTGGGATGAACGATTATGATCCCCTCGGCGGCGGCGATCTCCCGGCAATGCTTTTCTATCAGTGGATCGATGTCTGCCCCTTTGGGGATCTCTTCATAGGGCAGCACCGGGTCGAACCCTTCCCGGTAAAGGTCGTGAAAGCTGACGCTGTGGCCAACGGCCCGGAGGGCATCTAATGCTGCCCTGGCGATGGCATGGTTGAAGCTCCTTTCATTGGGGTGAGCGAGGATCAGTGAGACCTTCATGGGGATCGTCTGATTGGGGAGGCGGTGGTTTGAGTTATACGGATTTCTCCAAAATTTATCCATCCTAAATCAGACCTATCACAAGGCCGCGCTTTTTGGCATATTCATCCAGGTCCTCAAGCTCATCCCTGTGCATCTCATAGTACTCCCAAATATCGTCAGCGCACCCGGTCTCTTCCCCTGCAGTTATCACGCCTTCAAAATGCTAATGCAGAGAACTTTTCTTTGTGCCTTCGTGCCCTTGTGGTGAGGCCCAAGCATCCCGATTGCCGAGTTGGCAATTGATTCAATCCCTCTCCGCCTCTTCATTCATCCCTCCAGGAATCCGACTCCAGCTCATCCAGCGCCCGGATGACCCCCTCGGCGGCCATCTGCAGGAATAGCTCTCCCTTTTTGGCCGTGGCCCGGGAGGGGTCGCCCATGATCCCGTTGCCCATCAGGTGGCGGACGCTTTTCATTATCAGGAATTGGGGCCTCCTGGGAAAATGCTCCTCTGGCAGTTCAGCCACCAGGTCGCGGCGAATGGCCATCATCATTGAGCTCTCTATCTCCCCGGCATGGCCGTCATGAAGAGTTTCCACAGCCGCCGGGTCGATCAGGTCGAAGATAGATACCAGGCTGACCCGGAGGTCGCGCTCCTGCAATGCCATCTGGCAGGCCTCCTTCAGGGCGGATATGTGCTGGCTGCCGGCATGGCCGGTAAGGATCAGGACCCTCTCAAATCCGCTCTCGGCAAATGAGATCAGCAGATCTTTTACATATGAGCGCAGGGCATCATGGCTCACAGTGATGGTGCCGGGAAAGCCACGGGTGCTGCGACAGACCCCGTAGTGAACCGGCGGGGCGAGGAAGCCTCCCTTCTTTGGGCAGCAGCCCGTGCCGTCTCCAGGGCCTCGATGGTGTCGGTGAATGTGGGGAGGTGGGGCCCGTGCTCCTCCGTTGCCCCCACCGGCAGGATCACCGTCCTGCTCTCCTTCTGTCCCTCCTCGATCTGGGGCCAGCTCATCTCCTCCAGGAGCTTCATACATTGGCCTCGATGACTGCTCCTTCCAGGACGTACCTCTCAGGCACCCTCAGGCCGTAGGCGGTGCTTCCTATGATCAGGGTGTAGTTTCCTTGGGGCATGGTGTCGAACTGAGTGCCACCATCTATGGGGCCATCAGTCGAGTAAGGCAGAACCAGGGTGAACTGGCCATCGGAGTCGCTCACATTGGACTGTCTGTACTCGAAGATCCTGTTCTGATTGGTCAGGATGTCCACCGTGGCAATAACTTTGGTTCCCGCCGGAGCGCTCCCCCTGACCACTGCTCCAGGCACATTCTCGAAGATCTTGACCCACTTCTGGCCGGTGGAGGTGACAGGGGTCTCTGACTCATGCACCAGGCGGAAGTGCTGCAGGGCCTCCAGGGGTATTGGGGAGACAGCGTAGTTGGTGGAGCCGATTGCCGTCATGTATCCCTTCTTCTGGCTCGCGTGGATGAACTCCGCTAACTCTGTCTGGTTGCTGCTGATCACTGGCTTTTCGGTGAGGACGGGAACTCTCACTCCATTGCCAACATCCATCCCCTCGTAAGCCACTCCGATACCGCCACTGCCTTCCGTCTCTGTGCCGTCGAAGAAGAACATCCTTGCCGTCATGGACCTGTAATAGGGCTCACGGATGATAGTAGACGGGACAAGTTGATCCCCTTGCGGCTGATATACCGCACCTATATAGTTCGAGTTGGATATGCCGCTCCAGGCGGCCATGGCATGGAACTTTCCCGTGGCCATCTGCTGGTCGACCATCACATACCTGGTGTTCATATAGCGGGATCTGTTCTGGTCCAGCTCTGAGAGCACCTTCTCCGCCTGGGTCTCATTCTCCGCCAGGAAGAAAGGAGAGGACCCCGGCGTTCCCAATGTGACGCTGCCTATCCCCTGCTGGAAGGGATTGGCATTGGGAATTCTGTGCCCCACCACCTCGATCAGGTGGCCGTAATCCCACCAGGACATGATGCCGTAAGCGGAATCAGGATATTGATACTTTCCGCTGGCCGGGCGCTCGTACTTCTCATACAAATACATTCCCGGGCTGGGGGTATTGTTCTCTAGCCAGGCAGTGGAGGTCAGCCAGTCAGAGTCCGGGCCGCCTGCGCCCTTGGCAAATGTTATGCTCCAGCTCATGCTGGGCAGTATGATCAATGCGAAGATCAATATGGCTGCGCCAATCACCTTGAGGATTGGCTTTGCCGACTGGGAGCGATCCTTCTGGATAATGTTGTCCAGGTCCAGATCCTCGATTCCCAGCTTCTGCAGGATCCATACCGCCAGGAATGCAGTCAGGATGGCCACATTAACCCCATAATAATAGGCGAACCTGTTTTGGGCCAGGACCAGGACCAGCATGATCAGGGACCATGACAATACCGCTATATCCACTGCTCTCTGGCTCCTGACATTCCTGGCTGCAAGCAGGATGAGCGCCAGGAGGGCGAATGTGAATGTGGTCAGGAGAAGGGCGATATAGATATTGGTATGGATGGAAAAGAAGCCTTCTACATAGCCGATACCTGGGAACCAGGAAAGGACACTGTACGGTCCATTGGCGAAAAGCGATGAGGCCTCGCCTACAGTGGCCGCACCGCCGGTCTTCGGCTGGAAGATGTTGAATATCCCCACCAGTAGAGGCCTGGTGAACTGGGGAAGTATGGCATAGAATACCCCGGTGCCAAGAAGGATTGTACCCGCCAGCACTCCTGGATAGTAGTATATGGCATAGTCGCTCTGTCTGAGATAGCGAGAGAGGAAGGCGAAGACCAATGTTGCTGCTGCCCCAATCAGGAGGATGGTGGGCTGGAAGAGGCTGTAGTAGTAATGGTTGAATCCGTAATAGGGTTTGGCGAAGGGGAGGAGGGGAATGATCGCTGCCAGGAAGGCAATAGTGGCGATGATGCTCAGGTATTCAACGCTTCTTCCCTTCAGATGCTCGAAGATACTCTGCCAGAAGACGAAGAACAGTATCACTCCCACGAACAGGAAACCGGATGACCAGGCATCGATATACAGCCCGAGGAAGATCCCTGCCAGGAAGGAGTAGACGAGCGGGATCTTGAATTTGGACCAGTCCGCCCTCAAGCCTTCGAAGGTCATCCGCCTTCCGGAACGCAGGGCCAGGAGCAGGAACATCATGGCCACCGTGCTGAGAAGGATCTCTGCTGCATGGTGATCAGTGAATCCCAGTACGGTACGGTTGAATAACTGGCCGGGGATGACGGCGATGATCAATGCCGCTATCAGACCGCAGCTTTTTCCTGCCAGTTCTTTTCCAATGAAATAGACCGGAAAGACCAGCAGGGCTCCCAGGACGGCGGGCATTAGGGCTCCGACCGTGTCCACCAGGTGCATGCTGGGATTGCCCAGCCCCAGGATCTCAGAGACTATGGCAATTGCCCAGCTGTGAAAGGGGCCGAAATGCAATGTCGTGCCGTTGGGGAAGTTGGTCATGGGGTCAAACCACAGCCTCTGATGGTTGATCACCACACCCTTGGCCAGCATCATATGGTACCATGCGTCCGTCTCACTGCTGAAGACGATGCCGTTATCTGTGAATACGTACTTCCAGTTGTAATAGGTGCGCAAAAAGAGCGAGACGGCGGCGGTCAGAATCAGTCCTATGTACAGGAGAACATCATTGTTCAGCCAGATGCCGGCCGCGCTCTTTGCTTGGGCCTTCTTTTCCAGGGGGACGGCGGGAATATCCTGCGGCTTGGCCTCCCGGCCACCAGTCGCGGTTTTTTTGCCTTCATCACCCTTACCTACGGATCTCTTAGACATCAGAGCCCACAAGACCTTTCTATCCTCATAAACGTTTTGAATCAACTTAAGTCAGTTAGCACGATCAGAGGATCCAGCACAAAGATAGATTACCTGGGATCGGATAAGAAAAGACGATGGGCCCGACGCGATTTGAACGCGTGACCTCACGGTTATCAGCCGTGCGCTCAACCTGGCTAAGCTACGGGCCCGGTCCGCACTCTGCTTTGCTGATCCCATTAATAACTGTTTCCCTGCCCAGGCAGCAAACGATACTGGAGGATCCAGGGAAAAATGGAACCAAGGTACTCGAAATGCCGTTTAGAGATTGCCAGTCGCTCTGCTATGATTGGGCCAGCAATGGTGAAGTTGTCCGGGCGAGGCCCTATCGATCTCGTCTCATCAGTCTCCTTTTTCTTGGTGGCACAGGCACAGATGGATATCCTTCTTCGACAGCCTTAAATCGAGGCAGAAAGATTATGATCTTGGTGCTTATGGACTCTACCAATATTGAAAATAATGATGCTAAAGGGACTAAAGAGAACAAAGAGAATGAAAAGGATCTCGAAGGCCTCTATGATCTGGCCATACCCTTAAGCATGCCGATTACTGTAATACGCGAGCTGGTGGAGAAGTTCGATGTCGAGCCTGTATTGCGGCCGGGCAAGATGGATATGACCGGCGAGGNGATGAACAGAGATATACTGGTTTTGAGGGGGGACCTGGAAACCGTCAAAGCGGTGGAAAAGTACATGTTCGAGGCCCTGGAAAGGAAGCTTGCTGAATGGAATAAAAAGGATAAAGAAGAGAGATATAAAAAATACTACGAGGAGCAGGCCCGTTTAAGGCTGAAGGAGGTAAAGGAGAACCCTGAAGCAGTTAGCAATTGGGAGCTTACCTCGGGGTGAGGGCGGTTCACTTTTTGCAGAGAGATTTGCTTGATGCCTCACTCTATCAATACCCATTTGTTCTTTCCTTCCCAGAGCTTGAGGGAGCATAGTCTGATCGATGTGGGCTCCATCTCTTTTTTCAGCCGCTCAGCAATCCATTGGGCGATCTTCTCCGCAGTGGGATTGGGAAGGATGTCGTTCAGACAGCTGTGGTCCAGCGGTTCAATAGCTGAGCCTAGGATCTTCTTCAGCTCATAAAAGTCCATGACGAAGCCGTCCAGGCCCACCTCGCCTTCCGCCACCATCTCCACCTGATAGGTATGACCATGCATGCAGGCGCATTTTCCCTTATAGCTGGGCAGGCGGTGGGCGGCATCGAACTCCATGGTCAGGCCGAGCTTCATTCCCAGATCCACCCCTGCCTTCTATCGACCTCGTCTCTTTGATCCAGAACCTTTCTCTGAAGAATCTCCACTGTAACCTCGGACATGAATCCTCTCTACAAGAGCAAGCCGGCAGCGTGCCTTCTTGCCGCATGGCCGGACGAATGCCTCTGGCTTATTAAATAGCTTTTCATGCTGAAGTCGATGATCATCTATCACTTTATGCGATCGTCTTCATCATTTCCCCAAGTGGCATCGGCAGGCAGGTCCGCCAGGGTCTCCAGAGCCTCTTTTTCCATAAAATGAAGTTCTGCAGGGACGACAAGGATATGCAAGGGCCCTCCGAAGTCATAGTCCTGCAGGCGATATAGGAGGTCGGCCTTAACGATGGCATCAGGAGCACCGGCCCTGGCGATTCCCACGGCAATCGCCTCCTTAAGGCCGCTATCTCCTGCAATGGCCTCCATCTCCAATAGCAGACCTGCTCCCTCATTTGCGGTCATGAACCGCTCCTTCGGGTCGGTGTGGATATCCAGGAAGAGCATGGTATGAAGATCGCGTTCCTGGTTTTCCATCAACACTTGGTAGGGGGTCTGAGGAACGATCCGCTGGCCGCGAGCAGTATAGGGGAAAGGGATGGTGGTTGACCGGCCGAAGCGATAGTTTTGCAGTCCGCACAGGCCGGAAACGGCAGTGGCAATGGAACTGGCATGGATCAGATCGGTTTTGATCCCCATCCTGATTGCTCTCAGCCTCAGGTCCAGGTGGGTGGTGGAGACCATGGCATCCCCTCCGGAGAGGAAGGCTACATCCAAATCCCTCGCCTTCAACAGCCAGGCAGGGTCCACTTCCACCTCCTCTCGCGTTAAGATATGGATCTTCTTGCCGTAGAACGCTTCCAACCTCTCCAGAGTGGTACCCATCAGCCTGGAGGTGTAAAATTCGGCATATACGGCGTCTGCAGCCCGGACCGCCTCCAGGCCTTTGAGGGAGATGTCTCTTTCGTCATAAAGCCCTAGACCTATGAAGTGGAGCATGATCCTAGCTGGTGTTGCCCGTTTAAAATATCTCTCTATGGCAGTTCGTCAGGTCTATATCCCATCCCGGCAAAGAGGGAGGTATGATTGGCAGGACAACACAAGTGGTCGATTGCCGGGAGAGCATGGGTCTGGCCAAGGGAGGAGGACTAGCCCAGAGAGGCACCCTATCTGAAGCGACGAAGCCGGACGTCATCGCCATCGCCATGTCTCCTGGGCGGCGGCATATCACCAAACCCGTCTGCGAGATGACTTACGGTTTGCGCCGGGAGGGTATCCAGACCAGCGTTCTGGTCTTGGATGCTGGTACTGGGCTTCCGGACAGCTTTCCACAGGGGTCGCGGGGGTACGGACCGACATTCGGCCTATCGGAAAAAGAGGTGGAGCAGATAGCGCGCCATAAGATCGCTGTCTTCCATATGGGTAATGTGCGCTCACATGTCGTTTTCAAGGCGAAGGAGATCCTCGCTCAAGTGGACATTCCGGCAGTGGTGGTGGCCCAGTGTCCCATGGACCTGGAGGACTTCGCCAAGGAAGGGGTGAAGACCAGGCTGGTCAGGCCCACTCGGCAGAAGACCGAGACCCTGGGTGAGGTGGTGGATCTGGTCACAGGCATCACCAGAGGTGCGACCTGCAATCGGGTCAAGCTCAACCAGCTGGCAAAGGTCTTAAACAAACATCTGGCAGAGATCAGCGATCGCGAGGCTAGAGAAGCGGCCAAAAATAAGAAGCGTTGAATGGATTTTGATATGAAGCTGATGGTGATTTTAGGGGATGGCATGGCCGATCTCCCCTTGGAGGAGCTGCAGGGCAAGACGCCGCTGCAGGCGGCAGAAAAGCCCAATATGGACCGGCTGGCCAGGCTGGGGAGATGCGGATTGGCGCTGACCGTCCCGGATGGATTTCCACCTGGAAGCGATGTGGCCAACCTCTCCGTTGTGGGATATGATCCTCGCCGGTTCTATACCGGTCGGGCCCCTCTGGAGGCGGCCTCCATGGGAGTGCATCTGGAAAAGGGAGATATCGCCTTTCGCTGCAACCTGGTCACCATAGAAGATGGCATAATGAGAGACTATAGCGCCGGCCATATCAGCACCGAGGAGGCGAGGGAGCTGATCGGATCCTTAAAGACCCTGATGCCAGAAGAGAGGTTATATGCCGGGGTTAGCTATCGGCATCTTCTGGTCCTGCAAAAGGGGGCAGAGGTGGTCTGCACCCCTCCTCATGATATAAGCGATCAGCCGGTGGCAGGGCATCTGCCTCAGGGGGAGGGTGCAGAGCTGCTTCTGGAGCTTATGGAGAGGGCGAGACCCGTGCTAGCCAGCCATCCGCTGAACCTGAAAAGGATCGAGGAGAACAAGAGGCCAGCGAATGCCATCTGGCTATGGGGTCAGGGGCCGGCGCCATCGATGCCCTCTTTTCAGGATCTCTATGGCCTGACCGGAGCCATGATCTCTGCGGTGGATCTCCTCCGGGGGATCGCCGTTTATGCCGGGCTGGAGGTGATAGAGGTTCCTGGGGCCACTGGAACCATAGACACCAACTACTCGGGGAAGGTGAAGGGGGCTATTGATGCCCTCTCCCGCCACGACTTTGCCTATCTGCATATCGAGGCCCCGGATGAGGCCAGCCATGCGGGCGACCTGATGGGGAAGATCAGAGCAATAGAGCTTCTCGACCAGAGGATAGTGGGGCCGGTGATCGAGGGGCTGGATAAGAGCGGAGAAGAGTGGCGCATTCTCCTTCTGCCCGATCATGCCACCCCCATATCCATCAAGACCCATAGCAGAGAGCCGGTTCCTTTTGTGATCATGGGCAAGGATATCGAGCCGGACGGCGTGGATCGCTTTGATGAGCAGTCGGTGAAAAAGGGTGGATACGGCAAGGTGGATGCCACCAGCCTGATCCGGATGTTGGCTGAATAATGGCGGAAATGGACCTGCTAGACCGTTTTCGAGGCTGCTTGCTGGGGGGAGCAGCAGGAGATGCTCTGGGTATGCCCTCGGAGGGATACACCGCTCTAGAGATCCAATCCTTATTCGGCCGGATTGAGGATATGGTGGCTCCCCCAGAGGGACATTTTCATGCCTTTCACCGTCCTGGTCAGTTCACCGATGATACAGAAGAGACATTGATGCTGGCTGAGTCTCTCATTGAACACTCCGGGTTCTCCGCAGACGGATTCTCTGATAAGCTCATGAGCTGGGGGTCGACCTGGTACCTGGATGAGAGTCTCTCGAGCGGCGTTGGTTTTGCCACCCGCTCGGCGGTGGAGAGCATGATCGCCGGCATTCCCTGGCAGGAGTCGGGAATCAGTATCCCGACATGCGGATCGGCTATGCGCGCCGCTCCCATTGGTCTCCTATACCATGCCGACTTGAGCCTGGTCAGATGTTATGCCGATCTGCAGAGCCTGCCCACCCATTCCGCTCCCGCCTCTCGAGCAGGCGCCGTGGCGGTGGCTGCTGGGGTAGCCCTGGGCCTCTTGAACCTCTCGAAAGATATGATCCTGGAGGGTGCAGCCCGCCAGGCAGGCAGGTTGGATCCGGACCTTGCTCAGCGGCTCTTCTGGATCAGAGACCTTCTCTCTCTCCCTCCGGAGGTGGCATTAGGCCGGATCAGAAACTCCCCTCTGGCCAGGGAGACGGTGGTCAGTGCCTTTTTCTGCTTCATGAGGTTCGAGCCGGAGGATGGATTGGTTGCTGCTGCCAGCGGGGGCGGGGATACCGACTCCATCGCTTCCATCGCTGGCAACCTCTTCGGCGCTGCTTATGGATCCGGCTGGATACCGGAACGCTGGCTCTTGAGCCTCGATCAGAGGGAGAGGATTGAGGATATAGCCCAGGAGCTATTCCGTCTCTCCCTTTCATTCAGCCGCTAACAGCCGCGGCGAATTTATATCAGTAGGTCTTTTGCAGCCTTATGATAGATGTAGGAATTGTCGGTGGATCGGGCTACACCGGTGGGGAGCTCTTGCGTCTCCTGGCAAACCATCCCGAGGTCGATGTTAAACTGGTCACCTCCCGCAAACTCTCGGGAAAACCCGTGAGCCTGGTTCATCCTCATCTCAAGAACATTTATTCTCTTCATTTCGAGGCGCTCAATGCAAATGAGGCAGCGGAGCGCTGTGATTTTATCTTCACGGGTGTTCCCCATGGAACGGCCATGGACTGGGTGCCCGAGCTGATTGATGCCGGTACCAGGGTCATCGATCTCTCCTCAGACTACCGCCTGCCGGTAGATGTCTTCGAGAAGACCTATAACATGCCGCACCGCGCTCCGAGAGATGCAGTCTATGGCCTGCCGGAGCTTCATCCCGAGGTAGCAGGGGCGAGACTGATCGGCAACCCGGGCTGCTATCCCACCGGCGCAATCCTGGCAGTGGCACCTCTTGCCCAGGCCGGACTGGTGGAGAGGGTGGTCTATGACTCCAAATCGGGAATATCAGGCGCAGGAATTGCGCCCAGCGAGACCAGCCACTACCCCAATATGTCCCAGAATGTGATTCCCTATAAGATCACCTCCCACCGGCATGTACCAGAGATAAAGCAGGAGCTGGGGCTTCTATCGCCTGGGATTAAGGTGAACTTCACCCCCCATGTGATCCCCGCGGTTCGGGGCATCCTGACCACCGCTCATGTTTTCGCCAAAGATGGGGCAGCAGAGACTCTGCAGGATAAGGAGGCGGTAGCTGGGATCTATAGCGATTTCTATAAGGATGCACCATTCGTCCGCCTGGCAGACAGTGTTCCTCGCCTGGCCGCCGTCCGAGGCTCGAACTTCTGCGATATAAGCTTCGAGGCGGAGAAGGCAAGCGACAGAATTGTGGTGGTATCGGCCATAGACAACCTGGTGAAGGGCGCTTCCGGCCAGGCCATCCAGAACATGAACCTCATGGCTGGGCTGGACCAGAGGACAGGCCTCTGGTTCCCGGGAATGGTGCCTTAAGGGGGGCGCAGAGGAGGATCGTAAATGAAGGTCAGAGATGTGATGAACGTCATGCCGGTCACAGTGCAGGCGTCGGCGAAAGTGAGCGATGCGGCCAGGCTTCTCCGGGAGAACAGGATCAGCGGGATGCCAGTTCTGGATGGGGAGAGGCTGGTGGGAGTCGTATCCGAGTCAGACCTCCTCCGCCTCTTATCGGTACAGGATGAGTCGGAGGGAAACTTGTGGTTGCCCAGCCCCTTCGAGATATTTGAGGTTCCATTCCGTGACCTGGTGAAGTGGGAGAGGATGCAGTCGAGCTTGAGGGAGATCCCGGAGAAGGAGGTGGCAGATGTGATGAGCCGGAATCTGCACGAGATCGGGCCGGACGACTCCATAGAGGAGGCGGCGAGCATCATGACCCGCCACCGGATCAATCGTCTGCCTGTGGTTGAGGACGGCCGGCTGGTGGGGATAGTGACCAGGGGCGATATCATATCCGGACTGGGGATGGCCCATGGAGAGGATTGAGGGCGGGATCTGCGCCATTGAGGGCGTCCGGGCCTGCGGAGTGCGGGCGGGCAAATACGGCCTGGCTCTGATCGCTGCCTCCGGAGCAGCGGCTGGGATGTTCACCACCAACCGGGTCCGGGCTGCGCCCCTGGCGGTCACGGCGGAACATCTGGCTGGAGGTCACCTCGACGGGATAATCGCTAACAGTGGATGTGCAAACGCTTACACCGGACCGCGGGGGATGGAGGATGCGAGAAAGATGGCCTCTCTGTTGGCCGGATTTCTGCAGACCGATGAGAAGAAGATCGCTGTGGCCTCCACCGGGGTGATAGGGAGGTACATGGATATGGATATCATCAGCCGGCTCTTCGAGGAAGCAAGAGGGCGTCTGAGATCGGAGGGCTCAGCCAGCCTGGAGGCGGAGAGGGCGATCATGACCACCGATACCAGGGAGAAGGAGGTGGCGGTCGAGCACCGGGGTCTGCGGGTGGCAGGGATATGCAAGGGTGCGGGGATGATCGAGCCCCATATGGCCACCATGCTCTGCTTTCTTTTCACCGACGCCGACTTTCCCCCTGATGTATTGAAGGCCTGCCTGGCGGATGCCGTCCGGGATAGCTTCAATATGCTCACCGTGGACGGGGACACCAGCACCAATGATACCGTCCTTCTCACCGCCACCGGACGGGCTAAGGGCCGGATAGAGGACTTCTCCGAGGCCCTGAGGTACGTCTGCCTGGATCTGGCCCGGCAGATGGCCAGGGATGGAGAGGGGGCGAGCAAGTTCTTCGAGACTCGCGTGTTCGGGGCCCGGAATGAGGAAGATGCCCGGCTGGCTGCGAAAGCAGTGGCTAAGAGCAGCCTGGTCAAGACTGCAGTCTATGGTGCCGATCCCAACTGGGGGAGGATCGTCTGTGCAGTGGGCTACTCCGGTGCGGAGATGGATCCGGATCTGATCACCCTCGGTCTGGAGGGCTCGGGGCTGAAGGTCTCTATAGTCCGCAGGGGCCAGATCGCAGAGGAGGTTCTGGATACGGCTCGAGAGATAATGTCCGGAGAGGAGATCATCATCAATATCGACCTGGGCCTCGGAGAGGCCAGTGCGCGCAGCTTCGGCTGCGACCTGACCCATGAGTATGTGAATGTGAACGCCAACTATACGACCTGATATGTTTCGAGACCAGCGTTTAGGGGAGATCAGCGAGGAGATTTTGCAGTACCTCTCCAGCCGGAAGGCGGACGAGAGGATCTTCCGTGCCGATCTGCTGGTGGACCGGGCCCATCTGATGATGCTGAACGAGAGGGGGCTGATCAGCGAGGAACTCTGTGGTCAGATCCTGGCAGCTCTCGATGAGATCGAAGAGGGACTGCCCCTCCAGGGCGGAGAGGACATCCACGAGGCGATTGAGGGGGCGGTCATCGATCGGGTCGGTCCGGAAGGGGGAAGGATGCATACCGCCCGGTCGCGCAATGATGAGGTGGCCACCTGCATTCGCATCGCTCTGCGAGAAGAGCTGCTTGGTCTTATGGGCGAGGAGCTGGCTTTGATCAGGACGTTGGTCTGTCTTGCAGCTGATCATAGAGAGTCGATCATCCCTGGCTTCACCCATACCCAGCATGCCCAGCCCACCACCCTGGCCCATCATCTCCTTGCCCATGCCGATGCCGCCTTCCGGGATCTGGCCCGGCTTAAGGACGCTTATAAGAGGGTCAACCAGAGCCCACTGGGGGCAGCGGCCTTTGCCTCTACCGGCTTTCAAATCGACCGGGCCCGGACCTGCGCCCTCTTGGGCTTCGACGGCCTGGTGGAAAACAGCATGGACGCCGTCTCCAGCCGAGACTTCATCCTGGAGGTCATGGCCGCCCTCTCCATCGCCATGGTCAACCTGAGCCGTCTGGCAGAGGAGCTGATCCTCTGGTCCAGCTCTGAGTTCGGCTACCTGGAGCTGGACAATCTCTATGCCTCCACCAGCTCCATCATGCCCCAGAAGAAGAACCCGGATACGGCCGAGCTGGCCCGCGCCAAGACCGGCTCGGGGATAGGATCGCTCATGGCCGCTTTGACCATCTGCAAGGCCCTGCCAATGAGCTACAACCGGGACCTTCAGGAGGTGACTCCTCATCTCTGGAGGGGCCTGGACTGGACGAGGAGCACAGTGAGGGTTCTGGAAGGCTGTCTCAGTTCCCTGTGCTTTGATCTTGATAGGCTGGAGGAGAGCTCAGCCCTGGGATTTTCCACTGCCACCGAGCTGGCTGATTCTCTGGTGAGGATTACTGGCATGCCCTTTCGCACTGCACATCGCATCGTAGGGCGGATTGCAGCCACTGGCGGAAAGCCGACTTTGGTCCAATTGGATGATATATCCAGTGAGATTGCTGGCTTTCCCGTGAGTGAACGCGGTTTTTCCAAGAGCGATCTGGTGCGGTCACTGGATCCGAGGAGCAATGTGGCCCTGCGGTCAAACCCCGGCGGTCCGGCACCAGTGGAGACGGCAAGGATGATCGAGGAGAGAATGAGGCTGATCGCTGAGGAAGAGGAGAGTCTGGCTGTGATGCGGGCCAAGGTGGATGGGGCGATTGAGGTTCTGCGGGCCACGGAAGGTCGAGGGTTAGATGATGGTGGACTGTAAGGGAGAGGGATGATTATGAGCACGCTGGTGACCGGCGGCGCGGGTTTTATCGGCTCGAATCTGGTAGAGTATCTCATCCGGGCGGGAGAGGATGTGGTGGTCCTGGACAATATGCACACCGGTAGCCTTGAGAACCTGGCGGGTTTGGAAGGCCGCCTGGAGCTCGTCCAGAAGAGCTGCAACGATCTGCCCCGCCTGGACCTTCATCCCGATAGGATATACCATCTGGGTATACCCTCATCCTCGCCCATGTACAAGAGGAATCCATACCTGATAGGGGAGGCGATCAACGGCTTCGCCTCGGTCTTCGAGCTGGCCAGAAGGTCAGGATCGCGAGTGGTATATGCATCCTCCTCCTCTCTTTACAACGGCCTCCTGCCCCCTCATCGCGAGGATATGACCATCCAGGTGACTGACTACTATACCGAGGCCCGACTGGCCATGGAGCGGATGGCCGAGCTTTATCAGAGGCTTTATGGCATAAGCTCGGTGGGTCTGCGGTTCTTTTCCGTTTACGGCCCACGCGAGGGGGCAAAGAAGCAGTATGCGAACATGGTCACCCAGTTTCTCTGGGAGATGAAGGCGGGCAGAAGGCCGCTTGTATATGGGGATGGTACTCAGACCAGGGATTTCACCTATGTTCTGGATGTGGTGCGGGCAATGCGCCTGGCCATGGATTCGGACTATCACGGCATACTGAATGTGGGCACAGGCAAGGCCTGGAGCTTCAATGAGGTGATCATGCTCTTGAACCGGAAGATGGGCCGGTCGCTGGAGGCGGAGTACGTCGAGAACCCCATAAAAAACTATGTCATGCACACCTGCGCTGATACAGGTAAAGCGGAGAGGACGATTGGCTTCAAGTCGAAGTTCAGACTGGAGGGCGGGATCGAGCAGCTTTTAGGATTCTATTAAATCCTCTTGGCCTCTGGTCTCTTTTGATAGCTGATATGAGAATACTGCAGACCCCGGTAAGACTCTTTGCCGCTGGTGGGGTGGAGAGCTATGTGCGCAATCTCTCCCGGGAGCTCTCCCGGCGGGGGCACGATGTGGGGGTGATCTGCGCGGATGGGCCGGGAGAGAATCCGGTTGATGAGAGGATCCGCATCAAGACTTTGCAAAGCAGGGGACATATAGCCAATACCAGCATCACCCCGTCCCTGCCCATAGCTCTCTGGAGAGAGGATTATGATATCCTTCATACTCATCTTCCCACTCCCTGGAGCGCTGATTGGAGCGGCATGATCTCACAGCTCAAGAGGAGGCCTTTTGTCCTGACATATCACAATGACATAGTGGGTGAGGGATGGGCAGGTCAGATCGCCCGGATCTACAATAGAACTGCTCTAAAGCTGCTGTTGAAGTCCGCGGACAGGATCATCGTTACCAGGAACCGTTATCTCTCGCCCTATCTGGATCGATATAGGGAGAAGGTTATTTTCATACCTCTGGGCATAGACCCTGAGACCTTCCGGCCCCAGGAGTTTGCCCCAAAAGGGGATATCTTCTTTTTAAGTGTCCTGGATGAGTTCCATCGGTATAAGGGCCTGGAGGTCCTCTTTGCTGCCCTGAAGATCGTAAAGCAAAAATTCCCTGATGTAAAGCTGGTGGTGGGTGGAAGGGGCAGCTTGCTTGAGCATTACCGGCAGTTGGCCGGCTTGCTGGGCATCGGAGACAATGTGAAGTTCGCCGGTTTTATCCCCCCCGAAAGGCTTATTGAGTATTATAACGGCTGCAGGCTTTTTGTCCTCCCCTCCACCGACCCCAGGCGAGAGGGTTTTGGGATCGTTCCCCTGGAGGCGATGGCCTGCAAGAGGCCGGTGGTGGTCACGGAGATTATGGGCATGGCCGGGGACATAAAGGATTATGGGTCAGGAATAGTTGTGGGATGCAATGATGTCCAGGGCCTGGCTTCCTCCCTGCTTTCCATTCTTTCGGACGATGACCTGGCGGAGAGGATGGGCGAGATGGGGCGTAAGCTCGCCCAGGAAAAGTATGGCTGGCATAGAGCGGCAGAGCGGATCGAAAGGGTTTACCGGGAATCGCTCTAAGGGACTGGGGATTGTGCTTTAAATGGATTTGATAAGCGTAATAGTGCTGAATTATAACGGCAGAGAACTCCTGGATGGCTGTCTCTCCTCCCTTGCCTCCCAGACCTATTCCCCTTTCGAGGTGGTACTGGTCGATAACGGATCGAGCGATGGCAGTCCAGAGTATATTCAAGCGCAATATCCATGGGTCAGGCTGGTGAGAAATAGGGATAACCTGGGGTTTGCTGGCGGGACCAATGCTGGAATCAGGGCGGCAAAAGGGAGGTATATCCTTACTTTGAACAACGATGCTGTAGCTGACCGCTTTTTCATAGAGGAGCTGGCTCGTCCCATGGTCGATCCTCAGGTCGGCGTCTGCGCTGCCAAGATGCTGTTTCCCGATGGCCGGATAAACTCCGCCGGGATATGCATCTCCCGCAGCGGAGCGGCCTGGGACCGGGGAATGTTCGAGCCGGATCAGGGGCAGTACGATTCCATGGAAGAGGTATTTGGTGCCTGTGCAGGAGCAGCCCTCTACCGGAGGGAGATGCTGGATGAGATCGGATTGTTCGACGATGATTTCTTTCTCTACCTGGAGGACGTGGACCTGGCCTTTCGTGCCCGTCTGGCCGGCTGGAAGTGCATATATGTGCCATGGGCGGTGGTCATTCACCACCATGGAAAGACTGCCGGAGTGGGATCGGATCTGGCGGTCTATTATGGCAACCGGAATATAGTCTGGTTTCCGGTCAAGGATTTTCCTCTCAGGCTCCTTTTCACCTCTCTGCCCTTCATCCTGGCCAGAAATCTGGCAACGATACCCTATTATGCTCTGCGCGGCCAGGGCAGGGTCATCCTTAAATCGAAGCTCGATGCTCTGAGGGGGGTTGTAAAGATGATGAGAAAGCGAAAGGATGTCCTGCGCCGGGCGGAGTATTCCGAGATCAAAAGGTTTGTGAAGCCCTGAGGCAGGATGAAGAGGCAATAGGATGAGAGAGATCGGGATGGAACGGGATTAGGATGTGGATCTATGAGTACCGGGAGCTGATCAAGATTCTCACCATCAGCGACCTCAAGGTGAAGTATCAGAGCTCTGTCTTGGGCTTTGCCTGGTCGCTCTTGAATCCGCTTCTCATGATGCTGGTCCTCTATCTGGTCTTCAGCAATGTATTCAATGCCAATCAGGATAACTTCGCCCTTTACCTGCTGATCGGCATCGTAAGCTGGCGGTTCATGGCCATAGGGAGTTCTGCCTCCATGGGGGCGATCGTGGGCAAACCAAGCCTGGTGACCAAGATCTATATACCTCGTCAGGTGCTGGTAATGGGCGTCGTTCTCTCCAGCTTTGTAAGCTCAATTCTGGAGTTCCTGGTTCTGGTGCCCCTGCTCGTAATCCTCGGTGCGGGAATATCTCCTTATATCTTTCTCTTTCCATTTATCCATTTTATTTATTTCCTTATTGTATATGGCTTAAGCCTGATCCTGGCCGCTCTATACGTTTATTACCGCGATCTGAACCAGATCTGGGATGTGCTGATTCAGATCGGATTCTTCCTCTCCCCCATAGTTTATCCCCTCAGCACTGTGCCGCCGCAGTATTTGGACTATTATATGCTCAATCCCGTCACCGCATTGATACAGATGTATCGGGAGGTGCTGCTCTACCATCAGCTCCCGGGGCTGCGGAATCTTGCTTTGAGCCTGGCGGCGGGGCTGATCCTTCTTGCCGCCGGATCGGGAATCTTCAAGAGGCTGGAGCGCAGGTTTGCGGAGGAGATCTGAATGCCCCTGCTGTTAGCGGATATCAGCAGCGGTCTGGATAGGTTCAATCCGGTGAAGAGGTCTGCTGAGAAGAGCACTAACAGTAATGCCATCGTGGCGGAGGGGATCTCCAAGAAGTTCAGAATACCAAAGGAGAAGAAGCTCACCATCTTCGAGCATCTCACCGGACTGCTGGGCAGGGGGGCGAGTTCTTATGATGAGTTCATGGCCCTGCAGGATGTCAGCTTCACGGTGAGACACGGCGAGACCTTTGGGGTGATCGGGCCCAATGGCTGTGGCAAGAGCACATTGCTCAAGCTTTTGGCAGGCGTTCTCTATCCGGACAGCGGCAGGGTGGAGATTAACGGCAAGATCGCTCCCTTTCTGGAATTGGGGGTGGGCTTTCAGCCAGAGCTGTCCGCCCGGGATAATGTCTATCTTTACGGGGCGATAATGGGCCTGACTCATAGAGAGGTGGACCGGCGCTATGAGGAGATAATGGGTTTTGCCGAGCTGAAACGCTTTGAGAACATGAAGCTGCGCAACTTCTCCTCGGGGATGTATGTGCGGCTGGCCTTTGCCACTGCCATCCAGACCAATCCGGATGTCATGCTGGTGGATGAAGTCTTATCGGTGGGGGACGAGTCCTTCCAGAAAAAATGCAGCGAGAAGATCGACGAGATTCGCAGAGCGGGCAAGACCATCCTCCTGGTCTCCCACTCTCTGCCCACGGTGCGCTCGTTATGCAGTCGCTGCCTGCTCCTGAACAGCGGGCGAGTGGTGGCCCTGGGGGAGACCGGGGAGGTTCTGGCGGAGTACGAGAGGATGAGGGCGGGGGGCAGATGAGGTCTGCCTGCCGCCAATATTTATTATGATCTGCTCGTCATCTGGGGTATAGCGCTCTAGCTCTGGGATGAGGACTGAGCCTCTGGCCTGAGGTCCCAGAAGAATCCATTGTAAGCATTGGTCATTTGGTTATTATTTCTTGACTTCTCCAGCATGCCGACGACAGGAATATCTGATAGCACAGCGGCTGACCCGCTGCAATCATAGCCGACAATATTCCTCGGTCGGACAAAATAGCTGGCTCCAGGATACAATGTCACCGGTTGTTCTCCTATCGAGATTCCATATTGATTGTATATGTATATCCTACCATTGGCAATTTGGTTCCAAGGATTCGTTATGCATACCCATGATCGCCAATTTTCTATGGCGGTGGTATCTGTAAATGAAGGGAACACAATCAAAAAGTTCTCTTCAAATCCCTGTCCGGCAGCTGAAGGTAAAAATATGTTGAAGGCCACCAGGGACAGGATAATCAGAGAATTAATCGGATTCATGCTAATACATAATTTGTCCATAGTATATATGATTTTTTGCACATAATCAGAGCTTCAGTAAGCTTCCTCCTAAATAACACATCTAAATCATATTACGAAAATAGCTTCAGCATTGTTGATAAATCTTCAACGGCTACATATCTGCTCCAAGTGTACGGCAAGCTCTTGCAGACCCTGGCAGTCATTCTGGTTCACATTGGAATGGCGAAAGGCCTCTTTGATGCATCAATCCATAATCCGTTCTCATATATATCTTGTGTTGTATATCAATCAGCTCTCAGTCAAATCTCAAGAAACAAATATTAATATATATTATAATATTAAAAATTTCAAACTTTATAATCAATAATTTTTAAAAAAATTCTCCAAAAGCTTTTAATAATTCCAACAGTGTGATGAATCTATTGAATCCTTTGCAGCTTCAAAAATCAATCTGCATATATTAGGAGGATCTGTATGAAACGCATGCTATATGGAGCAATATTGATTTTATTTTTGATAGAAATCGCCTTCGCGGTTGGCTACGGGAATACATCACCAGGAGTTGGGGACAATGTGTCTCCCATAGATAATGTCTCTCCCAAGAGCAGCCTTTCCGTCGAATCGGCCAAGGCGATAGAGATCGTTGATGTATTTCCTGCCGACGAGGACGAATATCTGCTACTGCATAACAGGGGAAAGGAAGACATAGTGTTGGAGCGCTGGTCGCTATCAGCGGGCGGAAAATTGCTCATTTTGCTTCCCCGGATTGAACTAATGCCAGATTCGAAGGTCGAGCTACACCTGGGCAATGGCAGAAATAGCACCAAGACTGAGATTTACATTGGATACACCGGTCCCGTCCTGGAAGATGCGGGCAATGTGAGCCTGGTTGATGAGGCAGGGAGCGTTGTTGTCGAGAAAAAGTATCCTTAATATATTCACATGCCTAATCGCAGCCGCAATATTTAAAGTGCCAGTGGTTGGCCCATACCAGGTCCCTTGGGGTGCCAACGTCGATGTGCACTCCGTCTATTTTTTTATAGATGACCTTTTTCCCTGAATCTACCAGCACCTTGATCGAGTCGGTGAGCTGGTACTCGCCTTTGTATCCAGGCTTTGTCCTCCTGATGGCATCAAAGAGGTTCGTCTCAAAGACATAGATGCCTATGGATCCAAGCGTGCTGGGGGCCTTATCAGGCAGTGGCTTCTCGATGATATCCTTTATCCTCTCGCCCTGGACGGTTATGATCCCGTGCCTGGTGACATCCTCCACCTCCGCTGCTCCCAGGGTGGCATCCGCTCTCTGGCTGATGTGGTATGAGATCAAATCTCCTAAAAAGGATTTGGGGTGAAAGAAGTTGTCGCCCAGGACCACCGCGAAGCTGCCGTCTATAACGTGCTCCCCGGAGAGAACAGCATTGGCCAGTCCCAGGGGCTCGTCCTGCACCACATAGGTGAGATCTACTCCGAAGCGCCTTCCCGAGCCCAAGTAGTCTGAGATGCCGTGCTTATGAGGGCTGACCACCACCACGATCTCCTCGATTCCCGCCAGCTGCATGGCCTCGACCACATGCTCTATCACCGCTTTCTCCCCCACGGGCAGGAGCTCTTTGGGTATGGCATGAGTGAACGGCCCCAGCCTGGTCCCCATTCCTGCGGCCGGTATCAATCCCTGTGCTACCAGCATATTCCCTCTTTATCCCGGCAGGACAGTATCCTTCTTCCCTCGATGATCACTCTGGACCTCATCAGATCAAACTCCCCTTCCAATTGGCTGAACTCCGGCCACTCGGTCATCACCAGGCATGCATCTGCATCCCTCAGGGCATCTGCCGCTGTCGAGAAGTACTCGATATCCGGGACCAACCTCCTCATGGAATCAACTGCCTTTGGATCGTAGGCTGCAATATCCGCTCCCCTCTCTTTTAGCTCCATGATCATGGGAATCGATCTGGATTCCCGGATGTCATCGGTATCATTCTTGAAGGCCAGGCCGAGGACGGCGATCCTCTTGCCCTCCAGGCGGCCGATCTTCTCCTCCAGTAGCTTCAGCATGCGCATGGGTTGCCTCTGATTGACCTCCAGGACTGATCTGAGAATCAATGGCTCTTCGCCCAGGCCTTCGGCCAGAGCCATGAGGGCGGAGAGGTCCTTGGGAAAGCAGCTTCCTCCAAAGCCGGCACCGGCATCGAGGAAATGGGGATTAATCCTGTGGTCCATGCCCACGCCCTTCATCACCTCATAAACATCGATGCCTAGCTTCTTGCATATATTCCCAATCTCATTGGCAAAGGATATTTTGGTGGCGAGGAAGGCGTTAGAGGCATATTTTATCATCTCTGCGGATTTTATGCTTGTCCGGACCACTGGAGCCTCAATTCCTCTATATATGGATTCTGCCATATCCCCGGAATCTGGATCATCGCAGCCTATGACTATTCTGTCCGGATGCATGAAATCCTCCACCGCCCGCCCCTCCCTGAGAAACTCCGGGTTCATGCAAAAGCCGATTTCATCCCTCTCCTGCTGGGAGTGTTCCAGAATGGTGGGGGTGACCAGGTCCTCGGTGGTTCCGGGGGGGACGGTGCTCTTCATGACCACTAAGTGATATGAGTCTTTATCTCGTAAAGATCGGCCCAGTGACTGGCAGGCGGACTGGACCATGGAGAGGTCCGAGCGGCCGCCCTCGCCCTCGGGGGTGCCCACGCAGATGAAGGAGATATTCGATTCTGGGATGGCGTCATAGGTCGCCGACACATGAAGGCTCTTTCCCAGGTGCTCTGCGAGGAGGGCTTGCAGGCCCTTTTCGTATATCTGCGGCCTGCACTGGCTGATTGACCTGGCCCGATCCGGATCGATCTCTATCAACTCGACTGTATGGCCCAGCCCGGCAAGGCAGACCGCTGAGACCAGGCCCACATAGCCGCCGCCGATTACGGAGATCTTCATTGAGGAGTGAGAATCATTTTTGCAGTATTTGAATCTTCTCAGCTTGTTTGACATCGATTGATCATCTCGCCCGGCGTCTCACCGAGCTTGATATATCAATTCTCATTTTATGCTTAGGCTTTCTTTAATCGTTTTATCAGTATTATTGTGTCAGCAGCATCAACTTCTGATCTCTCGATCATTAGACTTGCCAGATCACCAGGAACAGCAATGAGATGTGCATGAGCTACTCAGCATTAGCTGCGGCAGGCGTTGATTGGCTGTCACCGGTTTGATCGCGGATATTCGATACCAGGCCTTGCCAGGGGAGCGTTGATCTCCACACATTTCTCTTTTCCTCTTTTGAATTTCTGGCTGAGACTGTCCATCTGGCATCAGGCGTCAATGTCATTGGATATGTATCTTGCCGCCTGCAATAGCAGCTTCACTCAGTAATGACAAAATTTATATATTTAGAATGCCAATGCTTCTCTGGTGATTATTTGACGCCTCGCATTCCGATTGTTTTTTTATACGCCATGTGCATCGGCTATCTCCTCGCCCCATCCTTCGCCGAATTGGATGGCATGAACCGCAGCGACCCAGGACAATATGCATCGAATTCCCTTGACGCTGATGATATCACTTTTATTCCTGGAGGCAATCCTGAATGTGAAACTTTTATCTCAGGCGATTCCGAGGAATCTACTCACTCAAATACAATTATTACCGAGAATGTGACCATTGAATTGAGGCCAGAGAATTATACCATATCAAGCGATCAAAACGGCTATGACATGATAATCATGGAGAACTTCTCCTACCTCTCCTCTCCCGGAGACCCGGTTCTGCCTTTAAAACGCTATAATGTGCTTATACCCCCGGAGGCTCAGCTATCCAGTATCAGCCTTCATATCATCTCGTTTGATGCTCAAGTGCTGGATGGTAGCTTCGATATCATTCCGGCCAGTCCATGGATGGCCAACTCCACCCGGGTTGAATGGGGTCCAGGAAAGGTCATTAGAGAAGGCAAAAACATACCGGTCTATGGAAATGACTCAGACTATCCATCGGAATTTGTGCGCCTCTTCCCGGCAGCACAGATGAGGAAATGGAAGTTCGTGCCTGTGGAGTTTGTGCCCTTTCAGTACAATCCTCTCACCGGGAAGCTGAAACTGATCAAATATGCCAAAATAAATATATCCTATTCGAGGGCCGAATATGCCCAGGCAGTGGGGTCTGATCTTCTTGAAGACACGGTCATGGATGACCGGGCAGCGGAGATCTTTTCCAACTACCAGGAGATGAAGGGATCTTATGCCACTGCAAGGACTGTCTCTTGGCCCGGCCCCTCCGCGCTCGGATATGTGATAATCACGACCAGTGACATAAAATCAAACAGCAACAAGTTGAATGCATTTATCGATCACAAAGAGAGCCTGGGATATGAGGTCCGGGTGATCACAGAGAATGATTTCGGGGCACTGGCAGGCGAGTATCCCAACCGCAAAGCAGAGAAGATCCGCCAGTGGCTGAAGAACAACTATATC
>JGI11944J13513_1000588_pt1 | contig 33548 bp, 32 predicted proteins | sample TerdegcoTASludge_FD_13513 | JGI IMG/M metagenome (IMG submission 13513) | reverse complement strand
TTATTCCTCTCTCCTCCAGATCCTCACAATTGCCGCCATTCCCGCCAGGTTTATGACCAGGATCATTGCCCCTCCCAGAGCCCGTCTGGTGCCCTCTGGCAGCGCTCTCACGCCTGTCAGGTCTACCGTCTTTTCCCCATCCACCAGAACCTTCAGGGAGAAGTCTTTCCCCAACAGAATGTACTCTCCCCAAACGAGACCCCTAAAGAGATCCTCTCTATCCCCGGAGGTCGTGGCCAGCTGGATGCCATTACGCCACAGTTCCACTCCCGCCGGCGCACCCCTGACCCGCAGAATGCCCCCCACCCTGACCGGAAGGACCACTCCCTCGGCGGATTTATCCGAGGATATATTCAGCATTGCCAGTACTGTGGGGGCAATATCCACCTCCGACCACCGGCCGCCCAGGTTCAGCTCTCTAGTTCCCGGCCCCAGGATGACCAGGGGCACCCGCAGCGCCTCCAGCCGGGCGGCGTACTTCTCGGCCGAGTGGCCGCCCTTTCCTTCCCTATCCGGAAAGACCATGCCGTGGTCGGCGGTGATCACCAGCAGGATGTTGTTCTTCCCACAGGCCCGGACCAGCCGGCCCAGTGGCTCGTCCAGAGCCTGCACCGTCTCCAGGTAGCCACTGATGTTCAGATTGTGTCCGGCGCTGTCCACCGCCCCGGCATTGACCAGCAGGATGAACGGCTTTCCGATGAGATGCTCGACCGTATCTTTTGCCGCATCCAGGGCCCAGGCATTGTAGCCGGCATAGCCAGCTATGCCCTGGGGGCTGGAGTATCCAGCGAATCTGTCCCGCCACTCTTGAAAGAGGTTGCGCAGTCCCTCCGGAGCACCGGAGCGGAATCCCGGGACGGGCTCAGCCCCACGCAGGGCGTTCTCCTCCAGGTACAGTACGGCGTCCATATCCTCTAGGATGGACATCGAGTCTCCCCTCTCCATGATGGCCAGGCAGAGATAGCCCTTCTCCCGGGCAAGATCGAATACCGTAGGTCCGAGCTGATTCCAGTCCGCTTCTGACCTGCCGGTGACCAGGATCGAATGGCTCTTTGAGGTCTCGGGGACGGGCACCTGCACATCCACCGCCCGCGCCCCCGCTCCCGTGAGGTTGAAGAGCACCGCTTTATCCAGGGGCGAGCCGTCCAGAGCATAGGGATTGTGCTCAGGATAGACATAAGAGGAGCCCAGGCCGTCCACGACCAGTATGACCGCGCCCGCGGGCTGAGCCGTGGGCCCCAGCTGGATGTCCCGAGCCGCGCCGCCGGGCAGCAAGAGCAGCAAGAGGAGGAGAAGGGCGGGTATCATCCCTGCGGGATTGTTTATCTAAATATTAAAATCTTTCATCTGTATTGGCATTGGAGGGAAAGCTCTATTTACTTACAATCCTTACAACATTGCACATGCTTGCAAAAAAAAGAATCCCTGTAACGGAAGCGGTATGGATTGAGCTGTCTGAGCTCAAGGCAGCAGGCCAGACCTATTCTCAACTACTGGAAGAGATGATTGAAGATAGAAAGAAGGCTCGACTATTCAAAGACATGGAAAAGATTGAGAAAGAGGCAGAGTTTGTGGAGCTTCCTTGGTAGCCTTTCACGCTGTTATCAATAAGAATGCTTTGGAGTTCATCAACTCGTTACCCTCTAAAAGCCACAAAATCGTGGTGGAAAAGTGCAAAACACTTGCAGACAATCCATTCCCTGGCCAGGGCGACAACGAAATTATTCAGCGAAAGAACCACGAGAACATTTATAGGCTGCATATTTCAAGGTCATATACCGCTTTTTACAGAATATATAAAGATGAGAAAATAGTTAAGATATTGGACATTATGACTATTGAGAAAGCGCATAAGATTTACGGTCGATTTTGATTTGAGACGCCACGTCTATGACGGCCAGCTCAAAAAAAATAGGATCGCGCCGATCCAGGTCTCAAAAGTCGGTCATGATCCTGTACTGGTCGATCTCCGTCTGCTTCAGGCCGGTCAGGAATTGCTCGGCCATGTCGCGAATGTCCCGGGATCTGGTGATCGCCCGGCCCACCACCAGGATGTCCGCCCCTGCGGCCAGGGCCTCTCCCTCGGTATCGGTGCGAATCCCCCCTGCCACCGCTACCAGAAGCCTGCGCCCTTCCTCGGCCAGGGCCTTGATATCAGGAATGTTCTGCCAGGCATGATGGCTCTTCTCCATGTCGATTGCCCGGTGCAGCTCGACCACGTCGGGCAGGACGTCCAGCCCCTTGAGCACCGCCAGCGGGTCAGCCACATTCAGCATATCGATTATCGAGTAGATGCCCGTCTTTCTCGCCTCATTGATGGACAGCTCAATGGTCTTCTTGGGAGCGAGGCCGGATATGACTACCGCATCGGCAGTGGAGTCCGCGGCCAGGCGCACCTCCAGGTTGCCGGTATCCAGGGTCTTCAGGTCCAGGATGATAAAAGCCCCCGGCCGGATGGCGCGAATCTCCTTGACCACGTTCATGCCAAGCATCTTGACCAGAGGGGTCCCCACCTCGATTAAGATGTGGTCGCTGTCCGGCAGAGCTGAGAGGACCCGGCGCACCTCCGCCACATCCACCAGATCGAAGGCCACCTGCAGGTAGGGCGGGTCCCAGAGACGGGTGACTCTGAATCCCATGATGGGATGGGTGGAGCGCTCCTTCTCGTACAGCACTTTATCGACATCCGGGAACCCGGCCATCGCCCGAGCCACTGCCAGCTTGGTGGCTCCGTAGTTGTAGCGGTATATGGCATCGTAATCAGTGGCCTTGGGATCGATGAATACCGATACAATTACTAGCAGCTCATCCGCCCGATCCCTGGGTATGACTCCTTCTGCCACTGAGTCTGCCACCGCTTTGGCCACCGCAGTCTGGGCCGGCCCAAAGATCTGAGCCGCCTGGTCCATATTCTTCACTGTCACTTTAGGAACGATAAGGGTTGAGGGCTTGGGCGGCAGGTTCGGCCTGATGACCCCCAGGAGCGGGGTGTGACCGGCTGAAAGCTGGGCCAGCCCGGAGGCAAAAGCCACACCTACCGGCCCCTCCTTCTCTCCGATAATCAGATCGATATGTGCTACCTCAGGCCCCTTTCCTATGAGAGCCTCTCCAACCAAAAACAAAACGATACACCTCGCCCACCGAGTGAGCAATCTCTCTATTTTAATCCTTTTACAGGATTCAGATGATCTGCCAGTAGATGAGAGGAGCCAGTGCCAGGAGCATCAGGCCGGTGAAAAGCCTCATTCCCACCCGGTGATCCTTGCGGAATCTATCCACCCGATCCGGGCTCATCCCCAGAGCGAGGAAACCCCCTACTACTATGATTGGCAGTATCACCCCCAGATTGAAGAACATCAGATAGGCAGCACCGACAAAGTAGCTCTTGGAGGAGATGAGGTCCAGTATGGCCAGATAGAGCCCTCCCACGCAGGGAGCCTTCACCAGTGAGAATAAAGCCCCCGCCAGGAAGTAGGAGCTGAACCTTCCCCGATCCACCCCCGCCTGGAAGTACTGCAATGCCCAGTCCGTTCTGAATAAAGACGGCTTTCCCTGTCTGAGGAGAATGGCATCGATGACCTGAGACAAGCCGGCGGCAATGAGAAGAACTGTCAGAGCATAGCGGAATGTGGCAGCGATGGCCTCAGAATGCAATAATCTCTGCATCCCCAGGCCGAAGAGAAAGTACATGGTGAAGATGCCAATGGAGAAGAACACCACCATCATCATCAGCTCCCTCCTCTTTCCGGATACGGAGAGGATGGATGCTGCCAGGAAGACCAGAATGCCAAAGAGGCAGGGATTGAACCCGGCCACAAATCCACCCGCAGTGACGGCCAGGGCGGTGGAGAGGGAGAGGTCTTTCAGATCATATCCCGCCAGAGCATCCTCCCGGCCAGGAATGGGGCTAGTGTTGCCTGGAAGAGTTATGGAAGGGGAAAGCGGAGATATTTGGCTCTGATTGGCCAGAGCCCGCAGAATCATATTCTCAAGGAGAGCGGTGTCTCCCTGATAGTCCCGGTAGTCTATTACCTCGATCCCGATCAGTATGGCCGGTATGTCCCGCGCCCCGTATTGATCGATGATCCGGTGGCCCTCATCAGTATAATAATATAGGCCGGTGATATTCAGCGGCACCTTCTGGCCCACCTTCTCCAGGATCCTCTCAGCAGCGGCGCATTTGGAGCACCCGGGAGAGATGATGATTATCACCTCCACAGGATCTGCGCTCCCAGCATATCCTCCTCCGAGGGCGGACTGTACGGCTGGGGAATCGCTCTCGCCCGAAATCTGGCCACCAACCTCCTCCCCTCCTCCGGTGGCGTAAATGCCGCTGCATAGAGTTAGCTGCGCTATTATCAGGAATATAATGAGCTGAATGGCTCTTTTGGCTGGCAGGATAGAGGGAGACACTCCTGGAAGGGTCAGTGGCATCAGTCACCTTATGGTATAGAAGTGATATAAAAAGAGGTCCTCCGCGGGTCAGAATAGCTGGGAATGGAGTGAAAAACTCCTTCCCGCCGACCTGACTCATATTATTTTAATCTTCAGTTACGTACTTTAGGACTGGCATATCCTCATCCGATCCCTCACTGGATACGAACGCCACAGAGACCTCATCCTCTCCCACCAGCACTATGGAGTAGGGGCAGCCTTCCACACAGACCTCGACTGCTTTTTTGATGATGGCAGTGACATCCAGCTCGATTGTGCCCTCCATATCCTCATCTATCTCAACGGACTCGGATGAGACATTTATATCGTAGTCAATCTTATCCTTCCAGGTCAGGGTGGAGAGCGTCGCTCCTTCCAGGAAGTAAGCCTTGATCTCGCCCCCATCATCCACCCGTGCTACATTGAGGGTGAGGGTGGCAGACTTGATCTGATCCGGCTTGAATATGCCCTGGGATCCGAAGAGGTTCTCAAAGCCAAGGTAGGTCTCATTTATAGAAGCGTCACCCTCATCATCGTCGTCATCTTCATGAGAAGAAACCCACAATAGATCGCTTTCGTCAAATCTCTCATTCTCTTCAGCGGAATTTACGTAGGTGTCCACATCCATATCCACTGTGAAGCTCCCTGCGCTGCCGGCAGCCGCCAGCATGAGGAGCGCGCCCATAATCGCAAGCCAATATCTCAAACTCTATTCCTCCATTGATTTACCGATACTGTATGTGCCTGCTAATTAATAAAAAAGCTTACCTTCATATGTAGCTTATCCCAAACCCATATGAGCCATTAATCTTTATAAGTAGATCATCATCAAGAGATGGATCTCTATGAGCCTTAAAATGAACCGATCACCAACCCGTCCCAGAGCCGCTGGGAAATGCTATGCTCGGGCTTTATCGAATGCATGCCCCCTCTCGCGGGGGGGGCTCCGTCCGAGGATCTGGGCGGCATTCCTTCTTTGTGCTGTCCTGCTGGCTGTCCTGCTGATCACCTCCCTCGCCAGTGCTGCCACCATAAGTGTCAGCTCCGACTTGCAAGCGGCAATCAACGCCGCCCAGCCTGGCGATACCCTCTTGGTAGCCCCAGGGTCCTATGAGAAGATAACCATAGGGAAGAGTCTCAACCTGGTGGGCAATGGGGCCATCATCCGGGCAGGAGAGAGGGACGCCTGTGTGAATGTTGAGGCGGACGGTGTCAGCATCTCCGGCTTTCTGGTCAGGAACGGTTTTTACGGCATAAAGCTGAACAATGTCCGGGGCTGCACTGTGGCCAACAATACCGTCATCCGTTGCNCCCAACCTGGAATTGCCCTCCTCTTTTCCGACGGCAACATCATTCAGGGAAACAATGCCAGCTTCAATGGCCTGGGGGGTGAAGGGTGGTATGGGATATATCTCTCCAACTCCAATGACAACCTGATCCTGGACAATGTGGCCTATGGCAATGGCGCTTACGGCATAAACCTATTCCCCTCCTGCAGCAATAACACCATCCGCGGCAATGTCCTGCAAGGAAATATGTATGGCCTGTACATGTTTACAGACTGCAGCCATAACCTGATAGAATTCAATGACCTCTCCAGGAACACCAACTCCGGATTGGACCTTCGCTTCAATTGCACCCACAACCTGATCCGGAACAACAGCATGGTCGAGAATGTGGTCGCCGGCCTGACCCTCCTGGATTCCGGATATAACAGCATATCAGGCAATCGGATCGAGGGAAATGGGCGCTATGGCCTGCAGATCCAGAGCAATTCCAATGGCAATGCCATCATCGATAACATCATCTCTGACAGCCAGACGGGCATCTTCCTGGATTCAAGCCAAAACCAGATTTACGGAAATGAGATCCGCTATAATGTGATCCAGGCTGAGGATCGAGGAGAGAACTCATGGAATGCCAGCTATCCACTGGGGGGCAACCTGTGGAGCGACTATCATGGGAACGATGAGTACCAGGGACCGGGACAGAACGTCCTGGGTGGGGATGGATTTGGCGACCTGCCATATGAGGTGAGCAAGACATCCCGCGATCATTATCCCATCATGGGCGATCAGGTCCGGCAGATCTCCATCATCGAGAAGGCTCTGAATCCCACTCAGGCCAGAGTGGGAGATGACATAAAGATCACTGTGCGAATGGCGTCCCTCTATGATCTCAACCAGCCGACGGTGAGAGCATATCAGTCGGGTGAGGAGGCTAAGGGCTATGGCCGTCTGGTACCGTCAGGGGATATGTATCAGGGAACCTTCTCCACCGCTCTGCTCGATCCGGGCGAGTACGACCTGGTATTGAAGGTAAAGGATGTTCGAGGATTCGAGCTGGTAGAGACTTTGGGAAGCATATCAGTCGCTACTCGAAGCGGCTGATACATTTGCAGAGAGCAAGTAAATTTATATATAAAGTAATATGAGCACTACTTAAAAATATATATCGATGGGCATGATTATGAGGATCGCAATTAGAGCAGGCTTTGGCCTTTTATTGATCGTGTTTATTTCAATATCCATATCCATTGGATCCCCTGCCATGGTAGAGGGCACTGCCAAAGAGGGGTGGAGCAAAAGCAGTGGGATAAACGGTGGGAACAATTCCGGCTCTATGATCCAGCCTGAAGCAGTTCCAAGCTATCCCACTTCTCTGGATGAGGAAGGAGATTCCCTTGATAATCAATCCAATTCATCCAGGGAGCTGGCCTTTTCCACTATTTTGATTTCCCTGGAGGAGATCAACATCCAAGATAGCTCCAGCATAATCATCGATATCAGCCCCAGACCGACAGAGTATATTCCGGGAGCGATAAGCATTCCCTATGACTGGTTCATCGATTCCGCAGGAAGGCTTGAGCCGGTCAGCGAGATGGCTGGCATTTTAGGGGCAGCAGGGGTATCAGAGAACGATTCGGTCATCATCTATGGCGAGTGCCAGCCCTGCGGTGGCGGCCCCTCCGCAGCGACCTACGTCTTCTGGATACTCAAGTACCTGGGACAGGAGGATGTCCGCCTCCTGGACGGGGGAATAGACGACTGGGTGGCGGCGTCAAATCCCACCTCCTCCGAGCCTGCCCACCTCGCACCTAAGAATTATACTCCCACGGTAGATATCAGTCTTCTGGCCACATATGAGTTCGTGAAAAGCAGTCTCCCCCAGATCATCGATGCCCGGACGGGGGAGGAGTTTGAGGCCGGGTCGATACCTGGAGCGATCAATATCCCCTATACGAGGGTTCTGGATGGCAAGAGGATAAGGGAGCAGTCAGAGCTGAAAGAGCTGTTCTCAGATCTGCAAAAAGACCGGCCGGTGGTGGTATACACCAATACCGGAGTCAAGGCCTCCATGATTTGGCTGCCCCTCTATCTTCTCGGCTATGACGCCAGGATCTACTCCTGGCAGGATTGGACTGCGGATCACTCCCAACTTGATTTTGATCTTGTGGAAGCGAAGGCCGACCCCAATCCAGCCCTTTCCGGAGATCCGGTAAATCTAACCATCATCATAAAAGAGATGGTGGGAAGCGCAGCGGATAGCGAGGGCGAGAGCAACTCGGACAGCAGTATAGGATCAGCATCCGAAGATCAAATGGATGATGGCACATATTCCCTCCTGGCGCTGATCCGGAATGAAAGAGATGCCAAACTCCATCGAGTGAATCTGGAGCAGGTATCGTATGATCAGTTCGCAGGAGTCTGGATAGCCGGCGCCCCAGGCACCTATGATATTGGGATCGTGGCGAAAAAAATAGCGTCAACAAGATCTACCTTCATGCCCTCCAGATCGAGGTTAAATGACACCAGCAAATATAAGAATATTGAAAAATAATAGCTGGAGTTAGAAGTGAGACCATTGAGCCCCCACCATTTCCTGCATTTCGTTCTCTTGCTGGCCCTGGTCAGCTATGCATCCGCTTTTCCGGTGCAAAATGCCCTGGAGAACAATAAGGCTACCGCTTGGTTTCAAAAGGAGTATGAGAACTACTTCCGGCCCAGCATCGATGATGGCACCCCGCCGGTGATCTACGGGGTGAGCGTGAGCCCCTCATACCTTAAGACCGGTGACCCCAGAAGCGAGATAAATGCCCTGGTCCATGATCCCTCGGGTCTGGAAATGGTCTATGCCGATATAGGCAATCGCATGAACCTCATGCTCGATCTGGACCGGGACGGCACTTACACCGGCTATTGCGGCTCTAATCTGCCAGCTGGAACCTACAATGTGACCATCATCGCCATAGACAAGTTCGGCAATGCGGCAAAGGACGAGTCCAAGAAGATCACCTTCCGCGATCCCAGAGATCTCAATGGCAATGGAATAGAAGACTGCCTGGAGGCTAAGGATGCCAAAGACCTGAAGGTCATAGTCCTTCATGAGGACAACCTCGAAGGAAACCTGACCGGCATCCCCTCCGCTACGGAGAAGAGGTTCAAGGTCCTGCCTGGAAGCGCAATGACCGTCTCCTCGGACAACCTGGAGGAGATCGCCAAAGCGGAGGGTGTCCGGGGGGTGTACACCGATCAGAAGCTCACTGTCCTCTCTTCAAGGGAGAGCCCAATCGCCTCGAGTTCCGGGCCAACGATAATAGACGATCCGCGGAAGAGCGCTGGCCCAGTGGGGGAGGGAGTGACTGTAGCCCTCATCGATACCGGCGCAGATGCCAATCACCAGTCTCTTTCCGGGAAGATCGTCGCCTTTAAGGACTTCGTGAACGATCAGACCGAGCCCTATGATGATAACGGCCATGGCACACATTGCGCCAGCCTGATCGCCGGCGAGCTGGGGATGGGAGTGGCACCGGGATCTGAGCTGGTGGTGATAAAGGTGATGGACAGGGATGGAGCCTGCTATCTCTCCGATGCCCTCAAAGCGCTGGACTGGTGCCTGGAGAATCGGGATCGCTATGGCATAAAGATCATATCATTCAGCGTGGGTGGAGAGGGCCCTTCTGATGGAGCATCCCTGCTGGACCAGGCTTGCGACCGGATGGTCGAGGAGGGGCTGATCATGTGCGTTGCCGCCGGGAACTCTGGGCCTGCACCCTCCACCATTGTCATGCCTGGAGGGGCGGAGAAGGTGATAACCGTGGGGGCCGTTGACAGCACTGGATTGATATTCGACCAATCGTCACGTGGACCGACCCTGAACGGCGAGATAAAGCCGGACCTGGTCACTCTGGGAGTCGATGTCCCCTCCGCCCTGGCCGGCTCCAAGAATGGCATCAGCTCTGTGAGCGGCACTTCAATGGCCGTTCCTCAGGTCTCTGGTGCATCGGCAGTCCTTCTGGAGATAGACCCTGACCTTCAACCAGCAGATGTTAAGAGACTGCTCCTCAAGACCGCAGATGAGCTGGGGCCGGAGGGAAAGGATAACCTCTACGGCTATGGTGCGCTCAACCTGACCCGAGCCTTAAGGAGCATCAACGCCCCAGAGGAGATGCTCTATCCCCCGGATCTATTGGATGTGAGGCTGAGCCGGGATGAGGCCAATGAGGGTGAACCGGTTATGATAGAGGCCCAGGCCTCCGGAGAGATCAGGTCATTAAATACCAATATCATCGGGCCGAACAGAAATCTTGAGATCCCCATGGACGACCTGGATGGTAACGGGGTATACTCCGCCCGCTGGGAGACAAGCTTCTGGACAGCAGGGGATTATGAGATATCCGTTGATCTGGAGGGAGCTTTTGGCGAGAGGGATTCCATAGCGGTCCCTTTCCATCTGCGGGAGAGAGAATGAGATGACAGAAAATGCCTGGCAGGAGATCGTGCGGTTTGGAAGAAAGGTGGTCTCTTCCGGACTCACAAGCTCCAGATTCGGAAACATAAGCGTCCTTGAGGATGAGAGGATATTCATCACCGCCACCGGATCGATGTTAGACGAGCTCGACAGGTCCACGGTGGTTGAGGTCTGCCTGGAGCATGCCTGCGAGATGGATAAGATCGCCAGCATAGAGACCTGCGTTCACCGGGCGATCTATCTGAACACGAGCAAGACGGCCATCATCCATACCCATTCTCCATATGCGGTTGCTCTCTCCATGTTGGAGGTTAATGCCGTAGAGCCCATAGATAGCGAAGGAATTCTTCTCTTGGGAGAGATGCCAATAATCGAGGGAAAGCTGGGGACCGATGCCCTCGCCCAGGCAGCATCTCTTGCTCTCCAATCTCATTTGGCCTGCATCGTTAGGGGACATGGGGTGTTCGCCGCGGGGGGGAGCCTGAGGGAGGCCTATACCACAGCCTGTATGGCAGAGCATAGCTCTCAGGTGAGATACCTGGTGAACTCCTACCCTCAGGGGAAAAATTTATATCTTAACCATCACTCATTTAAATTGAGCGGGTAATCCTAGTTTTTAGAATCCACACTGAACCCCCACTCTCCTACCCGCTCACTTAATAAATTAATAATGATTGCTTTCTGCTTAGTGACCACTATTTGTGCCTTGAGTTATCAAAAGGCCTATAAGTGCTTAAGGGATACTAGCATATGATGAACTCTTCATTGCAGTTAGGGAAGATCATGGGAATACCGGTGCAGCTGCACTGGAGCTTTCTGCTGGTCATCCTCTACATCGCCTGGGCCTTTGCCTCCTTCAGCCAGCCGATCCTGGGAAGGAGCTATGGATTTGGCGGGATCGAGCCCTCCAGTCTGAGATGGGCTTACTCCCTGATCTTCTCCCTGCTCCTATTCACCTGCATAGCCCTTCATGAGCTGGGGCATAGCTATATCGCCCTCAAGAATGGAATCGAAATAAGGAGCATCACCCTCTACTTCTTTGGCGGTGTCTCGGCCATGGAGGAGATCCCGAGAAATCCCCTCCTGGAGCTGCAGATGGCTTTTGCCGGACCTGCATTAAGCGGCATTTTGGGTCTGATGGCTTTTCTCCTCTCCACCCTGTTGGATGAAGGCAGCCCCATAGGCATAATGCTCTGGATGCTGGGCTTTTTGAACATCATCCTCATGCTCTTCAATCTGCTCCCCGCCTTTCCCATGGACGGCGGCCGCCTCCTCCGAGCCTGGTTTGCCACCCGGATGCCATACATAAAAGCCACCCAGCGGGCAGCCAGCATCGGAAAGCTCTTCGCGATCATGATGTTCATCCTCGGCCTCTTCTCTTTCAATTTCATACTCCTCTTTGTGGCCTTCTTCGTCTATGTGGGGGCCTCAGAGGAGGAGGCAGCCACTCAGATCAATGTGAGCCTGGAGGGGACGAGGGTAACGGATATAATGTCTACAGAAGTGCGCACCGTCGATCCGGAGATGACCCTGGCAGAGCTCAAAGAGCATATGTTCAAAGAGAAGCACCGGGGCTACCCGGTGGTCTCCGGGGGGGAGATGGTTGGTGTCGTCACCCTCACCGACCTGCAGAAGGTTGCTGAGAAGGATCGCGCAGATACCCGGGTGGCTGAGGTGATGACAAGAAAGTTATATGTGATCGCTCCTTCAGAGGAGGCATCTGCGGCAATGAAGATGATGAACAAGATGAATATCTGCCGGCTGCCTGTTATAGAAGATGGCCGCCTGGTGGGCATCGTCTCCAGAGAGGACCTGGTCAGGGCCATTGAGCTGTGCTCGGGACAGGACTGGAAGAGGTAATCGAATTGGACTTGGAAGAGATTGAGATGGAGAAGGACTGCCCTGAGCCGAGCTGCAAAATGAGTCAGATAATAGAGCCTGATTCTGGCACCGACCTGACTGGGGGCCCCTTTCATGAGATCACCATAGTGGGAACGGCACATGTCTCCGAGAAGAGCGCTCAAGAGGTGGCCAGCAAGATAGAGGAGATAAGGCCGGACATCGTGGCAGTGGAGCTATGTCTTTCCCGCTACAAGGCCCTGACCGGACAGGAGGAGAAGTCTGAGATCAAGATCAGCGAGCTATTGAGCGGCGGTAAGCTCTATCTGTTCCTGGTGCAGCTCCTCCTCGCCTATATGCAGCAGAAGATCGGAGATGAGATGGGGGTCAAACCCGGCTCAGAGATGCTGGCGGCGATCAGGGTTGCCCAGAGTACCGGCGCCAGGGTGGCTCTGGTGGACAGGGACGTGGGAATAACCATTCAGCGTTTCTGGTCGGCCATGGGATTCTTGGATAAACTGAGGCTGATATGGTCTCTGATCCAGGGAGCCTTTGGTGGTGAGGAAGAGGAGATAGATATCGATAAAATCACCCAGGATGATGTCGTATCTCAGATGATCGGCGAGTTCCGCAAGATCTCTCCCGGTGCGGCCAGCGTCCTGGTCGATGAGAGGGATGCATTCCTGGCTCGAAATCTGCTCAGCCTCTCCAAGCAGGGCCGGGTGCTGGCGGTAGTAGGAGCCGGCCATAAGGAGGGCATAGAGAGGCATCTGAAGAATCCCAAGGCCATTCCCGCCATGGAGGGCCTGAATGTGAAGGCCAAGAAGAAGATCTCTGCGGCCAAGGTATTCGGAGCGGTGGTGACATTGATCATCCTAGTGATGATCGCCTTGCTGGTGGTTACCGCTCAATCCAGCGAGAGCCTGATCCTGGCCTTTGCAATCTGGTTTGTGATAACCGGAACTCTAGCTGCCCTGGGGGTGATCCTGGCCCGAGGCCATCCCCTCTCCGTTTTAACCGCTTTCGCCATTGCCTGGATGACCACTCTCAATCCATTCGTGGCAGCAGGATGGTTTGCAGGCATGGTCGAGGCCTGGAAGATCAAACCCACTGTCTCCGACCTAAAAGAACTCCCTCATGCAGAAGGATTCCGCCAGATGATGGACAACCGTCTCTTCAAGGTGCTGCTGGTGGCCTCACTCTCTAATCTGGGCGCCACTGCAGGCACTTTCATCGGCATCTATGTCATCTGGCAGAGGATGGGTCTCATCAATCCAACCGAGCTGCCCGCCCTGGTGATGGCGGCTCTAAACGCAATTATTTGAGCGCAGGGGGTCTCTCCGAGATTATGCTTACCCCTGCCTCTTTTATCTTGTTCTTCCGGGCAACATTCAAGAGCATGGGGGTGAGGCTCTCCACCAGGGAGGACAGGGCTAGAGGGCCGACAAAAAGCGGTCTGAGGTTTTTTATCTCTTCAGTCAAGCCCCTCACTACATCCACTGCCCCGGCATCGTCGCCACATATCAGGACATCTCCTTTCAGATCCCTATCCCAGGCCTGAAGAGATGCAGCAGGAACGGTATGAAAGGCAGAGACCACTCTGATCTGGGGAGGAAGGAGCGACTTGGCCTGCAGAGCGGAGCTGCCCTCCTCAGGGGGATTGAAGCTGAAGAACTTGCCGTCATAGCTCAGGGGAACCACTGGGGAGATGACAATCTGTCGTTCAAAATTGGAGGAGATGTCATAGGTGACCGATTTGAGGTGCTCGGGGGGCACGCAGAGGATGACAGTATCCGCTTCGGCCACCGCTCTGGCATTATCTGTTCCCCATACATTACCCTCTGCCCCGAAAAGCTGCCTGATCGCATTGGCGCTCTCCCTGGCCTTATCCTCTCTGCGCGAGCCGATGATAACCTCATGAGAGGACATAAAGCGCACAGCAAAGCCCGTGCCTATATCGCCTGTCCCTCCAACAAGAGCAATCTTCATGAGAGAGAAGTTATCCAACCCATTATTACATTTTTGGGTTGGGCAGATCGGATTGGGAAGTATGAGCACCGAAAGAGCACCAGGACCTATAAATCTTAAATACTAATTATTGCGTAAGAAGGGATGGCACGAGATGCGAAAGGGAGTAGCAATGAAGGGGGTAATAAACGTCACCTCGTGCCGCGAATTCCTGCATTATCATATCATAATGCAGCTATCACTATTACGTCTCTTCTCCTTTATTAAGTTTTAGGTGGAAAAAAGAATCCGTAGTTTTATAAATTTTTAATGATAATTCTCTCTCAGAACCTCTTCCACCTGTAGAAGGGAGGCATCGGTCTTTATCCCCAGGCCAGTGAAATGGGTGCGAGAGGCCTGATGACCCAGGGACCTCAGCCTCAATATGACATCGTCTATCTTGCCCGGTGTGATCCCGAGCTTTTCGCAGATCCTATGATGGTCATAATAAAATGGTATGTCCACCTCCCTCGCACAGGTGAGAAGGATCTTCTTTGCCCTCTCGCTCAAATCAACAGCCTCCAGGGATCTGGTAATGCCCTCCGGCTCTTGAATTTTGCCCAGCCACAAAGGCCCGGCCAGGGTGGTGGGAGAGCGGCAGTGAGGGCATACCCCTGCCGGACGGGGCTCAGCCAGAAGAGCAAAGCTGCCGCAGCAGTTGCAATGCTCCATATATCCCAGGGACTGAAGGGACCTATCCGCGGCCTCCGCCCCTTTGCTCAGCCGGAGGTAGGTGCGGACATAGTGATCGGTGACATGGGTGAGCAATGGTTCCGTCCCCTTGTCCCACCGGGCCAGCTCGCGGGCCGCCAGACCGAGGAGAACCCGGGCTCCCATCTCTCGATGGTACTCGGTGCGCAGGGGCCGGGCCATATACTTGCGAATGCCGCTCTTCAGATGAGCGCCACAGAGGGGAGCGGTATCTGTGGCTGTGATGAAAAGGTACGACCTGGCCGATCTGCTGGCCGCGGAGAGATAAGGGGAAGGGGAGCCAAATGGGTCCAGGTCTATCGCCTGGAAATGCTCTTGGTGCATCAGCACATTGGCATTTTTTCCTGTGATTATGCAATCGAGGTTATTTCTGGCCACATTCATTTGCATGAGCTGCACCGCCTGGGGATCGAAATCATTGAGGTGCACCTTCTCCGTCCCTGCTTCCTTGGCCACTCTCATTCCCCGTATGCCACTGGCGGATAAGGCGTCCAGATACTCTCTTATGCCTAGGGCTTTGGTCATTGCTACCCCAATATCCCGACAGAGCACCATCCTGGGGTTGTAGAAGGCCCCATTGATATCGAATCTGATTGAGCCTTCACTGAGGAGAGTCATCTAAAAATCATTCACTTCCCGGAAGGGAGAACGGCTCACATCCAGAGGCTCAGTGTCTTTCCACCGTGGTGGTGTGCTGGGCCTGGGTGAGGAGATCACCATTATCCCCTCCTCCAGCCGGACTGATGGCTCTTCCTCTTCCTCCGATGGCAGGGTGGCGTAACCTCGGATTAGCTCATGGATCTCTGCAAACCCCAGGCTCTTCTCCACCAAAGGACGAAGCAATGGCATAGAGTCAATGGATTCGGACTCCGGGCCGGGAAGAGAATAAGGCTGATCCCCTATGCCGTCTCCATTCTCATCTTCTCCCTGATAGTCGCTGTAGTAGTTTCCTATTGTGGTGTTCCAGATGTTGCGGCTGACATTCTCATAGGCATTGATGCTGTTATCCTGAAAGGTGTTCCCAAAGATCAGGTTGTTCCGGTTCTCATTCATCCTTATACCATGCTTGTTCTCCCGGGCAATATTGGCATGTACGGCATTGTATTGGCAGCCTTTGGAGACCTCCAGGCCATTGTAGTTGCCCTGGGCGGTGTTTCCCACCACCAGGTTGTGGCTGCTGTTCTCCTGCAAGGACAGGCCGATGCCAAAGCCAGCAGTGATCTCCCCTCTGTTGTTATCGATAAGGAGGTTATCGGTGATATTATTGTAGGCCGACCAATTGGTCACCAGAATGCCATAGTAGTTATGATCGACCTGGTTTCTCCTCACCTGGTTGTAGGAGGCATTCCACAGGGATAGGCCGAAGGTGCATCCAGAGATGGCGTTATCATCGAATACCCCGCCCGTTCCCTCTCGCAAGAGGATGCCTACATTGGAGTTGTTTATGATGCTGCTGTTCATGACCGCTATATCGCTGGACCATTCAATATCCAGGCCGAATTTCCGGCAATTAGTTATGCTGCAGCCAAGGACAGCGATCTTTCTTCCCCCGCTCACGACCAGGCCTGTATCGCAGCCGTTCAATGTGCAGCCTTTAAGGGTGATCCCTTCAGCACCCTGGGCATAAACCCCTGCCTGGGCTCCGTTAATGCTGCTGTTGGAAAGTACAAAGCCGTTGCCTTCCAACGCTATCGCCGCATTGGGCATATCCAGGCGCTGGCCACTGGCAGCCTCCCGGTTGGTCATGTAGTATTCGAATTTGGCGGTGGTGTCCTTTCCCACCCCGTAGATCTGGAAGCCTTCAAGGGTCACCCCATCGCTCATGACCTTCACTGCTGCATTCTGCATGGTGGCATTGAGAATCGGTCTGCCCTTGCCGATCAATGTCAGCGGCCGGTCTATGATGATGGAGGAGTAATTACCTGGACCTACGACGATTATATCCCCCGCCTTGGCGGAGTCTATCGCCGCCTGGATATCCTGGCCGCACTGAACCTGATCGCCGCAGGCGAGGCTGAAGAGCAGAGAGCAAAAAAGCAGCAGAGCGAGAAAGCCTTGGCTCACCTTCTGTCCTTTGCGGGTTTTAATGTCTGAAATGGCGCATGCCTGTGAAGACCATAGCCATATCATGCTCATCGGCGGCATCTATCACCTCAGAGTCCCGGATTGATCCGCCGGGATGAATTACCGCTGTCGCTCCTGCCTGGAAGGTCTGATCCAAGCCGTCCCGGAAGGGGAAGAACGAATCTGTGGCAGCGACAGTACCCTTTGTGGACAGGCCGTGCTCCTCTGCCTTCTCTGCTCCGAAGCGGGCGGAGTCCACCCGGCTCACCTGACCGGATCCTATGCCTATGGTCTGGCACTCAGTGGTATAGACCAGGGCATTGGACTTGACATACTTGGCTATCTTCCAGGCAAAACGGAGGGCACGGGCTTCAGAATCCGTGGGAGCCCTTCTGGTCACCACCTTCCACTCCTTGATGTCGCCCGTATCATAATCCTGCATCATCATCCCCCCGAAGATGGCCTTCCGGTAGTAACCCTGATACAGCTCATTCTTCCTCAGCAGCAGGTCTCCAATATCCAGCACCCGGCGGTTGGGCTTCTTCTCGGTCAGCAACCGCAGGGCCTCGGGCTCGAATCCCGGAGCGAGAAGGACCTCAATGAAGCTGTCACCAATGCTTTTGGCCGTATCCACGTCCACAATTTTATTAAAACCGATCACCCCACCGAATGCGGACTTGGGGTCGGTGGCAAATGAGAGTCTATAGGCTTCCTCAAGGCTTGTACCATAGGCCACCCCGCAGGGATTGGCATGCTTGACAATCACTGAGAGAGGCTGATTGCAGGCCGCACCATCGTATTCCGAGAGTTCGATCAGCATCTCCAGTACCGTTTCCGCATCGACCATATTGTTATATGACATCTCCTTGCCATTCAGCTTCCGTGCGGCGGTGAGGCCTATACCCTGGTTGTTGGTATAGAGCGCTGCCCTCTGATGCCAGTTCTCTCCATAGCGCAGGTCCTGCACCTTCTCATAAGCACATACCACATATCGAGGCAGTCCTTCTGACTGAGACTGAAGGTCAGCCAGCCTCCGGGCATCTGCCTGCAAGCAGCAGTACAGCACCTGCGCTTCCAGGAGGGTCCTCGTCCTTGGGGAGAGACCGCCTGTCCTTCTGATCTCCTCCAATACCTGGGGGCAGTTTGAGTTATGCAATAGCACTGGGCAGCCTTTTCCCAGCGCCTGCTTGATCTGGGCCGAGCCGTTCAGAGTCCCCGCATATTGCGGATCGCAGACCAGGAGACAATCCTCTCCTTGATCCTGAAAAGAATTGCATTCGCAAATCTGCAGGCCAAGCTCCTCTAAGCCCGAGGAGATGGAGCAATCAATACCGTTCTCGCCTGCCAGTACGACGACCTGTTTGATCTTCATCGAACCTCTCCCCCTTCATCGCCGACTGTATTTTAATCTTTCCCAATGGGACCGGAACACTCCGACCTTCCATCTGGGGCGTCGGCATCGATACTATTTAACCTCGCAGAGCATGATAAAGAGCATGGATTCTGCCCAGGCAATCGATCCCCATCCCTCAGGATGCATCATCCGCTTTGAAGTGGTGCCCGGCTCCTCCCGACTGGCCGTTCCCTCGGGCTTCAACCCCTGGCGGAGGTCTTTGGAGGCCAGACTGACCGAGGAGCCCACCCAGGGACGGGCCAACCGCCAGCTCGTCAGGGAGTTGGCCATAACTCTGGGCGTGCCTGCATCCCAAATCCAGGTGATCAAAGGGGAGAAGAGCGGGCGAAAGCTCTTGCTGGTGAAAGGAATTAAAAAGGAGATGGTCGCCTCGATCCTTGCGGCCATGCTGGAGAAGCAGAGAGAATCATCAAAAGGTGAAGGGATTGGCCCGGAACAGAGATCAAGAGGAGCGCAGAGAGAAGGGAACATATGACCTGGAGGCTTTGGAGGAGCTATTATCTGCCCTGATCGAAGCATCGGGCCAGGGGGCGGCGACAATCGTTGAGGGAAGGCGGGATCTACTGGCCCTGCGTGCCCTGGGCCTTGTCGGGCCGGTGATCTTGGCCTCGCGTCGATCGGCCCTCAATCTGGCCGAGGATACTGCCCGCAGCTACCAGGAGATCATTCTGCTCACCGATTGGGACAGCAAAGGGGATGAGATGGCCAGGATCATAGAGCAGCATCTGAGGTCGATGGGCTCCCGTCCCGACGGGGAGATCCGCTCCCGCATCAAAAAGCTGGTCCGAAAGGAGATTAAAGATGTGGAGAGCCTGCATCATTATATGGAGAGGATGAGGTATCTATATGGTCCCTAGGATTGCATTCACCGGCAGTCCCGGAGTCGGCAAATCCACTCTTGTGCAAAAGGTGGTATCCGGGACAAAGATGAAGGTAGGCGGGATTCTGGCCAGGGAGAAGCGCTACAAGGACCGGCGAACTGGCTTTGAGCTCCTGGACCTGGCCACGGGAGTGGTGGGGATACTGGCGGATGAGTCCGGTGACGGCCCCCAGCTGGGTAAGTACCGGGTCCACCTGGATGACCTGGACCGGATTGGGGCACAGGCGGTGGAGAATGCTCTGAGCTGCGATCTGATAGTGGTGGATGAGGTGGGACCCATGGAGCTGTCAAGCTACAGGTTCGTCTCTGCGGTGGAGAAGGCCATAGCTTCGCCCAAACCCATGCTGGTGGTGCTTCACCAATGGTCCAACCACCGCTTGGCAAAGAAGATCCGGGCCTCCTTTCAGGTTGTGACCGTCACCAGGGAGAACAGGGATAGCTTGGCTGAGGAGATCACCCGGGATTTGAAGAATGGAGGCTTGAAGAGCAGATGATTTAAGTTCAGAAGGGCTGACGCTGAAAGGATCAGCTCAATCCCAAATCGCGGGCGATGCGAGCGGCCTCTTCTGCCTCTTGATGGCGATGTAAAGACCTGTAGGCTACCGCCAGGTTCTTCCAGGCGACGGCATATTCATAATTGATCTCTATCGCCTTCAGAAAGCAAGCTACCGCCTCATCCTGTCGGCCAAGGGCGGAGAGGGAGACTCCTTTGTTATTCCAGGGATAGATATCGAAGGGATCGATCATTATCGCCTCCTCATAGCTCTCTATTGCCTCCTCATGCCGATGCAGGTTGTCCAAAGCGGCCCCTCGATTGTTCCAGGCCCTCCTTCCATCCGGTCCAAGCGGATTCAGCTCAATGGCTCGGGCATAGCTTTCCACTGCCTCCTCGTACCTCCCGAGGATGTGCAGGGCAAAGCCTCTCACAATCCAGGTACGGGGGTTATTAGGATCGATGGCCAGGGCCTTCTGACAGGATTTGAGGGCATCAGCACCCCGGTCCAGCTGGTTTAATGCCACGGCATGGTTCCTCCAGGCATCAGCGCTCTCCGGATTCAGGGAAAGCGCCTGCTCTAAGGCACGCACTGCCTCTTCATACCGACCGAGCTTGCGCAGGGCTACCCCTTTTCGGTAATAGTGCTCAAAGCCCTCCATTCCGTTCTCGAAGCGCTTCCATGCGGCAACTGCTCTTTCATTATCGCCCTCCTGGTGGAGGCTCTCTCCGTTCACTCTCTCATCCTCTGCCATTGCACCGCCGGACCTGTTGCATGATATCCATATCCATTTTGATATTTAAACCAATGGCGGTGAGTATGATCGGCTGAGGCTATTGTGAAGGGAACTCATCCATAATCGGATCCTGCCCTTCCCCATGAACACCAGGATAGAACGCTATCCGGATTCGTATTAGTAAGGTATATATATTATAAATATTACTAAAGTATTAGCGAATGTAAGGGAGTGGTACGGAGGGAGGTCTCATGAAATCGCAACGATCCGAGATACAGGACAGAATGACGGATTTCCTCGATCTGGACAACGATGGCCTGAGAAGGTTGATTCTCGAGTCCATGATCGAATCCCAGGAGTTTACCGTTGTATCTCTCCATGAAGTGGTATGCAAGGAGGTCAATGTATCCAGAAAGGTGGTGGCCTCCATGACCGGCTATATCAGCTCCCGTCTGGGCATATTGCATGTGAACAGGAAATCCTACCGGGCGCCCAGGACCTATGCTCTGAAGGACGAATATGCAGATATAGCTAAAGCGATACTGGCTAGCTCATGACCAATGTACTCAAGGCTCCAAGGACGGCCACCACATTGAAGGTCCGCTCCAAATCGGAGTATGCAATCAGTCGGTCAAGAGACCCATATCATGAGCTGATGCTTCGCCTATTTCAGGAGGAGTCGACGGCAGAGAGGGGGCAGAAATTCCTGACCATAGTAGAAGAGAGACAGAAAAGAGGAGATCCATTGAAGACCAGCGAATGGAGAGAGCTTCTGGTCCAGCTTGGTGTGAGCCGGTCTGCCTTTTATGCCATGAGAAACAAGCTGCTGGGTGCAGGAATGATCAGCAATAAAGGAGGAGAATACAGGCTCTCGGGCATGTTCAGCCGAGATCTGATGGATATGGCCCGATGGTGGTGGACTGCGGTTTTATCCAACAACCTGGAGAACCTATAATCGGTAGCCCCGAATTCATAATAGCGCTTACAAGCAGGCTTTCAAATCCTTTATCTGCTTCTCTATGGCCTCTACCACCTTGGCATTCTCCATATACTCCAGGCTTCCCTGGCAGAAGGGACAGACGAAGTTGGCATCGCTCGCCTCGTCGAATACGAACCTGGCACAGCCCTCGGTGCAGGCATAGAAGATGTTCTCCTTCTCATAGACCAGCCTCTCCTCCAGCTTTCGCAGCAGCCTCTTGGCCTCTGACTCCAGGGCTTTGTCGAAGTTCTCTGGACAGAGCTGCCAAAGGTATGTAAGCCAGCCGGAATCGGGATCTCGCTTGCGCCTGTATATCGCCAGCCTGTGCTCATACAGGAGATATAAAGTGCGCCTTACAGTGTTCAGGCTAATTCCCGTTAGCTCAGCCAGCCGTTCATCAGTGATCTCCTCTTCCGGAATGCATTCCACAATTCTAAGACCCTCTTCGCCGACGAGCTTGTTCAAATAAGCCCTGTGGATAACTTCTTCAATGACCGCCAATGAATCACTACCATGGTTTGAGCTGTATGATATAGGATTATTGCCGACCCCTGCCACCTCATCCGATCCGGCTCTCAACTCATCTGGATGCGGCTGAGACATTTTTTGCTTCTCAAGCTCTTGCATACTTCTCCTGGGCAATGAAACCCATCTGCCTGTGATTGATTTGATTAATATAGGGTCCTCCTTCTATATATCATCATCGTGAATATGTTTTTTATATAGTTTCGTAGATTATAGATTAATCTTTCGGACATACATTGCTCTTTTGCAATTAATCATTTATGAATTTATAGTGATGAGATTCTGCAACAATAACTAAATTCAGGGTTTATGATCTTATTAATTCTCATAAGGTTGATTCAGATTTGCAAAAATAATTATTTAAAAAAATTAATTTTATAACTATTTTAGCTGCCACTCAATGATGATCGACTGTAAACCATACTCATCAAGCAATATACAAATATAAAAATTATTAGAAAGTAAAAACCATATGAGTATATCAAATCGATTCTGCATCGCTGAAGAGGGACTTCAGCTTCTGGATGGACTGCAATGCTCGATTGGCCTCATTGAGCTTCTCCTGCTCGTAGTACTGCAGGATCTCTTCGATGGGCGTCTTGAGCCGATAGACCTTCATCGGTCTTCCGGTTCCATCACTCCGGCAGATCCGCTCTTCTACCCAGTTGTTCTTGCGCAGGGTGCGAAGGGCAATGCTCACCTCCGGCTGGCGCAGGTCTGAGCCTCTCTCGATCTCGCGCGAGGTGGCCTCTGCGCCATTGGCCAGGAATGCGATCATATTGGAGACCTTCCTCGGCACCCCCAGGCTTTTTAGAGTCTCTACGACCTCGATATCTTTCTCGTCAAATCTCATTACAAATGATTCTTTCATTGCTATCTTCTCCCTGATTTTTTCCCCTTGTAATAATTGAAAGAGCTTATCATATAAATAGTTTTTTAATGTTAATAAATTTTTTACTATTATTATTACATACAGTAAAGTGTGTATGACAAATTACTTTATAAAAATTTAACTATAGAAAGATAAAATTAACATCTGAGACTCGGCCTGGCTCAGATGGAATATCATAAACGATGTCTCTTTAGAGATAGATGAGGGGGAGGTCGTGACCATAATCGGCCCCAATGGCGCAGGCCAGTCGACCCTTATGAAGATCGTCTTAGGGCTGACAAAACTTCGCAGGGGTAGGATATTCTTCCGGGATCAGGAGATAACAGGAATAAAGGCCAACCTGTTGGTGAAACTGGGAATAGCCTACGTCCCCCAGGAGAGGAACATCTTCACCGCCCTGACGGTAAGAGAGAACCTGGAGATGGGGGCAGTGACTGTAGCCGGCAGACTGAAAGACCGGCTGGAGGCGGTAATGGAAATCTTTCCCGAATTGAAGGAAAGAGGGGGGCAGAGGGCTGGAACCCTGAGCGGAGGAGAGCAGAAGATGCTGGCCGTGGGCCGGACGATGGTCGCCGTTCCCTCATTGCTGTTGCTTGACGAGCCCTCCGCCGCCCTCTCCCCACTGGTGCGAGACCAGCTCTTCGCCCGGATCAAGCTGATAAATGAGGGAGGAACGAGCATCATGATGGTGGAGCAGAATGCCCGCAAAGCTTTAGCAATAAGCGACCGGGGCTATATCCTGGAGATGGGAATGAACCGCTTCCAGGGCCCAGCGAAAAGCCTGCTCGATGACGCCGATGTTCAGCGGCTGTACCTGGGAACAGTCCCGTGAGATAAGAGATCCAGCATCTCCACCATCATCCAGATTTGCTCGAGAGCCTTTTCTGGCCTCCTTTTATCCTATCCACAAACCTATGCTTCTTCTCCACCGCATTTTTGGCGGCACGGTCCACCTTCTCCGTCATCTCCGCCACGTCCCTTGACGCTTCCTGGCCGATCGCCTTCTTGATCGGGGTATAGGCCGCCTCCCGGAAGCGGGGAGAAAAGTCCCTGAGCTTTCCATCGATCTCAAGATACGCTCCCTCTCCCTCTTCCNCCCTGCCGATCCGGTCTATCTCCACCCCTGCCTTCCGGATGGCATCAGCGATCGTCTCCGCCTCCTCAGGAGGGGCGATGATGAGCAGGGCATCGATGGAAACCCCCAGATAGTCGATCTGGAGGTCATTGAGCATCTCCAGCACCCGGGGGTTGACCAGCCCGCTCATCCTCTCCTCCTGGAAGATGAGCCTCACCCCGGCGGTATAGGAGATCTCTTTGGCATCGCCACGAATGCCGCCGTTGGTCACATCGGTCATGGCATGGATCTTGACGTCCTCTTTGAGCAGAGCCTCGCTCGCCTCCAGGAACTTGATGTTCAATGTCTCATCCACCACCTCATGCCGGTCATAGTAAAGGGCTGCAGAGCAGACCGTTCCCCCTCCTGCTCCCTCGGTCATCAGGATCACATCCCCTGGCCGGGCGCTCTTCCTGGCGGTGAGTTTGTCTGAGACCCCCACCGCTCCCACGCAACCAGTGAGCCGTTCCCCGATCACCATATCCCCGCCGATGCGCAGGGTGCTGCCGGTGATGAGAGGAACGCCGATCAGTTCTGAGACTGTGGCGATGCCGGCGATATGATCGAAGAGCTTGGAGACATCACCATCATCGGCCAGATGGACATCTGATAGGAGAGCCACTGGTTTTGCTCCCATCACATAGACATCGCGCAGGGCCGCCCGGGTTACATGAAACCCGGCTAAAAAAGGGTAGTCGCTCAGCCGGGAGTGCATGCCATCCACGGTCACTGTGATGTACTTGCCGCCGGCCTGGACCACTCCCGAGTCGTCCAGCTGGCGGGAGTCGACCACCGCCTCGGTGCGGCCGATGACCTCGGCGATCTTGGTGTGAGTATAAAAGTCGCCCGAGCCGCGAGATCCCACCCCAAAGTCGCCCATGCTCACCCCCACCTTCTCCAGAGTGAAGACCTCTCCCCGGGGATCGAGGGTCGCCTTCGCCTCCTCTAAAACCGCTTGCGCTAAAACCGCTGCCCTATCCCGCGGGATATCCTTTACCTCTCTGATCAGATCGATGAGCTTGGACTTGATCTCCCTATCCCGTCTCCTCAGGCCTCGCTTGGCAAATCCTTCCAGATCCATAGAAGGTCAATTGACCTTCCCATAGATATTATCATCTCCTCTTACCTTCTGCCAAAGAGCCTTTCCAGCTGGCTCTGCTCCAGGGTGACCATCACCGGCCGGCCGTGGGGGCAGGTGGAGGGGTTCTCGCACTCCTCCAGCTCTTCTATCAGCTTCTCCATCTCCCGGAGAGAGAGCATCTTTCCCGATTTTATGGAGCCCCGGCAGGCCAAGAGCTTCAGGATCTCGTCCCTGCTGCTCGAATCCGCCCCCGGCTTTCCCCGAAGGAAGAGGTCCTTTAACAGGTCATGCACCGATTCGGCGCTCTCGGTCCTCTGGCCGAGTGCTGGAACCGAGCGGACGCTGTAGGATCTCCCTCCGAAGGATGAGATCTCAAAGCCGATCTCCTCCAGGGCCTCCTTCCAGGAGCTGAGCATGACCTCCTCGCTGGCCGATAACTCTATTGTTACCGGACAGGCCAGCTCCTGGCGGATCGACCCCTTCTGGTACTTCCTAGCCAGCTTCTCAAAACGAATCCGCTCGGCAGCAGCATGCTGATCGATCAGAACCAGCCCCTGCTCGCTCTCCGCCACAATGTAGAGACTCTTGATCTGACCCAGGATCTTCAGGCCTGGCAGTTCATCCCCAGCTCGCTGGGCCTCCTGGTTAGGAGCAGAATCCTCCTCCGTCTCCAGGGGGAGAGTCCTCTGCAGAACGTTCTGGGCCAGGGTCTCCTCCGAGGAGGCGATCTTTTCTCCGGGCTGGAGGCGTTCGGCAGCCGCTGTCCTGGCATGGATGGAAAGAGTCCGGGCCGCTTCCCGGGTGATGGCAGAGCAGATCTCATTCTCATGCAGCAGCCGGATCTCCCTTTTGGCCGGATGGACGTTCACGTCCACCAGCTCCGGGCTGATCTTTAAAGAGAGGACGGCGATGGGGCTCTTTCCCGGAGGGATGATGTTTCTGTAGGCCTCCCGCAGGGCCCCGATCAGCGGTCGGGAGTGGATCGCCCGGCCGTTGACGAAGATGAATATCCTGTCCGGGCTGGCCCTCAGGCTGAAGGCATCGCCGATCATCCCCTCTACTCTCCACCCCCGGCCCGAGACCTCCAGAGGGGCCAGGCCAGCCACTGCCTTCAGTCCGAAGATGCGGGATAGGACATCATCCCAGGAATTGGATCTTGCCGATTTGAAGTGGGTGCGTTGGCCTGAGAAGAGCTCAAAAGCGACATCGTAGTGGATAATGGCCAGCTCGGCGATGAGCTCGATGATATAGACCAGCTCCGATTCCGCTCCTTTGAGGTGTTTTCTCCTCGCCGGGACATTGTAGAAGAGATCCCAGACCACGATCGATGTGCCTATGGGACTGCCCACCTCCTTTGATTCCGCAATCCTGCCGTTCTCCAGGCGAAGATAGCTGCCGGAAAGCGCCTCGCTGGTTTTGGTGCGTACCTCGACTGCTCTTGAGACGCTGGCGATGCTTGCCAGGGCCTCGCCACGAAATCCCAGGGTGGATATCTTTTCCAGGTCCTCCGAACCGCTGATCTTGGAGGTGGCATGTTTTTGGAAGGCTAAAGGCAGATCCTCTGGATCCATGCCGGAGCCGTCATCGGTCACCTTGATCAAGCTCTTGCCACCGTCCCGGACCTCGATCAATATCCTGCGGGCACCAGCATCGATGGAGTTTTCCACCAGCTCCTTTACCACCGAGGCTGGCCTCTCGATCACCTCACCGGCAGCGATCTTGTTTATAGTCTCCTCGTCCAGGGCCCTGATTCTATTCATCACTCTTACCGGTCCGTTCTCTCCTTTTGCATCTGCTGGTATTTGGCCAGGAGATCCAAAGCCTCCCTGGGGGTGATCAGGTCTAAGTCCAGAGACCTGATCTCCTCCAAGATTGGATCGGGCTTTCCGCTCTCCTTTTCCGCATTCCCATCGTCATCGCCGTTGAAAAATATCAGCTGGGTGTAGCGAGCAGATCTCTTCTGCCTTCTCTTTCCCGATCCCGGCTGCAGTACCGCCTCCTTCTCGATCTCCCTTAAGATCTCATCCGCCCTTCGGGTCACCATCCTGGGAACTCCGGCCAGGCGGGCGACATGCACCCCATAGCTCTTGTCCGTCGCCCCTGGGATCACTGTTCTCAGGAAGGTGATCGTACCCTTATCCTCCTTTACGGCAATGCTGTAGTTTCTCACCCCGGTAAGGATGCCCTCCAGCTCGGTGAGCTGATGGTAATGGGTGGCGAAGACCGACTTGCATTTGATGCTCTCATGCAAATACTCGGATATGGCCCAGGCTAGGGATAAGCCATCGAAGGTGCTGGTCCCCCTGCCCACCTCATCCAGGAGGACCAGGCTCTTTTTGGTGGCAGAGGTGAGGATATGGGCGATCTCCGTCATCTCCACCATAAATGTGCTCTGTCCTGCGGACAGGTCGTCATAAGCCCCTACTCGGGTGAATATCCGGTCCACCAGGCAGAGCGAGGCATGGGCTGCAGGCACAAATGAGCCTGACTGGGCCATTATCACCGTCAGGGCAATCTGGCGCATGAAGGTGGATTTTCCCGCCATGTTGGGACCGGTGAGGATGATCAGACGGTTGCGATCCTGATCCAATAGGACGTCGTTAGGGACAAAGCTCCCTCGCATCGCTCGGTCCAACACCGGATGGCGGCTGGCGCGCAGCGAGATCCTCCCCTCCTGATTGAACTCCGGCCGGACCAGATTGTTCTCCCTGGCCACTTCCGCTAGAGATACCAGGACATCGAGCTCTGCTATTGCTGTGGCCCTCTCCTGGATGGCTGCCGCCCGCAGAGCAACCAGATCCCGCACCCGGCCAAACAGCTCCTGCTCCAAAGATGCCGACCTCTCTTGGGCGGAGAGGACGCGAGACTCCATCTCTTTCAGCTCTGGGGTGACAAATCGCTCCCCGTTGGCCAGGGTCTGCTTGCGGATATAGTCCGGGGGAACTAGGTGCAGATTTGCCCGCGAGACCTCGATGTAATAGCCGAAGACATTATTGAAGGCTATTTTTAGCGATTTAATGCCCGTCCTCTCCCTCTCTGCCCCCTCCAGCCGACTGATCCAGCCTCTGCCATCCCTTAACAGATCCCGGAGTTGGTCTAACTCGGCATCGTAGCCCTCCCGGATCACCCCACCGTCCCTCAGATGGACGGGTGGGTCGGATATTATCGATCTTTCTATCAGAGAGACGACATCATCCAGAGCAGAGAGCCTGGAGAATATGTCCTGCAGATAAGGGGACTGGGCATCCCTGAGGATCTCCTGCAGGCGGGGCAGCCTCTCCAGGGTGCTCTTCAGGACAGTCAGCTCTTTGGGGCTGGCTGATTTACATGAAATCCGGCCCAAGAGCCTCTCCAGGTCGGATGCCCCCTTGAGCTCCTCCCCCAGGCTGCGGTGCAGGAGAGATCTGGTGGCAAGTTCTTCTACTCCCTCTAGCCGGCGGGCTATTGCCTCTTCGCTCTGCAGGGGCATCTGGATCCAGCGGGCCAGGGTCCTCGCCCCCATGGCCGTCCTGGTCTGGTCCAGGAACTCCAGCAGGGTGCCCCGGCGGGTGCGGTCGCGTATGTTTCTGGAGATCTCCAGGTTTCGCATTGTGACATCGTCTATGACCATATAGTCCGATCCAGAGTAGATCTGGACCTCCTTCAAGTGCCCCAGGAGGTCAAAGCGCGATGCATTCAGATAGCAGAGGATCGCTCCGCAGGCCCTCTGGGATAGATCCCATCCCCCTAGCCTGAGCCGCTCCATCCAATCCGGGCCGTAGCGTTCGGCCAGGGCAGCCCTGGCTCCCTCCAGAGAGAAGCAGGCCTCCTCCAGGATCTGCTCGCTTGTACCCTCCCAGTGGAGGGGAAAAGAGGAGAGGCACTCCGCTGGGCGGAAACGGGCCAGCTCGGTGGACAGGCGGTTGGATGGAACCTCTGTGGTCAAAAACTCGCCAGTGGAGACGTCCACGAAAGCCAGGCCGATCCGCTCCTCCTCCTTTACTACCGCTGCCAGGAAGTTATTTTTGCCCTCCTCCAGCATGGAGGGCTCGATCACCGTCCCCGGGGTCACCACCCGGGTGATGGCTCTTTTCACCAGACCGCGGGCAAATTTCGGGTCCTCCACCTGATCGCAGATGGCCACCTTATGGCCAGCCCGGATCAGCCGGGCGAGATAGGCATCCAGAGAATGGTAAGGGACACCGGCCAAGGGAATCTTCTCTCCCTGGTCGTCCTTCTGCCGGGAGGTGAGGGTGATGTTCAGGTCGCGGGCCACGATGACCGCATCATCGGCAAATGTCTCATAGAAGTCGCCCACCCGAAAGAGAAGCAAAGCATCTGGATAGAGCTTCTTGTTCTGGTAGTACTGCTCCATCAGGGGAGAGAGCTTGGCTGGGGACATCGTGATCTATTGATATTCTTTTTTCATATTTCAACTTCTGCCCAAATAGGCTTTGATCGGGCAAAAGACTGCAGGCGGTAAGTCAAAAGGATAGAAAATAAAAGTCACTTTGCTCTTTCCTGTGGGCCGCCTCTCAGACCGACCTATTCAATGGCCTTCTGTTGCCTCTTCGGTTGTTCCTGGCGATAGCACAAAAAATGAACCACAAAACAGCGAGGAGCCAAATAAAATAACGAGAGGATGCCGGTCAGCCGGCACCGCTATTCGCCCTCAAGCTATGCGGTCTTTACTCCCTCAAAGCTTCCCGTCCAGGACTGGCCGCTGGCAGAGAGGGCGTTGTACTCTCCGCTGGCCATATCCCCATTCAGGTAGAGATGGAGCATATAAAGATCGATGGGGTTTAAGGTGATGATATCCAGCCTCGCCGTTCCGTCTTCCAAGACCTGTCCCGATACCGCAGCATCGATGGTGCTGTTTTCCACCCTCATCTTTCCCGCGCCGAAGAGCTGATAGTCATTCTGGAAGAGGGTTAGAGCCATGCTCCTTGAGGCGCTGTCGTTCAGGGCAAGTGACCAGCTTCCGCCCAAATTGGGCAATGCCACCTGGGCCGGGGGAAGCTCAGTAGCCTCTGCCAATGCTGAGGCGTTCTCCTCTGCGGATGCCTCTACCACGACTGGTGCGCTCTTCTTCTCCGCCTCCAAGGCTGCCGCCTGGGCTTCAGCTCTGGAGTCCTGAGGAGTCTTTGCCGTATCGCTCAGAGTCTTGGGCATGGTCCAGTCCATCTCGCTCTCATTCTCTCGAAGCGCTCTGGCCTGCTGGGGAGTGGTGGGAGCCTTGGAGGTCTTCTCCACACCGCTTATCAGCTCATCTGCGCTCAGATACTGCGCATTTTCCCAATCGGCACAAAGAGCAGTCACTGCCATGAAGGCAATGAAGAATAGGGATATTGCTATTGATAATCTGAAGTTCATGTCATCTCGACCTTTTATAAGACCCGGCATGCCTTTTATAGTTGATAAGCTTAATGGTAGTACGACAAAAAACGTAGTGGAATAAAACCAGAAGCCAATCAAGAAGAGAAAAATGAAAAATGAACTATCTAATCTATCCGATCCGTCCCATGGCTATGCCTTTCTCGGGGAGAAACCGGGCGCTATAGACGTGATAGTCTCCATAGATGGATTTTCCGTTCTGGGTGAGGGTGAGGCGAAAGAGCGAGAGGTCATCGGAGAGAAGATCCAGATAGAGCTTATTTCCTGTTGTAGTGCCGCTGGCGGAGACGTTCTGCTCTCTTCCCTCCGCTACGATCGTTCCCTTGCCGAACAGGACATCATTTGACTGGTACATCTCCAGCTGGACGGTCCTCTCCAGGCTGTCATCCAGCTGCAGCTCCCAGTGGACCGAGGGACTTATGAGCCGGGCTTTGGGCCCAGTCGCCTCCTGGCCCACCCCCGCTTCCGCCACATTCTTTCCCATCAGGACTGGGGTGGCATTGCCCTTCTGGTCCTGTGAGGGTTTTGGGTCAGGGGCGAAAGAGTCCTGTGCCAAGACGCCCCAGGCTAGCAGGACGAGAAAGAGGAGCAAACTTACCAAAGATCTGTGAGTCATTCTATCTCCTCAGGGATTATTGTGACAGGAGTCTGTATTAGGCAGGAGGAGGAGATAAATCTAGCGATTTAAAAGTAGAGGGATCGAATATCAACAGGCATATGGGCGTGTTATAACCATTATGAGCAAATCGATGTAAGAACATGAACCAATTCATTGTTAAATCGATGACTAAAGAATAAATATAAATGGAGATAGATGGGAGGAGCTTCGGCAGGGTTTTTTCTGTATCAACCATAATTATAGATGGTGCACAGATACCAATCCAGCTTACTTGATCACACTAACTCTGGCGACTCTATGAGCCTGCATCACCTCCCTGGTAACTGTTTCAAAATTAAATAAAGCGTATTTGAATAAAAAGATGACATATGTTGACCTGCCGTTTGAGTTAAGCAAGATTTGTCATGTCGACTTTGGAATGAATGAGCAAATTACGGAGATACCTAAAAAAATTAGAGATATTAGATATTTGCGAAGCTTGGATTAAGGTTATTCCTTACATCGAAGAGTTAAGATCAGAACTACAATCACCTTTCGATTTCAGCAGCGATCGTATCTGTTTTTTTTTGCGCCTGTAATGCTTTGACTTCAGTTGCATTCTCTTTTGGATTCCCATTCCAATCCAGACATAAGGCCAATGATCAGTTCGGTCTGGAGAGGCGGACCACAGGAAAGATCGAAGAACCAGATTGGAGTTCACCCATACTAAATAGCGAGGAGTCTTTTATACCTCAATCTTGCCGCTCCAGCTGCCTGTCAGTCGGCCTTTCCGGGCCAAGCGGCCCAGCAGCGCCTCAGCATCCCGGGAAAGGGGTGCGGGCGTGCTCTTCCAGAGAGGAGTTCCGGGCAGGGGCAAAAAGCGGTGCGCCCTCACCTTTCCTCCTCTTCCCTCGATCCATCTGGCCAGGTCCAGGGTTATCTGCTGATCCTCTGCCGATTCCATGGGCAGGCCGAATATCAGATCCACCTGGGGGATGAGGCCGTGCTCCCGAATAAGCTCGCAGGCAGACTCGATCTCCACCCGGCCATGCCCCCGGCCGATGGCCTGCAGGACCCTCGGGCTGCCGGACTGGCCTCCCAGGCTGACGCTCTTGTTGGTGCAGTATCCGGTTATGAGCTCCAGGGCCTCGTCAGATACAAAATCTGGCCTCACCTCGGAGGGAAAGGTGCCGAAGTAGATGGGCTTTCTCTGCTCGCACAGCTCTTCTAGCAGAGATCTGACCTTATCCAGCCGGGGACGCCTGCCATCGGAGCCATAGGCAAGGGAGTTGGGGGAGGTGAATCGTATGTCTTTATGGCGGCGGGCGAACCTCGATATGACGGGGATGGAGCGGTGGCGCATGCAATGGCCGAAGAGGCGGGGGGTCTGGCAGTAGGCACAGCCCCAGGGGCAGCCGCGAGAGATCTCTATGGGGGCGAGGATACTGGTGAAAGGGGGATAGAGGTCTAGGTCCACTGGAGGTCTATCCCCGGTATAGATCGCCTCTCCTCCTCTCTTGTAGGCTATGCCCAGGACATCCGCCGGTTCTCTGCCCATCTCTATCGCTTCTATCAGCTGGGGGAGGGTCTCCTCGCCCTCGCCCACCACCACGAAGTCGAAGTGCTCCAGAACCTCCTCCGGCAGGGCGGAAGGATGGGGGCCGCCGGCGACGAAGATGGCATCCAGACCCGCCTCCCTGGCCTGGTCGACCTCCCGGTAGATCTCCTCTGCCTGAGGGGTAGCAAAGCTGTAGAGCATGATTCCCGCCCTGGGCCCCGAAGCCAGAGAGGCATCTACCAGGGGCATGAGGGCGGCAATACTATAGGAGTTCTTGCTATTGCGGCGAAACCATATCTTCACGGATTCTCTTTAAGCTTCAGCTGCACCTCCAGCTCTCTATTAGCTGGATCGTGCTTGTACTGTATCTCTGCCTTGAGGGGCTCAGCGGGATTCACGCCTAAAGTCCATTCGCCAAAAGAGGCCTCAATTCGCCCTCGGGCCTCGATCTCCTCCGCCAGGCCGCGGAGCATGCCGGCCATCTCGGCAGCAGTCATATAGATCTCCTGCTCGAACTTCACTCCCCCGGCGGGGCTTCCCTTGTTCCTTCCCGGTCTTCCGGATATCTTAACCATTCAACTCACCATTGCTGGTGTTAGACTCAACTCCATAAATCATTTTCCCGTTTTGGAAGAAATGGATTTGAATGGAGGCGCAGCATGAAAAGTAGCGGGGGCCGGATCGAGCGGAGAGAAAATCGACGGTTCGCACGTCAGGAATGGATTTCTTCTACTCAAATAATATGCATAAAGTTTAATATTTAAAGTTCATTTCAAGATGGGAATAGTTAACATTTATCAGCATCCCCCAAAAACAGCGGAACGAATCGAAACGCATTCACATCCACCAGCCCCCTGTCCGTCAGCTTCAGCTCCGGGATCACGGGCAGAGAGAGAAACGAGAGGGTCATGAAGGGATCATTCAGGCGGCAGCCCAATCTTTTCGCAGCCTCGATGCAGTCATCAATTCCCTCAGCCACCTCTCGCATATATCTCTCCGAGAGCAGACCGGCCACGGGCAGAGGCAGAGAGGCCGAAACTCTGCCCTCCTCCACCGCTACCAGCCCGCCATTCATCTCCTTGATCGCTGATACCGCGG
>JGI11944J13513_1000583_pt1 | contig 34053 bp, 18 predicted proteins | sample TerdegcoTASludge_FD_13513 | JGI IMG/M metagenome (IMG submission 13513) | reverse complement strand
GATGATTGAGGTGTTAGTTGGTGCAGGCTACTTTGTTAAAAAAGATTCTCAAGGGGGGTGAAATGAATCCCCTGTTATCCTTTATTGGATGTTTTTCATAGCAAAGCACAAAGAAAATTTCTCGGGAGGACAATACCCACACAATTTAGCGAAGAGCCTATTTCTGATTAGCTGTGTTAAAAGCTGATGGTGTGGAGCTGAATTGCAGCTTAAAAGATTTTAGATATTATTTATAAGATCTATCTAACACAATCTTCCGCAAGATTTTTAGCTTAATATGAAGATGATATCAGTTGGAATTTAGCAGAGGTCATCTGGAAAAGCCCATGAGTTGTTCGATTAAAAATTGGTAGGTGGTTGCACTAGAATCATTGATGCCCCAAATAATGAGGATGGAGTGTGGAATCTATGAGAAGAAGAGACATAAACCTGAAAGATTGGTTATCAATTGCCATTATCATGGCTCTCCTAACCCTGCCGGTAATGGCATTGCCAGGTATTGAATTGGTCAAGAACTGCAGCACAATATCTGCCAATGTTGATGAGACCATAGTCTATACCTTCGATCTTAAAAATAATGGTACAGAGAAGCTCAACAATCCGACATTATGGGATGATCACCTGGGGGAGATTCCGGTAAACAAGAGCATGCTGGATATCGGCGAAAGCTGCACCGTTCGCGTCCCCTATAAGGTCGTGCAATCCGATCTTCCCGGTCCCCTGGTCAACATCGCGAGGGCACGGGCAGAGTGGATGGGCGGGGAAGTGCATTCCAATAATGCCAGCTTTGCCGTCAGTCTGGGAATAGTCGGTTATGAGAATCTGAGCAAATACGGTTATGATGTTCCTGAATCGATCGAACCATCTGCATGAAAGCAACTATTGATTTTTATTTTTTTATCATCAGCATTAGCTGTTTATATAATAAAAATAAATAGTAATATATTGATTAAGTTAATATTAGCGCATAGGGTAATAACCAATGAAATTATACTATTATCTCCCATTGACTAATGTGAATTTTAGCCATCTTATTCCCAATCTTAAGCACTAAGTTTATATCTATATCGAATTACTAAATCTGATTATTTGGTAAGTTGAGGATGGTTGCGATGGATATTCATTCGGGAAGTAATCCGGTTTTGGGTGCTCTTGGCCAGCCTTATAAAAGATCGAGATCATTATTCGCTTCAAAACTATTTATAATACTTATTATTATATCTCTTTCGGCCTTTTACGTAAATCCTGCTTCTGCTCTCCAATTGACAAAAGGAGGAAGTAAGGACCAGGCGGTCTTTGGAGATATCATACTCTACAGCTATGAAATCACCAACAATGACAGCGTCGACCTGCATGATGTCATCCTTTACGATGACCGATTAGGAAATCTCTCCCTGGGAGAACTCGGTATTGGTGAGACGAAGACCTGGACCATCAACCATACCATCGTTGAGAGCGATTATCCTGGTCCTTTGAATAATAAGGCCTGGGCCACGGGAAAAATGCCCAATGGGACTGAAGTCCGCTCCAATGATGCTCGCTGGGAGGTCGCCCTGGGCTTTGTGGGAAATCTGGTCGTCTCCAAGAGCGCCGATGTGGTCTATGGATACATAGGCAAGAGCATCAATTATACCATTACGGTGAAAAATCCTAACGGTTTTGCATTGAAGAACCTAACTGTCCAGGATCTGATATACCATCCCACTGTGATCAAGGTTGAAGTACCCTTGAATAAAACCATGCTTCTTCCCGGCGAGTCGGCATTGGGAACGGTCACCTATTTCGTCACTCAGGACGATATACTGGGACCGCCACCGACCGGCCCAGGCCTCTCTCCGGCAATAGTCACGGATTCAGCCAACGTGGTTGCCTTTCCGCCCTGGTCCGATCCAAGAGACCCCTACTCTCACAAGGTCAGCAATGTTGCCACTAGAAATATAGGCATTCGCTACACTACCGCCCAATCGGTGAGCAAGACTGCCAGCCTCGCCATAGGTGCCAAAGGTGATAGGACCACATTTAACATTACAGTGGCAAATACCGGAGACACCCTCATAAATAGGTCGGAATTGATTGACTATTTGCCTAACGGCCTGAAGTTCATCTCCTCCGTCCCTCCTGTCACATCCTTGGCCAACAACTCCAATGGGAGCACCACCCTCTACTGGGAGAACCTCAGCCAGTCATTCGGCACCATCCTGAATCCAGGAAAGATTTTTAAGGTCAGCGTGACCGCCGAGTTCAGCGGGAGCAAGTACGGCAAGCTCACCAATACCGTGATCAGCAGGGTGTACAATCTGAGAAGAGAGGTCAAAAGCTCTCCATCCTCCGCTGATGTCTATGCCATGAAGCAGAACATCGTTGTGCTCAAGACGCCTGATATTTCGGTGGGCGCTCCTGATACGGTGGTCAACTACACCCTGCAGGTTCAAAATACCGGAAACATCAGCCTTAATAATGTCTTTGTGAGCGATATCCTGCCCGAAGGAATGAGCTATGTCTCCTCCTCTGCCGGAGGGTCAAATCTCGGCTCCTATGTCAACTGGTCGGATATCGGTCCCCTGGCAATCGGCTCTGAAAAACAACTCTGGGTGAAAGCACGTATCAACGGCCCTGTCTCTGAGAGAAAGGCCCTTACCAATCATGTCTATGTAGAGGGAAGGCCCGAGTTCGGCTACAACATAAGCAATAGCACCTCAGCAAATGTGGAAGCCCTGGAGGCCAATATTACCATAACAAAAGGAGCAGATCCAACATTTGGCTCTCCGGGTACAATTGTGACATTCTCCATCAATGTGACCAATAACGGCGTGGCTGCTCTGCCTCATGTCAATGTTAGCGATATCTTGCCAGTAGGAATGAGCTATATCTCCTCCGCTCCAGAGGGGACGGTCCAGGGCAGGAATGTATCCTGGGCGGACATAGGACCCCTGGGATCAGGAGAGACCAGGCAGCTCGAGATCGCTGCCCGCATCGATGGTCCTATATCAGGGATCAAGCTCCTCACCAACCAGGTTTGGGTTTCAGGCAGTCCGGAGCACGGAAGCAATGTATCCGCCAATGCCTCGGCAACCGTCCAGTCGGGCGAGGCCAGGATCGATGTGGTCAAAAGAGCAGATCCAACATTTGGCTCGCCGAGCACGAATGTGACATTCAGCCTCAATATCACCAATAGCGGTGCTGTTCCTTTGGTTCATATCTTTGCAAGCGACCTCCTGCCGACAGGAATGAGATACGTATCGTCAGATCCTGCCGGGACAAATCTGGACCAGAATGTGTCCTGGGCTGACATCGGTTCACTTATGCCGGGCGAGAGCAAGAGGCTGGAGATCGTGGCTCATATCGATGGTCCCATAGGCGGAAGCAAGACCTTAACCAATCTGGTCAGGGTTTCAGGCAGTCCGGAGCACGGGGATAATGTAACATCCAATGCCTCAGCGGATGTGCAGGCAAGAGAGGCCAGAATCGATGTGAAAAAGACCGCCAGTCCCGCTTCTGGATCTGCTGGCAGCCTGGTGAACTTCACCATGAATGTGACCAACGACGGTGCAGCACGTCTGCCTCACGTATTCGCATGCGATACCCTTCCCGAAGGGATGAGCTACGTCTCCTCCTCCCCGGCGGGGATCAACCAGGGTCAAAGGGTGCTCTGGGCTGACATCGGCCCATTGGAGCCGGGGCAGAGCCGAAGGCTGGAGATCGTGGCCCGTCTCGACGGACCAATAACAGGCAACAAGACGCTCACCAACCAGATCCAGGTCTCAGCCCGGCCCGAACACGGCCAGAATGTGACCGCCAGCGATAGCGCAGATGTATTCGCCAGTGAGGCAAAGATCAATGTGGTGAAGACCTCCGAGCCAAGATTCGGCTCTCCGTGCACCAATGTGACCTTCACCCTCAATGTGACCAATACCGGTTCGGCTCCTTTGCCAGTTGTATCAGTCACTGACCTCCTGCCAGCGGGGCTGAGGTATGTATCCTCCTCTCCGGAGGGAATAAATCAGGACCAGAAGGTCATCTGGCCGAACGTCGGTCCGATGAGTCCGGGCAGCACCAAAAAGCTGGAGGTGATAGCTCATCTGGACGGTCCGATATCCGGTAATATCACTCTTACCAACCAGGTCGAGGTAACTGGAAAGCCGGAGCACGGCGAGAATGTGACAACCAATGATACTGCTGATATCCAGGCCAGTGAAGCGAAGATCGCCATCACTAAGACGGCAAATCCCTCATTTGGGTCTCCGAGCACAATTGTAACCTTCAGCATGGATGTGACCAATAACGGGGCTGCGCCACTGCCACACGTGTTTGTGAGCGATCAGCTACCAGCAGGGCTGAGCTATGTATCCTCCAGCCCGGAGGGAATGAGTCAGGGGCAGAATGTCTTCTGGTCTGACATAGGCCCAATGCCACCGGGCAGCACCAAGAGGCTTGAGCTGAGGGCTCATATCGAAGCTCCGGTATCAGGGAACATAACTCTTACCAATCAGGTCCAGGTCTCAGCCCAGCCGGAGCATGGCCAGAATGTGACTGCCAGTGCCTCGGCTGAGGTTCAGGCCAGTGAAGCCAGGATCGCTATCACTAAAGCGGCAAACCCCCCATTCGGCTCGCCTGGCAGCCTGGTGACCTTCACCATGAATGTCACCAATAGCGGTGCAGCTCCCTTGCTCCAGGTATCTGCCAGGGACCTGTTGCCTGCGGGATTGAGCTATCTCTCCTCTATACCGGAGGGAATAAGCCAAGGCCAGAACGTCCTCTGGCCGGATATCGGGCCCCTGGCCCCGGGAGAGGCAAAGAGGCTGCAGATCATAGCCCGGATCGACGGTCCGCTATCTGGCATCGTGGATCTGACCAATCTGGTCCAGGCCACAGGCCGGCCGAAGCATGGAGGGAACGTCACTGCCAATGCCACTGCAACCGTTCGGGCTAAAGAGGCTAGGATCAACCTGACCAAGACTGCAGATCCAAATTTTGGTTCACCGGGAACAGAAGTGACATTCACTCTGAATGTGACCAACAGCGGCTCCGCCCTTCTTCCCAATGTGTTCGCGAATGACCTTCTCCCCTCTGGTATGAGCTACATATCCTCATCCCCAGCGGGAACAAGCCAGGGCCAGAACATATTGTGGTCTGAGATCGGCCCGATGGAGCCAGGAGCCAGCCGACAGCTTAAGATCGTGGCCCGGATCGATGGCCCGATAACAGGGAGCACCAATCTCACCAATCAAGCGGATGTATCCGGCAAGCCTGAGCACGGCGATAATGTGACTGCCAGCGCATCGGCCAGAGTTCTGACCAGCGAGGCCAGAATAGTGGTTGCCAAGTCCGCCCAGCCAGCATATGGGTCGCCTGGCACCGATGTGACATTCGATCTGGAGGTTGAGAATGCCGGTGCTGCTCGCTTGCCTCACATATTCGTCCGTGATCTGCTGCCCTCGGGCATGAGCTATAAATCCTCATCCCCGGCGGGAACAAGCCAGGGCCAGAACGTCCTCTGGCCGGATATCGGGCCCCTGGCCCCGGGAGAGGCAAAGAGGCTGCAGATCATAGCCCGGATCGACGGCCCGATATCCAATACCAAGACGCTGACCAACCTGGTTGAGGTATCAGGTCAGCCGGAACATGGAGAGAATGTCACTGCAAACGATACGGCGGTCGTCCAGGCAAATGAGGCGAATATCGATGTGGTGAAGTTGGCCAATCCCTCATTCGGCTCTGCCGGGACTGTTGTTACCTTTGCCCTCAATGTGACAAACACAGGTGCTGCACTCCTGCCCCATGTCTATGTGGCCGATCTGCTGCCGGCAGGTATGAGCTATATCTCGTCCAGTCCAACGGGAATAAACCAAGGTCAGAGTGTCCTCTGGCCGGATATCGGGCCCATGAATTCGGGCGAGAGCCGGAATCTTGAGGTCGTAGCCCGGATCGACGGTCCGATATCTGGAACTGTGACATTCATTAATCAGGTCGAGGTCTCGGCCAGACCGGAGTACGGAGATAATGTGACTGCCAGCGATAATGCAATTGTCTCTGCCAGCGAGGCAAAAATCGCAGTGGACAAGACTGCAGATCCTGCATTCGGCTCAGCTGGTAGCACAGTTAGCTTCAAGCTTAATGTTACGAATACCGGATCTGCTCTGCTACCTAACGTCTTTGTGGCCGATCTGCTGCCGGCAGGTATGAGCTATCTTTCCTCCTCTCCGGCAGGATTTAGCCAGGGTCAGAATGTTCACTGGCCGGATATCGGGCCCATGGGTCCGGGTGAGAGCCGGGGGCTCCAGATCACCGCCAGGATAGACGGACCATTATCTGGCACCTCAACTTTCACCAATCTGGTGGAGGTCTCGGCCCGGCCAGAGCACGGAGACAATGTAACCGCCAATGATAGCGCAATTGTATCTGCCCTGGAGGCCAAGGTGGCAGTGGATAAGACCGCAGATCCTGAATTCGGTTCTCCGGGCACTGCTGTGACCTTCGGGCTCAATGTGACAAACACAGGCGTTGCGCTCCTGCCACACGTCTTTGTGGACGACCTGTTGCCGGCAGGTATGAGCTACGTCTCCTCCTCCCCGGCAGGGGTTAGCCAGGGCCAGAAGGTATCCTGGTCGGACATCGGGCCCATGGCCCCTGGTGAGAGCCGGAAGCTCCAGATACTGGCCGACATTCTCGGACCGCTATCGGGTACCACCACCCTCACCAATCAGGTTCAGGTCTCGGCCAGTCCAGAGCACGGAGAGAACGTTACCGCTAGCGATAGCGCCGAGGTGATGGCAAACGAAGCCAATATCACAGTATCCAAGAGCGCCAGTCCTTCATTCGGCTCTCCAGGAACGAGCGTGACATTCACCCTGGAGGTGACAAACAGCGGAGCTGCATCCCTACCCCATATATTCGTCCGGGACCTCCTGCCGGCAGGTATGAGCTATATCTCCTCTGACCCTGCAGGGTTAAACCAGGGCCAGCAGGTGATATGGCCGGATATAGGACCTATGGATTCAGGCGAGACCAAAAACCTCCAGATCCTGGCCAGGATAGATGGCCCGATATCGGGCAGCAAGACCCTCACCAATCATGTCGAGGTCACCGGTCAGCCGGACCACGGAGATAATGTCACAGCCACTGCCAAGGCCAGTGTTCAGGCCAGAGAGGCCAGGATCATCGTTGCCAAGAAAGCGGAGCCTGCATATGGCTCTCCAGGGACTGAGGTGAAATTCACATTAAATGTGACAAACAGCGCTGATGCGCCACTGCCCCATGTCTTCGCCAGCGACCTGTTGCCGGCGGGGATGAGCTATGTCTCCTCTTCCCCGCCGGGGGTGAACCAGGGCCAGAAGGTATCCTGGTCGAACATCGGGCCCATGAACTCCGGCGAGAGCCGGGAGCTGGAGATAGTGGCTCGGATAGAAGGCCCAATATCGGGCAACAAGACCTTAACCAATCTGGTCGAGGTGGCAGGCCAGCCGGAGCACGGTGAAAACGTCACCGCCAGTGCCAGCGCCCTTGTCCAGGCCAGTGAGGCTAAAATCAATATCGTCAAGAGAGCCGATCCGGATTTCGGCTCTACCTGTACCAATGTGACATTCACCTTAGAGGTCACCAACAGTGGAGCTGCTCGCTTGCCTCATATATTCGTCCGCGATCAGTTGCCTGCAGGCCTGAGCTATGTCTCTTCATCCCCTGCAGGAATAAATCAGGGCCAGACGGTATCCTGGTCGGACATCGGACCTATGGAGCCAGGCGCAGTCCAGCAGCTGCAGATGATAGCCCATATCGATAGGTCGATATCGGGCAGTCAGAGCCTCAGGAACTTGGTTGAGGCCGTCGGCAAACCAGAGCATGGTGATAATGTCACCGCCAATTCCTCAGCAATTGTCCAGGCCAGAGAGGCCAAGATCGCTGTTGCCAAGAAGGCGGAGCCTGCATTCGGCTCGCCGGGAACGAGTGTGACATTCACACTAGAGGTGACAAATAACGGTGAGGCGGCCCTTCCCAATGTATTCGTCCGCGATCAGTTGCCGGCAGGATTGAGTTATGTCTCCTCATCCCCAGCAGGAATAAATCAGGGTCAGACGGTATCCTGGTCGAACATCGGGCCCATGAGTTCCGGCGAGAGCCGGAAGCTGGAGATAGTGGCCCGGATAGACGGACCAATATCGGGCAGCCAGACCCTCACCAACCAGGTTGAGGTAATGGGAAAGCCGGAGCATGGCGGCAACGTCAGCGCCAGAGCTAGCGCTGACGTCCTGGCCAGCGAGGCAGGCATCATCGTCACCAAAAAAGCGGAGCCTGCATATGGCTCACCTGGGACCGAGGCGACATTCACCTTAGAGGTGACAAACAGAGGCGACGCACCTTTGCCTCACGTATTTGTTAGCGACCGGCTGCCCGCGGGATTGAGCTACATCTCCTCTGATCCGGCTGGGGCAGATCAGGGTCAGAACGTCTCCTGGCCGGACATCGGGCCCATGAGCTCAGGCCAGAGCAAGACCCTGAAGATAATGGCAAGCATCGATGGCCCGATCTCGGGCACTCATGCTCTTACCAATCTGGTCCATGTGACCGGTAAGCCTGAGCACGGTGAGAATGTCAGCGCTAGCGCCACAGCAGATATCCTGGCCAGCGAGGCCAAGGTTCGGGTCAAAAAGACTGCTGAGCCTGCATATGGCTCGCCAGGCACAGAGGTGACATTCACTTTACAGGTGACAAACAGTGGCGAAGCTTCCCTGCCGCACGTATCTGTCACAGATAGGCTGCCAGTGGGATTGAGCTATATATTATCCCGCCCGGCAGGAGTAAACCAGGGCCAGAATATCTCCTGGTCGGAGATCGGGCCCATGAATTCTGGCGAGAGCCGCGAGCTTGAGATCGTTGCCCTCATCAATGGCCCGGTAGAAGGCACCAGAACCCTCACCAACCTGGTCGAAGTGATAGGAAAGCCGGAATATGGCAGAGAGGTAAATGCCAGCGACTCGGCAGATGTTCAGGCAATTGAGGCGGAGATACTGGTCGCCAAGAGTGCTGACCCAGCATTCGGCTCGCAGGGCACCAATGTGACTTTCAATCTGGAGGTGACAAACAGTGGTGATGCATCCCTGCCCCATGTCTTCGTAAGCGATCTGCTGCCCGCAGGATTGAGCTATATATCCTCTGAACCCGCAGGGACAATTCAGGGCCAGGAGGTAACCTGGGCGGATATCGGTCCTATGAATTCCGGGGAGAGAAAGCAGCTTCAGATCGTGGCCCAGATTGAGAGCACAGTCACAGGCAGCCAGACCCTAACCAACTTGGTGGAGGTCTCGGCCCGGCCGGAGCATGGCGAGAATGTTACCGCCAGCGCTACGGCAACCGTCCAGGCGAGCGAAGCTGAGATCAGCGTTACCAAGAGCGCGGAGCCTTCATTCGGCTCACCAGGCACGGAGGTGGCATTCAACCTGGAGGTCATAAATAGCGGTGAGTCTGCTCTGCCTCAGGTATCGGTGAGCGATCTGTTGCCCTCTGGCATGAGCTATATCTCCTCTGATCCGGCAGGATTGGTTCAGGGTCAGAGAGTGCTCTGGTCGAATATCGGGCCCATGAATTCGGGAGAAATCCGTACCCTTCAGATAATGGCACGCATAGATGGTCCGGTATCAGGCAGCCAGATCCTCACCAATCTGGTGAATGTAACCGCCAGGCCGGAACACGGCCAGAACGTCACCGCCAGTGCCACAGCAACTGTCCAGGCACAGGAGGCCAGGATCGGCGTTGAAAAGGAAGCGGATCCGACATTCGGCTCTCCAAGCACAGATGTGACCTTCAGCCTGGAGGTGAAAAACGAGGGCAGCGCCCTTCTGCCTCATGTATTCGTCAGCGACCTGCTGCCAGTGGGATTGAGCTACGTCTCCTCCCGCCCGGCAGGGACAAGTCAGGGCCAGAATGTGTCCTGGTCAGATATCGGGCCGATGTCTCCTGGCAGCAGCAAGATGCTTGAAATCGTGGCCCATATTGACGGCCCGATATTAGGAACTCAGACCCTCTCCAATGAGGTTATCGTGGCCGGAAAGCCCGAACACGGCCAGAACGTCACCGATAGTGCCAGGGCTGCGGTTCTGGCGAGCGAAGCCAAGGTCTCCGTCGTCAAGACCGCCACTCCTGCAACCGGCTCCCCGGGTACCGCGGTTAAATTCGCTCTAGAGGTGACAAATAGCGGAGCTGCAGCGCTGCCTCATGTCTCCGTGAGCGACCTATTGCCCTCCGGCATGAGCTACATATCATCCAGTCCGGCGGGAACGAGCCTGGGTCAGAAGGTATCCTGGTCGGAGATCGGTCCTCTGGCCACGGGCGAGAGCAGGCAGCTGGAGATCACAGCCAGAATCGATGGCCCGATATCCGGCAGCCAGACCCTCACCAATCAGGTGGATGTAATCGGAAAGCCCGAACATGGAAAGGAGGTGATAGCCAGTGCCTCGGCCGATGTCCTGGCGAAAGAGGCCAAGATCTCCGTCTCCAAGAGTGCCGATCCCGCATTCGGCTCGCCAGGCGCGGAAGTGGTCTTCACAATAGATGTGACAAACAATGGTGCAGCGGCACTGCCCCATGTATCGGCAAGCGACCTTCTGCCAGCAGGAATGAGCTACATATCATCCAGTCCGGCGGGAACGAGCCAGGGTCAGAAGGTATCCTGGTCGGAGATCGGTCCCTTGGCTCCGGGCGAGAACAGGCAGCTGGAGATCACAGCCAGAATCGATGGCCCATTATCGGGCATCCAGACCCTCACCAACCAGATTGAGGTGATGGGTCAGCCCGATCACGGCCAGAACGTCACTGCCAGCGCTTCAGCCGATGTCCTGGCCAGCGAAGCCGGGATTGTGGTCGCTAAAAAGGCAGAGCCGACGTCCGGGTCTCCTGGCAGTACAGTGAGATTCACAGTTGACGTCACAAACAGCGGCGCTGCTCCACTGCCCCGTGTAACTGTGAGCGACCAGTTGCCGGCAGGAATGAGCTATATCTCTTCCAGTCCGGCGGGAACGAGCCAGGGCCAGAATGTGCTCTGGTCGAATATCGGACCCATGAGCTCAGGCGAGAGCCGGCAGCTGGAGATCGTAGCTCGCATCGACGGCCCAATATCGGGCAGCCAGACCTTGACCAACCTGGTCGAGGCGGTCGGTCAGCCGGAGCATGGAGAGAATGTCTCCTCCAGTGCCAGCGCCGATGTGCTGGCAAAAGAGGCAAAGATCTCGGTCGAGAAGACCGCTGATCCGGCATTTGGCACCATTGGGAGCATGGTGACATTCAATCTGAATGTGACAAACAATGGCGAAGCGCTGCTCAGTCCTGTCTTTGTCAGCGATCTGCTGCCTGTGGGTCTGGAATACAAAGACTCCTCTCAGGGCGGCAACAATGAGGGCCGCTACATCAATTGGACGGACATAGGACCGCTGGAAGCGGGAGCGACAAAGAACCTCTGGATAAAGGCCAGAATAGATGGAACTGCCTATGGATCTTTAGTCAACCGGGTTGAGGTAGTGGGCAGACCGGAGCATGGCGAGGATGTATCATCCAGCGCCATGGCTGTGGTGGAAGGATATAGCTCGGGCATGAACGCCACCAAGATTGCTGGTGAGACGGATGGTTTGCCCGGAAGCGCAGTCAACTTCACCATGGTTATAGCCAATGCTGGAGCCACAGAGATCTGCGATATTTATGCCCAGGATCTCCTTCCCCAGGGTCTGCAATATATCAGCGACGACCATCAGGGAGAGCTGGCTGAAGAGGATAGAGTGATTTGGCAGGATTTGGGATGCCTGAAGCCAGGAGAGAAGATCCAGATTGAGATGATGACCTCTATTACAGGAACCGTATTCGGCGAGCTGGAAAACAAATTTGTCGCGGAAGGTACTCCTGTCGGAAGCACTGAGCGGTTGAAGTGCAGTGCTCGAGCTAATGTGACCGCAGTGCCTTCTCCATTTATCATCACCAAGACCGCGGATAAATCCGTTTACCGGCCGGGAGAGGAGATGACCTACACTATCACTATCTGCAATCCCCTTGAGTTCGTTCCTCTGGAGGACGTGGTGGTGAAGGATGTATTCGACAACAGTCTGGTTAGGATCATCGCCAGCTATCCCGAGCCCGGCAGTGATGGCCAGTGGCATTTCGCCCAGATCCTGAACAAGAGCTGTGAGACGATAACCGTGGTGGCGGTCTATCCACAGTCGAATATAACCTTCGAAGAGAGACAGAACATATCTGGCAAGGGGTTCATCAATGTGCACAATGACCTGACCACTGGCATGGCTTCCATGGCAGTCACAAACTGCGTCTATGCCACAGCGAGGGTGGGGGGCCAATCCTGGTCCAGGAAGACCTGTGCCAGTGTTGAGATCAAGGAGATAGGCACCGATCTGCAATTGAGAGAGCATGGAAGCGGCCTATACAGAACCGAGGAAAGCACCAGGCTGCTCTCAGAGAACCGATCCATCACCTCTCAAAAGAGCGTCTCTGCCGTCTATACGCCGGTGGGCTTCCAGCTGCCCAATGACCGCAAGCTCAATTATTCCTCGAAATGGGCGGAGGAGACCCGGGGCAAGAACTATGTAACCGGCAGCAGCATGCATGAGTCTTACCGGCATGCGACCAGTATAGACCGGGACACATACATCAAGATGGACGAGAACGGCTCGCAGATAAGGATTGACTCCAGCTTCAATGGAACGGCAAGCATAGGCTTCATCAAGCGTTCACCTCAGGAGGGAGCAAAAGGAAAAGCCATGTTCGAGGCTCAGGAGGATTACAGCGGCCAGTTCCAGCTGAATGAGTCCTTCCAGGAATACGGCTCGAATGCCGCATCAGAGAAGGCAGCATCTGGAGAGGGGTATGTATCATCAGACAGGAGAATAGGCCAGTCCCAGAGAAGCTATGAGTCCGGCACCGGCAGTTACAGCACTGAGGAGAAGATCGACACCTTCTCCAACTATATGGCCAAAGACATCAACCTGGTCCATAAACCAACGAACCTGAGCAATCCGTCTGAGGCGGTTCAAGACCTGAAATGGAGGGAGGGAATGTGGTCGAAGAGCGGGTCCCTGCGGGGTGGGATCATAGTTGCCAACAGTGATCCTTCTGGCGGAATAAAGGATGGTTGCGTTCCGGATAACGGCACCTCCCCGGCGAGCATAATCAGCGAGAGCTATAGCTCCCTGGATTACCTGAAGAAGGATGCGGTATCCCTAGGCCTCTCCGAGATGAGGTCAAATACTACATTCAAGGGAATTGCTGACTACAAGGCAAAGGCGACGGCAACTAACGGCACGGATCTGATCGACAGCGAGGACCGCTACATCGGAGAGTTCACCATCACCAGAAACATCGCCTTGAGCGGAGTCTCCAGTTACGACCAGCCGCATATATCTGTGAGCAAGAAGGGTAGGATCGGGCCGGAATGGGTTGATAGGAAGAATGTCACTGTAGCAGAATACAACATCAGCATAACCAATGATGGCAACCGTGCGCTGGCTCCAGTATATGTTCAGGATCTCTTCCCACCCGGAACGGAGTACATAGGCTCATCTCTCTTGCCTGCAGCGATCTCGAAGACGTCAGCCAACTGGACCGTGCTCCATCTGGGGATAGGTGAAACTCTGACCATAAACCTGCTGCTCAATGTAACAGAGACTGCGCCGGGCAACCTGCTGAACCGGGCACTGGTCAGCGGCCTGGCAGGCAGCAATTACGTGACTGCATCTGCCTATAGCTCATTAGAGTACGACTGGATCAGCTGCTGCCAGCCAATGATGGCTCTGGAAAAGGAGGTACAGGTTGATCCAATTGATTCATCGCTGGTGCATTATACTATAATCCTGAAGAATAATGCTAAAGGATCTATGGCTGCCCGGCTGGATGACGACCTGCCGGGAGGCATGAGCCTGATCAAGTCCGATCCGGTGCCTGAAAGCTATGATGGCGAGTATATCCATTGGGTGATTCCCGATATTGAGCCGAATCAGGTCATGACCATAGAGTACACGGTGAAGGCATCTGGAAATGGCGACTATGTCAATAATGTGCATCTGGATGCCAGTGCAATAGATGGATCCGGGAGCTATGCCAGCAATGCGACATCATATCTGGATCTCGGCCACACCGGAAAGACGGCAAGAACCACCAGATATGACGGATGGCAGCCTCCAGATTGGGACATAAACACCTCGGAGGGGATGGACATTTAGCCCCGGGCGGCCACCTCCCGAACTGCTTTCTATTTTTTTGGAACTTGAGAGGTATTGACTTTTGGCTACTCGCTATTCTGACCCCCAAAACAGCTGATATCTCTCTTCCGTTTTTTCTCTGGCTTCCCATTTATTGGTTCTACGCAGCTATCGCCCGGCCGTCCTTCGCCTCCTATTTCAGGGCACGCTAACTTTAATAAATAGGCCTGCAAACTGCAGATCGTGGTATATGATGTCATTCGAGATCGAGAAGATTCACGCTCGTGAGATCCTTGACTCACGAGGAAACCCGACCATCGAGGTCGATGTATACACCTGCTGCGGCTTCGGACGGGCAGCAGTTCCCTCGGGCGCATCGACAGGCACACACGAGGCCCTGGAACTAAGGGATGGCGGGGAAAGATACGATGGCAAGGGCGTCTTGAAGGCGGTCAAGAATGTGAATGAGGTGATTGCTCCCGAATTGTTGGGTATGGATGCTTCCTGTCAGAGGGAGATCGATGATCTTATGATAAGGATGGATGGAACGGCAAACAAGGCCAACCTGGGTGCGAATGCCATTCTGGGCGTCTCCATAGCGGTGGCAAAGGCGGCGGCAATGTCCTCTGGAATGCCGCTCTACAAATACCTGGGCGGAGTGAATACCGTCACCCTTCCCATCCCCTCCTTCAATGTCCTCAACGGGGGCAAGCACGCCGGAAACGAGCTATCGATCCAGGAGTTCATGATCGAGCCCACCGGAGCCAAGACCTTCAGCGAGGGCCTGCGCATGGCTGCTGAGACCTACCACGCCCTGGGAAAGATCTTGCGGGGAAAATATGGCGTTGGGGCCACCAACGTCGGATATGAGGGCGGCTATGCTCCTCCCCTGATTAAGACCCGCGACGCTCTGGATGCCATCATGAGCGCTCTCGATGCCAGCGGCTATGGCGAGGAGATCAAGATCGGCCTTGATTCTGCCGCCTCAAGCTTCTATATGGATGGCGGCTACTCTGTAGATGGAAATCGCCTCTCACCTGGGGAGCTCATCGACTATTACGTTGATCTGGTGAACACCTATCCCATCATATTGCTGGAAGATCCCTTCGAGGAGGAGGCCTATGACGACTTCGCTCGGCTCACCGCAAAGCTTCCGGGAACGATAATTGTGGGAGACGACCTGTACGTCACCAACATTAAGCGGCTGGAGAAGGGGATCAAGATGGGTGCCAGCAATGCCATGCTTTTAAAGCTCAATCAGATAGGCACGGTATCTGAGGCCTTTAGCGCTGCTCAATTATCCTTCCGCGCAGGATGGAAGATTATGGCCTCCCACCGCTCGGCAGAGACCGAGGACTCTGCCCTGGCCGATGTGGCTGTGGCCCTGGGCTGCGAGCTGCTGAAGACCGGCGCCCCTGCCCGTTCCGAGAGGACGGCCAAGTACAACCAGCTCCTCAGAATCCAGGAGGGACTGGGCGAAGCAGCAAGATACGCCAGCGTTTAGATAGCGGAAAGATTGGGATTGTGATGCAGATCGATATAGAAAGCAATCAAGCACTTCTCCTCTTTAATCATGAGTAAGAGCACCAGATCATACGGATCTCTATATCGATCTTTCATCATTAATATAATTTTAGATAATAGACAATTATTTTTAAGTCAGTGATGACCTTATTCGGCTCGAAACATCTATACTCGATCAGAATCAATTCCACCTCTCATGGATTACACACTCAAGCGCGGATTCAAGCCGGATTTGGAAAGGATCAGAAAAGTGCTAAAAGAGGAGTTTCCGACGGAGATAAAGGAAGAGGATGGCAAGCTCTCGCTCTCCTTTGGTGCTCTGAAGAGCATACAGGTTTGGATCAATGGTAAGAAGCTTGCTGTGACCACTGAGTCGGACAGAAACGCAAGCGACGAGCTGGCCCTAGACACCAACAAGCGTTTCCGGAATTTCCTGGAAAAGGCCACTGGCTACACGGCAAAGCAGAGGCTGCAGATGGCCAAAAAAGAGGTCTCGAAGGGTGAATGAATTTAAGAAAAATTAGTACAGTGTCAACCTCCCTTTTACAAACTCTTCCACCAGATCATCGGTTCTCTCAAGCCAGTAGTCCAGGATGTGGTTGATTTCCGCCTCTTTTGCTGCGGTAAGCTGCATATCGCCTGATAGGCGAACCGCTCTCAACAGCGGCTGGCTTATGGGAGAGCCGATCCTGCTCACCAGGGTGACATAAGCCTCTCTTGCCCCCTCCAGCTCCGCGATCTCCCCGGCGCAGCGTTGGGCGAGGACATTGTAGATCTTTCCCACATGGCTCACCGGGTTTTTTCCTGCGATTGCCTCCATGGTCATGGGGCGCAGAGGGGTGATCAGACCGTTTCCCCGGTTTCCTCGACCGGTGGCTCCATCATCTCCCATCTCAATTGAGGTGCCGGTGACGGTGAGATAGATATTCTCTCCCTGGTCAGCACAATTGACTGCTACCTCTGACCTCTGGCCGGCGATCTTTTTCACCTGCTCATGAACCCTGGCCTTGGCCTCCTCATAATCCTCTCGCGAGCCTATGAAGCGATCGACCATGGCCGCCGCAACCACCAGGTTCAGGCGGTCATTTATCCGTACCGCCATGATCTTAGTGTCCTCTCCCACCCCGCGGATGCTTCTCACCTCTTTTTCCAGGTCCAGTACCATCTTCTCAGTGGGACTCAGTGGTGCATAGCCCACGCCGATGGAGGTATCATTGGCCCCTCGGCCGATCAGGCTTCTGAGCTCTGGAGCACCCTCTTCCACCCTGGGCTCCACCTGGAATTTCTCCAGGTTCTTGACCGTATTATGGAAGAGCGTGGCCACTGCCTCCTCTATTATCTCATCTGTCGCCTTTCCCGAGGGTCTGGTGGCTCTTCCTCCTACTACCACCGATGGCGGTTTGGATATCGAGCCTCCGCCAAACCGGGGGACGCTCTGACCGGCGATGATCAGGACCTTGTCCACATTATGGTGCAGAATCTGGCCGAACTCCTCCAAGTAGTATTTGGATAGGGAACGAGAGATCGCTTCGGATATGCCATCTGCCAGAGTGTCTGGATGGCCGATTCCCTTTCTTTCCACCACCTCAAATGGAAGTGGGGTGTACTTATGAAGGCTAATCATGAAACCACAGATTACATTTGAACATATTGTGATTAATATCTTTCGAAAAGGATGGCCTCCTATGACGACAGTTGCATAAGCGCGCATGAGGATTCCATTGTCCTTTCTCCTTCCTTTAGAGATGAATTTATAAGCCTTGAAAGCTTATTTCCTGATTATATGAGTGAATCAACAGCATTCTCTGGTCAAGACACAATACAGGAAACATTCTTAAAGAGGATTGCCGCGCTTGAATCCGATACCAAGAGCCTGGCGGAAGAGCTGGAAACCACCAGGGTGGAAAGGGAAGAGGTGAGGGCAAAGCTATTCGAATCCCTAATCGCCAACAAAAAGTATCTGCGAGAGGTTGAGCGGCTGAAGAAAGAAAACATGCTCCTCAAAAGGATGCCCCTGTTTCTGGCAACGGTTGTAGAGATGGGACCGGACTATGTCCTGCTGAGACAGCACGGAAACAATCAGGAGTTCATCACCACGGTTTCTCCGGAGATGCAAGAGCAACTGCAGCCCAACTCCAGGGTGGCAATCAACAACAGCCTCACCATTGTCCGCATCCTCGAGCGCTCAGTGGATGTCCGGGCCAAGGTCATGGAGCTGGTCGAGCTTCCTGATGTATCTTATGATCAGGTTGGCGGCCTGGAGGCCCAGATCCAGGAGGTCAGGGAGACGGTGGAGCTTCCGCTCACAAACCCCCAGATCTTCCAGGATATCGGCATTGAGCCACCCAGGGGTGTGCTCCTCTACGGTCTGCCAGGCACGGGCAAAACGATGCTCGCCAAGGCTGTGGCGCACGAATCCAAAGCCACTTTCATTCATATGTCCGGATCGGAGCTAGTGCACAAGTTCATTGGGGAAGGGGCGCAACTGGTTCGCGATATCTTCCAGATGGCGCGGGAGAAGGCACCAAGCATCATATTCATCGATGAGATAGATGCTGTGGGGAGCATCAGAACTCATGATGGGACCACTGGTAGTGCAGAGGTTAACAGGACCATGATGCAGCTCCTAGCGGAGATGGATGGCTTCCGCACCCGTGGGGATATCAGGATCATTGCCGCTACAAATCGGATAGACATCCTGGACCCAGCGCTCCTCAGGCCGGGACGCTTTGATAGGATCATCGAGATCCCCATGCCATCTCTCGAGGGTCGCCTCAAGATATTGGAGATCCATACCAGGAAGATGAAAAAAGCTGAGGATGTAGATCTGGAACAGATCGCTAAAGTCACGGAGGAGGCAAGCGGCGCAGATTTGAAATCGATTGCTGTAGAGGCGGGAATGAATGCTCTGCGCAGAAATGCGACCACTGTCAGGAAAGATGACTTCGATAAAGCGATCAGAAAGGTTCTGGGCGACGAGATCGAGGGATCTGAGGAATCTATGCGCATGTTCTCATAGGCGCTCATTAAGCGGCATTTCGCCGCTTTTTTTTGCTATTTTCAGTCTCTTAACCCAGGTTGAGCGGCTAGCTTTCAAGCTTCTCGTTCATCAAGTTGAATTGTGCAAGCTAATATTTTGCAATAGCTTCTTTGAAATAGCAAAGGAAAAAAGGGGTTGAGGGCTTAGTCGAAGTCCCCGCCCATGCCGCCTGGCATGCCGCCAGGCATTCCACCGGGCATTCCACCAGGCATGCCACCAGGCATTCCGCCCTCTTCTCCGGACTTGGAGGCGATGACGTCATCGATCCTCAGGATCATAACCGCTGCTTCAGCAGCAGAGCCAATAGCCTGGCTTTTGACCCTCAGAGGCTCAACCACACCGATCTTCATCATATCCACCGGTTTGCCGGAATCCATGTCCAGGCCTGAGGTCATAACACCCTTCTCATGCTGGCTGCGCAGCGACACCAGGGTATCGATCTGATCGAGGCCCGCATTCTCGGCCAGAGTCTTGGGTATGATCTCCAGGGCATCGGCAAAGGACTCTATTGCCAACTGCTCGCGACCGCCCACGGTTGAGGCATAATCCCTGAGCCTTGAGGCCAGCTCCACCTCTGGAGCCCCTCCGCCGTAAACCAGCGACTTATCCTCAATTGCCACCCCGACCACTCGAAGGGCGTCCTCCATCGCTCTGTCCAGCTCATCGACCACATGCTCAGTTCCGCCGTGCAGGATGATGGAGACGGACTTGGGATTATTGCAATCCTCCACAAAGGTCATCTTCTCATCGCTGACCTTTCTCTCCTCCACCAGGCCTGCTACTCCCAGGTCATCCTTTGAGATCTCATGGATGCTGGTCACAATCCTTCCTCCCGTAGCCCGGGCCAGCTTTTCCATGTCGCTCTTCTTGACCCGGCGCACGGTATAAATGCCGGCCTTGGCCAGGTAATGCTGGGCCAGGTCATCTATCCCCTTCTGGACGAAAAGGACATTGGCGCCGGTGGCGGCGATCCTGTCGACCATGCCCTTGAGCATGCTCTCCTCCTGGTCTAAGAATGCCTGCAGCTGGACGGGAGAAGTTATCTGGATCTTGGCATCGACCTCTGTCTTCTCGATCTCCACCGCAGCGTTCAGCAATGCTATTCGGGCTCCTGTGACCTTCTTTGGCATGCTGGGATGGAGGCGGTCTTTGTCTATTACCACGCCCTGAACGATCCTGGAGTCAGATATGCTGCCACCTACCTTCTTTTCTACTGTGATGTTATCGGTGTCCGCAGATCCGTCCTCATCCACAACCGCCTGGACGGCTTTTACCGCGATATCAGCCAGCTTATCCCTGGCAGCCTGAGAGCCTTTGCCGGTCATGGCGGTGACTGCGATGTTCTTGAGAAGCTCATGATCCTTTGCGGTGACATCCACGGCCAGGCTCTGGAGGATCTCCATGCACTTGTCTGCCGCCGCTCTGTATCCTGCGGCGATTACCGTTGGGTGGATGTTCTGTTCCAGCAGATTCTCAGACTGCTTGAGGAGCTCTCCTGCCAGGATGACCGCTGTGGTTGTGCCGTCACCTACCTCAGTGTCCTGGGTCTTGGCGATCTCCACCATCATCTTGGCTGCCGGATGCTCGATGTCCATTTCTTTGAGGATGGTGACGCCATCATTGGTGATGACCACATCCCCCATGGTGTCCACCATCATCTTGTCCATTCCCTTGGGGCCAAGAGTGGTCCTCACCGCACCGGCCACCGCCTTTGCCGCCATGATGTTGGATCTTTGCGCCTCTCTGCCTGCAGTCCTCTGGCTGCCTTCCCTAAGAACGAAAATAGGGGTTCCGCTGAATTGTCCTGCCAATTTATTACCTCTAAGACGATTTGTTCTGGAGCTAGGCCTTGTTTGAGCTTCTATATAAAGCCATGTTACAGCAAAGCCATGTTACAGGCCGTTGCAAGAGGTATATGGAAGAATAAAGCGAATCATTGAACCGACCCGATTGAGAAGTGGCCGTCGATGGAAGATCATTATAATCTTTGATCAATATATACTCTATATTTTAATAACGAAAGATTTTTTATTCTCAACTCTCTCTACCCCTTTCTGGAGGATTTAACATAAGGAAAATAGGTATTATTGGTCTTTTATGCCTGGCTCTAGTGCTCCTTTCACCGGCAGCACTATTCGCATCTGCTAAAGAGCATGATGATTCTATTGAAGAGAACGACGATATTTCAGCCGAAGAGGCTCTGCGATTGCTCATGGAGGGCAATTCCCGCTATGTCTCCGGAAATATCACCCAGAATGGTCAGAACATGGTACAGCGACGCATTGAACTCATCTCTGGCCAGGATCCATATGCCGTGGTTTTAGGCTGCTCTGACTCCCGAATTCCTCCGGAGATCATCTTTGATCAGGGTTTGGGAGATATCTTTGTGGTCAGGACAGCGGGCCAGGTCCTGGATAATGCTTCATTGGGGAGCATAGAATATGCAGTTGAACATCTGCAGGTGCCGTTGGTGGTCGTCCTGGGCCATGATGGCTGCGGGGCAGTAAATGCCACTTTAGAGGGTGGGGAGGCTCCCTGCCATATGAAGTGCCTGGTAGAGAGCATTCAGCCCGCTGTAGATGAAGCCAGGATTACGGGCAATGAGAGCGAGCTGCTGGACAACTCCATTGATAATAATATTAAAAACATCGAGAGAGAATTGAAGAATGCCAGTTCGATTCTGTCGGAAAGGGTGAAAAATGGTGAGCTGGCGATCGTAGCGGCGCGCTATAATATGGAGACCGGGGTCGTTGTCATCTGAATTTTACTTTGTGTCTTAGTGCCTTTGTGGTGAGGCCTAAGCATCACGATTTCACCACAAAGACGCAAAGACACGAAGACGGGAGAGATTGTGGCCACAGGTTTGCCCATAGAAAACAGCGAAGAACCATTTTTCTTCGTCATTGGGGGAGCTGAAGGCCTGGTACTGATAGCAGCAGAAAGCTATGAGTGCAGTCCTCTGGCCTGCAAATGAAATTCTGGCAAAATTGGTCTCATGATACCATGTAAATGAAGCACGTATCCATTTGATCCTCTAAGAATTAGCAAGCTATAAATACTTATGAAATGTATATGTTATGCGAATGCAGCTAAAACTGACATCAAAAGAGAGGTTGGTTCTTTACGGTCTTGCCAGATATCCGGGATTAAGTGATATTGATCTCGCCTCCAATATAGGCGTGGATCGATCGACCATATTCAAGAGCAAAAGGAAGTTTAGAGATTGGAAACTCATCAAGCTGTTGAATGTGCCTTCCGGAGAAGCTGTTGGAGCCGAAATCCTGACCTCTGTATTCGTGAAGTACAATCCGACTGCCCCCTATGAGGTGAGGAATAAATCCGAGTCCTGGAAGAAATGGATAGAATACCCCAACTGCGTATCTCATATAGCCACTGACACCGATTCAGTCTCCACATTCTATTCCCGGAGCCTGACCGATTTTCGGGTGAACTTCGACCCAATAATCGATGAATACTACAGGAACGATTTCGTTGAGGATATTCATTACTTCCACTATCCATTCCAGGTCTCCGGCTACTCCGCCGATGCTGCCCTGGCAGTAAATGGCCTCTTCGATCTGGGAAGGGAGGACCTGCCCACCGGGATGATCCCGCCTCGCCCCGCTCTAACTGAAGAATCCCGGCTGACGGAAAAGGACAAGCTGACCCTCTATGCTTTCGTGAAATATCCCATGCTCTCCGATCTTGAGCTATCCAGAAGGACGGGTATCTCCCGGCCAACGATCTCTGGAAAGCGGACCAAGTTCTTCCAGAGCGGGCTTTTAACCCGGGAGGCCTATATTGACTGGCAGAAGATCTGCTGCGAGCTGATGTCCTTTTATCATGTGCCCATCAGACATGGACATGATCATGAGGACCTAAGCCGGGTCTATCAGGCATTCCGCAGGATTGGAGCACCGCTATTCAGCTATATGCAGCCTGGTGAGATATTCGGTGCATTCCTCTCTACTGGCTATCCAGAGCTGAAGAGCCGCATGGACCTGGAGCTGCGCAACCTCTCAGCCCAGGGGCTGATCAATGAAAGGGGGCCGATGCTCGTTATCATGCCTCTCAGTGAGATCAGGTCCACCAAGATAGACTATGCGCCAATGGTAGCGGATATGCTGGGGATCGGCAAGGAGATCTGAAGATTTGCCCCTCTGGTCAGATTGCCATAGTCTGCTCCCGAGCAGATCCGGCAAGTCTCAATATCTTCGAGCGTCTGCTTGAGCTGCAAGCCTGGCAGGAAGGAAAAGGGTACCGGTCCTGTGGCCCCTTCCATCTCTTGGTTCATGATGACAATCAGACCGCCATGTTGGGGCTGGACGAGATGCTGGCAAAGCTGGATCTTTCTCCAGAGTTGATTGTCCTTCCCTGCCGTCATGAGGCCAAAGCAGCTCTGCCCTGGTTTGGAGGGCATTTCACCGGCATTTTAGAGGCGGGAGAGGGGAAGAGCCATCTTTCCGCTGCTAGCCCAGCCGGCTTGAGGTCATTTCTCCATAACATCTCCGCCATCGTCTCCCGGTCGATGCCGGGATATATCGTCTCTCTTGAGGCTACCCATCATGGTCCGGTGGATGTAAGAACTCCATCATTTTTTGCAGAAATAGGCAGCACAAAGGAGCAGTGGAATGATGAGAAAGCAGGAGAGGCAGTGGCCAGAGCGATCTTAGCCCTTGATCTGGAGGAGCTGCCCGTATTTCTGGGATTTGGGGGAGGACATTATGTGCAGAGGCAGACCGAGCTGATCTTCAACTCCCGGATAGCTTTTGGCCATATGTTCTCCAGCTATCAGATCCCGGATCTGGATCAGGAGACGGTTGATCTTGCCAGGGAGAGATCGAATGCCACATACGCTTATATCGACCGCAAGTCTCTGCGATCAGCGGAACGAAAGAGGCTTGAGAGAATGATAGAGGAGACCGGTCTGCCCATGCTCAGGGCGCAGGAGATTCGGGTTCGGTTTTCTCAGGACAGCCAGATATTTTATTAGATTCCTCCACTGCTGCTAAAGAAATCCTCTGGATGGGGTTTACTATCTCATAAAATGCAAAAGAGTTTTATATCAAAAGCTTTCAATACAGTATATCAAAAATAATTAAGTAATGTTTTATCTGACCAAGGGAGTATGAAAATGGGGGAGAAGTCAGAGCCTGCTGCCAAGAACAGCATTGCTGCCCTTAAGAAGGGGGCGCTGGATCTCATAGCCTCGCGACCGGAGGGCTTATACCAATCCGATCTGAGGAAGCTCCTGGGGATCGATAGCAGCAAATGCTCAAAGGTGGTAGCTAGGCTGCAGAGCTCGGGGCTGATCAGCAGGGAGAAGGTTCCTGCCAGCAGCACCTATCTTTTGAAGCTCTCCTCGGGTTCTGCTCAATCTCCTGCAATTTCTGCATCTTCTCCTGCTGCTAAGACTTCCATCACTAACCCATCTCCTGATTCTGCTCAATCTCCGACCTCCGCACCATCTGCCTACGGGGGAAATGAGGGCGGGAGTGAAGAGATGGAGAATGAACTAGAAGATCTTTTTGATAGCTGGAGATCGGTCGCCCACCACAGCCACATCGATACTTACTTAACTGAGATCTATCTGCTCTATCTCACACGTGCGACATAATCTTAAGGCAGATGGAGAGAGATAGAGTTGCTGGCATTCTGGGAGATCCTCCGTCCATTCAATTGCTTGATGGCATCAGCCGCAGCCATCATCGGTCTATTGGTCGCTGGGGTCTGGGATGTCTGGCCGGCTCTGATCATCGTCGCTGCCGTCTTCCTGATTACAGGCGCGGGAAACGCCATAAACGATTACTATGATCGCCAGATCGATGCTATAAACCGGCCGGACCGACCCATCCCCAGCAAGCGCATCAAGCCTCAGATGGCGTTCTACTACTCCATTGCCTTGTTCACCATGGGCTGTATCCTGGCGAGCCTGGCAGGCCAGATGTGTCTGTTCATTGCCATCCTCAACTCCTTTCTTCTGTTCTTCTATGCCCGAAACCTGAAGGCTACTCCCCTGCTGGGAAATCTGTCTGTCTCCTACCTTACCGGCTCCACCTTTCTCTTTGGAGGGGCAGCAGCCGGATTTATGGGCCTTCTGGCCAACCAGGTCCCCTTCGGCCTATCATTTCTCGCCAGCATGAGCCGGGAGATCGTCAAGGACATCGAGGATATGGAGGGCGACCGGCAGGGCGGGGCCCGGACACTGCCCATCCTGGCGGGCGAGAGGGCAGCAGCGGGTTTGGCCGGGCTCTTCGGAGTGGCAGCAGTGGCCTTGAGCTTCCTTCCTCGCTTTGGCAGAGCTTATCTTCTGATAGTGGCGGTGGCGGACCTGCTCCTTCTTTTCGCTGTATTCGAGGTCATCCGGGGAGATCCTGCCCGCTCTCAGAGAGCGTTAAAGAAAGGAATGGCTATAGCCTTATTGGCCTTCCTGGCAGCGGCACTTTTCCCCTGAAACAAGGCCAATCCCAAAGTTAATATTGTGACAGAACCAATTTATACCATACATGGAGAGAGATCTATCATGTTTGCGTGCTCGTAGAAATGGGCTCCTTGCCGCAACATTGCTTCTCATCCTCCTCTCCACTTACTTCATCTGGCCGCTCCTGGATGGCATTATCTTGGGGGTTGTCTTTACCTATCTTGGTCGCCCGGTGAGAGATCTCTTTGGAAAGAAAAGGATGATCGGCTCTCTGGCGGCCATCATCTGCATCATCGCTCCGTTATGTATCATATTCGCTGCTGGGGTATTTGAGGCTGCAAGCCGGCTGATGTGGCTGCAGAGCCACCGGGCAGCCATCGTGGCCAACGGCCAGGAGTTCTTATCCCGCATTTATATTCCGCAATTCATATTCGATGAGATCTCCAGAGGGATGGAAAATTTGATGGGAATTGGACTTTCTCTGCTCACCAGCCTGCCAGTATTCGGTCTGGGGACAACTCTGACCCTGGGATTTCTGAACCTCTTGATCGCCTTTTGTGTGTGCTACTACCTGCTGGTGGATGGCGATAAGCTCTTTGAGGCAGCGAATGCCTTCTTAAAGAGGAAGGACGGGGATTTTGAGCTTCGATGTCTGGGAAGAATTGATGGCATCTTGAGCGGTATCTACACGGGCAGCATCTCCACCGCCATGGTCTATGGCATCGCCTCCATTCCCATTTTCTATCTGTTTGAAATACCCCGGCCACAGGCCATGGCCAGCATCATCCTCCTGGCAGGAGTGGTCCCCTTTCTCACCTGGATCGTCTTTCTCTTTACCGCCATATCCAGATATATCGAGGTGGGACCGATGGAGGCAATAGTATTTTTCATAGCTGCTTCAGTTCTGGTTTTAGTGGCAGAGCTAATCGTCCGGCCCTATATAGTCTATGCCAGATCCTCAATCCATCCCATGCTGGTGCTGCTGGCATTTCTGGGCGGGGGGCTTGTAGGTGGAGTATTTGGATTCTTTCTCGCTCCCGCCATGCTAGGGCTGATCTCTGGAATATATCAGATACTTCAGGCTGAACTGGTCGAGATGAAAGGACATGAAAAGGTGCAAATTGAGAATGTTGTGCCAGACATTCAATATGATTAATTATGTGAAAAAAACAAAGGGAAAATTCTGCTAAATCGACTAGTACCGCTTTTAGTCAAATTTATTCAGAAAGGATCGGATATGAAACAACCAGGTATTCAGGCTATCTGACCCGCCATAAGCCGGCGGGAATTTTATCGGGTCCACCACAAACCATATGCCTTTTTCCCCGTTGCCTTTGGTATCTCCAGGTTTTTTATCTTTGCTGCAGCGATACAGAGGCCATCCCTTATAAGTCGTCTGATAACTATCATCAGATCTGGATATGGTATTGAAGTTTGATGTGCTGAGCACTTGTGGCACGCAAATCATATCGGTGTAGAATGGGGGCCAGGATAAAGAGCATTCGCCTATGCAATTGCTGATTCCGTTGCCTGGGGCATCATTTAATGAATAGTATAGAGTCATTCCGTTCTCATCAGTCATATACCTCTCCGGGGAGAGCTTTACAGTATAATCCTGATCTGATGCAAAGGCGATAGAAGCGATGATCACTGCAACCAGGATGCAAAATCCGTTCCTTATCCACATAGGCCTGCCTTCCACTTAAAGATAATGCTGATTGATTATAAATTTTTGCATGCAAGCCCGAGGGATCTTTATGAGCCTGCAGAATCACTTAGGAGGGAATTTAGTTGGATAAATAACAAACCAGATAGAGTTTACTTTATCCCCATTGACATCTCCTGGCTTTTTATCTTCTGTATACTTGTATAGAGGCCATCCCTTGTACGCCGTCTGCATCTTGCCATCGGTCCTGGATATGGTTGTGAAGTCGGAGGTGCTGAGGCCAGAGGGCACTAGAATCAGATCTGCATAAAAGGGCGGCCATAATAAAGAACAATCGCCAATGCAGTTGCTGATGCCATTACCAGGCGCATCATTAAGGGAATAATATAAGGTCATTTTATCGCCGGCGATAAGATACCCTTCTGGGGAAATATCCACTGCATATTGCTCTCCTTCTGCCAATGCCATTGTCATGAGGATCGCTGCAACTAAAACGCAATCTATGGACCTTCTGAACATAATCCACCTTCTATATCCGCTTTCTATTGAGGTTAGGTTTACATCAATTATTAAGTTTACGCTTGCAGGAATCTGAATATCATCACAGGAGGACTGTTCTGGGGAGCCTATCACCAACATCGGTGGGGCATTGCCCTCCGGGCCGGGATCACTCCCCATCATCATGCTCTACTATGGGGATGAGCAGTGATGCATTTTGATAGTAAATCCAGTTGGGCTTTGTCCAGTCTATGTAACGATCGGAGAGATTTTTCGTAACAATGATCTGGCCTTCTTTTGAGACCTGATAGTATTGACTTTTCCTGGGCACGCCATAAAGACTATAATAGCCGGAATCATTTGTTCTATCCGATGTCGGTCCGATCTTCACCGTGGTATTCGCCAGAGCCTCATTATCGTATATATAGAATACTTTTCCTGCAATATCGATTTCCGTTCTCGATGGAAGGCGTATAGAGAACTTTTTCTCTCTCTGCTCTATCTCATAATCGGTGAACCTGATTGGAAAGGTGTAGATTATCTCTCCGTATGTATCATATGCAGTAATGGATGTGGCATTGCTGAATACATTTGTATCGTATTTGCCGAACTCAATATCGGTAAGATTTATTAAATAATTATTTCCAGATTTTATAGATATCCTGGCGGCTGCTCCAGTGGGATCGCCGGCATAATCTCGAATATCCCCATAAAGTCTTATAAGCGTGGGCCTGAATACGATGTCATCCATTACTACTAATTTATTTTTCTTATCATCGGCTGAAATGGGAATCTCGATGATCTCATTGGTCACATCTTTTCTGATCTGCAGCCTGTCAACATCCTTCGCTGGTATATCGGAAAGAATAAAATAGCCATTGGAATCGGTGCGGATTGAAATGCCAGAAGGCAGCGCCATAACATCAGCATTTTTTATGGGATTGCCACTCCAGTCTTTCACGGTGCCGGAGATCTGGATGTTATCAGGGGTTAAGAAATAAAATAATGCGACAGCCATCACTATCAGCAAAAAGGCCGCTAAAATGATCCTTTCATAGCGTCTGTAAAAGGGAATAGTTGCCTTTTCCGTGCCCCTTCTGTCCTCCTCTCTTTTCTCTTTTCGGTCCTCGCTTATAGCCTCCTTTATTTCGGCAGGTATTTTTGGTTTGGGAGAAACAGGAGGCCCGATAGCCTCCTGGAGATCGAGTATTTTACCATCCTTTGCCCTCATGAAGAGAACAGGAGTGGCAAAGTCCCTGTTATCCAGTTTAGTCTTGATGGAAATGAGGTTTCGGGCTGATTGCACTGCTCTGTCCACAGGGTCTCCGCGGGCCAGACTGCGATAGAACTCCTCGGCAAAAGTCTTGGCGGTGCTATCCAGGATGGTGTACTGCATCGCTATTACCGCCGGTATTCCTCTCTGCACCAGGCGGGGGGCCATGCCCCTGAATGCCTGACCGGATGACGTCATGGCACCTTCGCAAGAATTCAGTATCACCAAACCAAGCCCTCTCTTTCCCAGGAATAGATTTGCAAAGGCCTCGTCATCCAGTAGCCTGGCACGACCATCCTCGTCCACCAGGGCGAGATGACCCTTATTATTCTCGAAAATCCCGTGCCCTATGAAATGAAATATGTTGTAGGCCTTCTCATTCATCCTCTGATAAATGGCATCAATAGTGGCCTTGTCGATCGTGTCGATCTCTATCTGGCCCGATCCGATGTGCTTTTCCAGAGCTTTGCGGATGAGCTTTTCCTCCCCCTCAGAATCCAGAGGATCCAGGTCACTGGGACTGGATACTACCAGGAGCATTTTCAGAGGAAGGGCGGCAGGTTTTATGTCCTGTTTCTTTAAGGGGACATCGATATACCTGGAGAGCGCCGTCTTGGGATCAGTGGCCAGAAATGTATTGGTGCTCTCATCAAAGAGAAACTCCCAGGGGAGAGCAGCGATCTCGGGCTTCTCGAAGATCAGGCGCAAGCGGACGCTGCGCCCCATATTTTCCGCTTCTGTCTTTATAGCAGAGAATTGATTTGAGATATTTTTATCGAAGAGGGCATCAAACAGGATCCTGCCCAGCCTCTTGAGGAGTTCTTCTCTGGTGAACTCTTCATCGATGGCCTGCAATATGGGGCGGATATCATCCGGATTGAGATTCAGCCGGCCATATGATTCGCCCAGATCTGATGATGCTAGGACGTCTCCGTCATCCTGAACCCTTATCGATAGATCGATATATTCCATTTTTGCGGCCCCTCAAGTATAAAATTTTAGTGTGGCATGGCTAAAAGCAGCCGTCTAAAGTGGGCCGTCTCATTCCTGCCAACCTTCTCAGTAATCCCCTCTGGCTCATCGGTCTCTCATCAATCCAGTGTGGACAAGACCTAATATTATACTCAATTGATCAGTTAATATGTTTTTGGTTGATCATATTGCCTGCCTGAAATAATCTTAATAATATGAATCTCAATCAACTATATTTAACCGATCTGAAAAGAAAGGCTCAGAAATTTTCGTGCCAACGCAATATATATAACAACTCAAGCCTATTCTAATACTATAATGGTGATCGAACCGCCTCCAGAGTGATGATAGGAGAGTATGGCATTGTCAGATATGAACGGGACATCCGACTTACCAAAAGAGCATATGGAGCATAGGATGCACGGCCAGGTCGCAGGGGAGGAGATGACCAATAGAAGCAAAGATGGACCTGGTCATGAGATGAAAGATCAAAGCATGAGCATGCATCCGGCAATGCCTCATAAAGAACACCGGGGCAGACATGCCGGCCATTCGGTGGAGGATTTCAAGAAGCGGTTTATTGTCTCTCTGCTGATCACAATTCCCATCCTTGCCCTCTCCCCTATGGTGCAACATTTGCTGGGCTTCGAGCTGGAGTTTCCTGGCTCTATCACTCTGCTATTTTTATTATCTACATTCATATATTTCTATGGAGGCTATCCATTCCTGCAGGGGTTTGCCAGGGAAGCGAGAGAACAGAACCCAGGCATGATGACCCTGATCGCCATTGCCATCAGCTCTGCCTACTTTTACAGCTCGGCAGTGGTATTTGGCCTCTCGGGAGAGATCTTTTTCTGGGAGCTGGCGACCCTGATAGTCATAATGCTTCTAGGCCACTGGATTGAGATGCGCTCTGTTCTGGGAGCCTCCCGTGCCCTGGAGGAGCTGGCCAGGATCATGCCATCTGTTGCCCACCTGGTCAAGGATGGTAGCACGGTAGAGGTGAGGGTTGAGGAGCTGAGGCCGGGAGACAGGATCCTGGCTAAGCCCGGGGAGAAGATATCCGTTGATGGAGTGGTGATCGAAGGAGAGAGCAGCGTCGATGAGTCGATGCTCACCGGCGAATCCAGGCCCCTGGCCAAAAAAAAGGGAGACCGGGTCATAGGTGGATCGATCAACGGCGAGGGCTCGCTATTGGTGGAGACGGGGAGGGTAGGAGAAGAGAGCTACCTCAATCAGGTGATCAGGCTGGTCAGAGAGGCTCAGGAGAGCAAATCAAAAACCCAGCACCTGGCGGACAGGGCTGCTCGCTTGCTCACGATTGTATCTCTGAGCATCAGCGCCATCACCCTTTTGGCCTGGCTTTACTCTGGCCGGGACTCGGCATTTGCTGTAGAGAGGGCGGTCACAGTTATGGTCATATCCTGTCCCCATGCCCTGGGTCTGGCAGTCCCACTGGTGGTGGCAGTCTCGACCTCGCTTGCCGCAAAATCAGGCCTGTTGATCCGGGAAAGGTCAGGGTTTGAGAAGGCAAAAGATATACAGGCAGTGATATTCGATAAAACTGGAACCCTGACTGAGGGCCAGTCCGGGGTGACTGAGATCGTAGCTCTTGCCGGTCTGAGCCAGAGGGAGGTCTTGAGAATGGTCGCTTCCCTGGAGGCAAACTCCGAGCATCATATTGCCGCCGGTGTCTTAAGAGCCTCAAAGGAGAAAGGGCTCGATCTCATCCCTGTTCATGAGTTCAGGGCAATTCCCGGAAAAGGAGTGAGCGGCCAGGTCGATGGAAAGAGCTGGATGGTGGTGGGGCCGAGCTATCTGAGAGAGAACAATATCGACATGAATATCGATATGAAGGATAGCCGATTGGATAAACTTGCAGAAGAGGGAAAGACCCTCGTCTTCCTGCTCTGCGAGGAGAGGCCCGTCGGGGCCGTAGCTCTGGCGGACGTGATAAGAAAGGAATCAAGAGAGGCAATCGAAAGGCTAAAAGAGATGGACATCCGGTGCATGATGCTCACCGGAGACAACCGGTTCGTCGCCAGGTCGGTGGCGGAAGACCTGGGCCTGGACGACTATTTTGCCGAAGTACTGCCTCATGAGAAGGCTCAGACGGTAAAGAACGTCCAGAAGGATTATGTCGTGGCCATGGTGGGGGATGGGATCAACGATGCTCCTGCGCTCGTCAGTGCGGATGTGGGAATTGCCATCGGGGCGGGCACGGACGTTGCAGTTGAGTCGGCAGACATAATCCTGGTCAGGAACGATCCCAGAGATGTCATTAACATTATCCGCCTCTCGAAGAAGACCTACCGCAAGATGGTCCAGAACCTGATCTGGGCAACCGGCTATAATGCCCTGGCCATTCCTCTGGCGGCCGGCATCCTCTACAGCCAGGGGATTCTCCTCAGCCCAGCTCTGGGTGCGATTCTGATGAGCGCCAGCACGGTGATCGTGGCCGTAAATGCCAGGTTGCTGGATGATAAAGACGGAGAGGATTTATGATGCTTCCGCAGCCAGTGGCTTGAGAATACTGGTGGATAGGCTGTGGCCCAGAGGCATTAAAAAGGATGAGGCCCTATAGAGAGAATATCGAGGCCAAAATGAATAGCAGAGACTAGCAGGACCAATCAGGGACTGAGAGGGCAGTGTTCGATTCAGAACTGATCCCTGACCGGACATTTGCCCAGCTGCCTTTTCCCAGAAGAGAAAAAATTCATACTGTATAATTATTTCAGTCTCTTGATATTATCCACGGGATGAGATAAATGCAGTTGCCTAGCAAACGTATTTATTCATGCTTAGTAATGACATATTGGTGAAAGGAGTCAGTCAGATCGGCTCGCGTCTACTGTGCCTGAACTAGGAGAAATGGTGGATGTGCAGGGACCCTTTCAACCATTGAAAGAGTAGGATATTCAGCGGGATCGGTTAGCCTTGGAGGTACGAAAATGCAGGATGCTGAGCATAAGAGAATGGAGGAGATACTTGACCGATATGAAGGCAAAGAGGGTTGTCTCATTCAGCTTCTGCTGGACCTGCAAAGCGAGTTCAACTGGATCTCAAAAGATGTCCTCAGAGAGATATCCGAGAGGCTGAAGATCCCTCGCAGCCGGATATACAGGATAGCGAGCTTCTATGAAGCTATAAGCCTGAAGCCGATTGGAAAGCACAAAATAAGCGTATGCATGGGCACGGCCTGCCAAGTCAAGGGCTCTCAGAAGATATTGGAAAGAACGGAATTCAAGCTGAAGTTAAAACAGGGGGAGACGACTCCAGATATGAAATTCACCCTGAAGCGAGTCAATTGTCTCGGTTGCTGCGCCATAGGTCCAGTGATGGTGGTGGATGAAGACTATCATGGCCGGGTGACATCGGATAGAGTGGAAAGGATATTGAATGAATACGAGTGAAGATCGGTCTGACGATAGCAATAAAAGCGCTCAATAAGGATGACGGCACAGAGAGAATCAGGTTGTGTAGAAGGATGGTGAGGCTCAGATCCATTGAACAGCTCCCGCAGCTCAGATCGGAAATTCTATCTAAGAGAGACCCTGCAAAGCCTCTGGTGGCAATCTGCGCCGGAACAGGCTGCCTGACCCTCGGCGCCATGTCGGTGGCCAAAGCCTTTCAAGATTATCTCCTGGAAAAAGGATTGAATGATCGGGTGGAGATCAAGGAGACTGGATGTCCTGGTTTTTGCGAGAAGGGGACCCTGGTGGTGATCTACCCCCAAGGCATTTTTTATATCGGGGTTCGGAAGGAAGATGTGCCGGAGATCGTAGAGAAGACGGTCCTGAAAGGCGATCTGGTCGAACGGCTTCTTTATAAAGATCCTGAAACTGGAGAGAATGCAGTCTTTGAGGAAGATATTCCCTTTTATAAACACCAGATGAGATGTCTTATTGATAAAAATATAAAAATTAATCCCAAAAATATAGATGACTATCTGGCTCTGGGCGGCTACAGTGCCCTGGCCAGGGCTCTATCCGAGATGACTCCGGAAGAGGTGATCGATGAGGTGAAAAGATCAAATCTCCGGGGCAGAGGGGGTGGTGGATTTCCCACTGGCCGGAAATGGGAGTCAACCAGAAAAGCTCCAGGCGAGCCCAAATATGTGATCGTCAATTGCGATGAGGGGGATCCGGGAGCCTTTATGGACCGGGCCCTGATGGAGGGCAATCCCCACAGCGTTTTAGAGGGACTGATCATCGCTGCCTATGCAATGGGATCTCATATCGGATTCATCTATGTGCGGAAGGAATATCCTTTGGCAGTCCAGAACGCGACTATTGCCCTCCGCCAGGCACGGGAGTACGGCCTGCTGGGAGAAGATATCCTGGGTACGGGCTTTGATTTTGATGTGACCATTCATCGGGGCGCCGGCTCCTTCGTCTCCGGAGAGTCGACTGCTCTGATGAACGCCCTGGAGGGAAAGGTGGGCGAACCCAGGCCGAAGTACGTCCACACCTC
>JGI11944J13513_1000582_pt1 | contig 34089 bp, 43 predicted proteins | sample TerdegcoTASludge_FD_13513 | JGI IMG/M metagenome (IMG submission 13513) | reverse complement strand
CATTCTGCGTCGAGCCGGGTGGGACACACCCGTGCCGGGTAACGTAGCCCCGCTGCCTGTCCTTTCAACGGACAGGCAAGGGCAAGCGTCCGTCAGAAGCCCCCGGCTTTAGCCGTGGGGAGTGTCACCCTCGATTCGTCCTTCTCAAACGTGATCGGATCTCGCCCCCTGTTCGCCACAACCGCGCCATGTGGTGGATAATATGATTGAGATCACAAGACCTTGACAGGATAGAACATCTGTTATATGGTGAAGATAATCCTCCCCGTTCTACAAAACTGTGGTGAGCGAGTGGGGATCTGCCCGTGTGGCGATGGAGAGGTTAGGGGATGCCAGCGGCGAATAGCTACAGTGAGGTAAACTCGCGGGACCTGCGGGAAAAGGCGGAGGCGGAGCGCACAGCCCGGCGGGCCGCTATCGACGCTGCCTTCACTTACTATGAAGGCAACCAATGGCGTCCCCTGCGAAAAACAGATGGCATCGATCACAATGTGATCGTGAATCTGTGCCAACAACACGTGGACCGGCTGGTGGCTTTTTTATTCCCGCAGATGCCGGGGCTTGAACTACGGGAAACTGGGCAAAGCACGGAGCCGGAGAAGCAGCTTCGGCAGGCCTGGGAAGATGTGGGTGGGGCGCGGCTGCTGACGGAGATCGCGCTCAGTGGGGCACTCGCCGGGCATGTTTTCACTCGTGTCATTCCGCCGGATGTAGGGCGGAGCTTGCGGGTGATTAACTTGGACCCGCGGCTCGTATTGGCGTACTGGAAGTCCGACGATGTAGACGAAGTGCTCTGGTATTCTATCGAGTATCAGGGCGCGAGCGGAAAAAAGCGTCAGGACATCGTGCGGGATGGCGCAGTCTGGCGAATCGTAGACTGGGAATACCGGCGGGAGTGGACGAGGCTGAACGAGGTGGTGTGGACATCCCCGCTGGGGCCTGTAGTTGACTGGAAGCATTTGCCAGGTTTGTTCCAGTTCTATGGGCGGAGCGAGGTGTCAGAGCGGCAGCGGGACGTGAACGACAAGCTGAACCTTCTTGCCTCGGATATGGCGAAAATCCTCTATTACCACAGCAGTCCGCGTACAATAGCAACGGGGACTGATGACATCAGGCCGGTGGAGACCGGGCCGGACCGGATGTACCAAGTGAAGAATCCGGCAGCGCGTGTCTATAACCTGGAGATGCAGAGCGATCTTGCGGCGGCGAACGCTTTCGTGGATTTTTTGGAGCGGCAGTATTTCTCGCAGGCGCGTGTCGTGCGACTTTCCGGGGACATCCGCGACATGCAACGTGTGACGAATCTCGGGATGCGAGCACTCTTTCTCGACGAGCTGGCGAAGGGTACTGAACTATGGCGGCGTTACGAATGGGGGATCCAGGAGCTTAGCCTGCGGATGCAGATGCTTTTGGGTCTGCCCCCAGTGCGCCCGGTAGTGCACCGCCCCGACCCTCTGCCGCAAGACCCGCTCCAGACGGTGGAACTGATGGAGCGCGAACGGGCGCTGGGTCTGATGAGCAAGGAAGGCATGGCGCACGAACTCTCCATCGACTACGAGCTGGAGCAGGAGCGGATGCTGGAAGACGACCTGGCGGAAGAACTGAGCATGGAGACCCAGGCGCGCAGACCGCAGTTCGGGGTGAGCGGGATGTTGCAGCGGCAGGCGGCGGGGCCGAACGGGAACGGGTCGGAGGAGGAGACGTAGCGTGAGCTTTATGGGGGGTGGTCGGGACCTGGTGGGGGAGGCCAGTGAGGCGGGACTATCGCAGTTCCGGCGTGAACTGGTGGCCCAGGAACGCGCCACCGCTTCCCGGCTTCAGGCGGCTTACAACCGGCTGATCGCCCCGACAAGAGAGGCCATTCAACGGCTCGAAGCCCTGCCGGACAGCCAGTGGCGTGCGGAGGCCCTGGCGGACCTGAGGCAACTCCAAGAGCAGATGCAATTGAGCCTGGCGGACCTGGAAGGGCTGCTCCAACAGGAAGGCCGGGCATTGAGCGAGAGCGCGGTGCGGCTGGGGATGCAATACGCGGAGTTTTCCGCCGGGATGCCGTTCGGGTGGAGCACCCCCGGCACACGGGCGGTGGCACGGCTGGCGGATTACATGGACCGCCCGGCCATGCGGGAGGCATTGAGTCAGTATGGGGCCTACCACGCGCAGCAGGTAGCGGACCTGGCCCTGGCCGGGGTTTCACACGGATGGAACCCGCAGCGCACAGCGGCGGCGATGCGGCGATACATCGACCGGATGCCGATGGCGGACGCGGACCGGCTGATGCGGACAGTGCAGAACTGGAGCTACCGGACCGCCAGCATCGAAGGCTGGCGGGCGAACTCGAACGTGGTGCAAGGATGGTGGTGGCGGGCGAGCCTGGGCGACCCCCGGACGTGTATCTCGTGCATCAACGAGCACGGCGGGCGGCACACCCTGGATGAAGTGCTGGACGACCATCACCGGGGGCGGTGCGTGCCGATTCCGATCCTGGCAGGACGCGAGGGGCCGGGGCCGGGAGCGGGGGAAGCGTGGTTCCGGGAGCAACCCCAACGGACGCAAATCCAGGCGATGGGGCGGGCGCGGTGGATGGCGTGGACGGGGGGCGAATTCGAGTTCGCCCGACTCTCCACGACCTACCAGGACGCGACCTACGGGCAGATGCGGACGGAGACTCCGCTGATCGAGCTGGTGGGAGCGGACCGGGCGCGGTACTGGGCGGCAACGGCGCGGGAAGCGCGGCGGTCCGAGCGGCTTTTTTAGGAGGTCGGGATGCCATTTAGCAACACGGGTTGGGACGGGAACGCGGTGCGCGCGGCCCTCGGCGCGGAGGACTACTGCGCGTGCTGCCTGATCGACGAAAACGAGCCGCGCACGGAGAAGGTAAAAGAGCGCTGTAAGCTGCCCGTCCGGCGGGGTCCGGGAGCGCCCTACAACATCGTGGCGATGCGGGCGGCGGCGGCGGCCCTGCTGGGCGCGCGGGGCGGGGTGGATGCCCCGGCGGAAGCCAAGCAAAAAGCGGCGCGAAAGCTGGTGCGGCTGTTCCGGGAGGCAAAACTCGATCCCCCGGAAGGGCTGGTTCGGATGGTGGAGTAGGGGGACATGGCAGAAGAAACCAACGGGACGGGAACTCCCGCGCCCCAGGGCGGGGCGGGAGAGGTGGACGTGGCAAAGCTCCAGGCGCAGCTCGAAGCGCTGCAAAAGGAGCGGGACGCGGCTTTGAAAAAAGCTGAACAGGCGGTGAAGGACGCGGCTTTGGGGCGAGACCGTCTGCGGGAGTTTTCGAGCGTTGTACGAGCAGCGCTGGGGGTGCCAGATGCGAGTGACAAAGATACAACCCCGTGGGAGGAGCGTATCCGAGCCCTCGAGGGCACGTTAAAGCAGCGCTTGGAAGGGCTTGAGGCGGACCTCTCGGCCCATCGTGCAGCGGCAGAGGCGGCGAAGCTGGATGCGATCCGGGTGAAGATCGGAGCAGAGTTCGGGTTGCCTGCTTTGCTCGTGGACCGGCTCCAGGGGGAGACGGAGAAGGACCTCCGCGTGGACGCGGAGCTGATGAAGAAGGCGATTCCGGCAGTGAATGTCTCTCCGATGAACCCGGCTGGCGGTGAAGCGACCGCCTCGGAGATGGCGAAGCGGCTGTACGAGCGGAATCGCGGACCGGCGGCCCTGGGGCTGTTCACCAGTGAGGGTAACGCGGCCCTGGGCGGCGGAATTCTGGATTTCGTAGACAAGGATAAAAAAGGGTAGCGGTCCGGTGACGGGCCACTACGCGGGGAGAGAAAACGATGGCGGTAGGACAGACCACTTACAGTCTCGTCAGCAGCCTTGTACCGACCATTTACGAAGCAGCCCTGATGTACCTGCGTGCTGACAACGTGATGGCGAACCTTGTGACCGTCTTTAACGACAGGCAGGGGCTGACGCCCCGCGCGGTGACGGAATATGGGGCGGGCAACTGGCGCACGCTGTCCGAGACCGATGATCTGAGCGCAACGCAGTACACGCGCTCGGCACTGAGCACGCTGACCCCGGCTGAGTATGGGGACCAGTTCTTCATCAACGACTCCCGCGTGGAGAGCGATACCGAGTCGGTTCTTTCCGACGCCAGCGAGGAGTTGGGCGCGGGCGCGGCTAAGCACATTGAGACCAACCTGCTGAGCCTGTTCCCCTTTCTGACCGGGGGGACCGTGGGTGCGGCGGGCAGCGTTATCTCGTGGGGTTATTTCTACGCGATGCGGACCCGTCTGCAGGCGCAGAAGGCACGGCCCCCCTACTATTTTGTTTGCCACCCATACCAGTGGCACGTGCTGGCAAAGGCTGCCAGCGTGGCCGGTGCGAGCGTGGCGGTGGCCCCGACGTTCCAGGACGAGATCACACGGAACTGGAACATCATGCAGGTGGCGGACGTGTATATCTACGTCAGCCCGGACATTCCTATCGACGGTAACACGGATGCCTACTGCGGCATGTTCGCTCGCCAGGCGCTGGCGTTGGATGTACGGCGTGGCTTCCGGCTTGAACCAGAGCGTGATGCTTCGCGGCGTGGTGTGGAACTCAACGCCTCGATGGTCTATGCCTACGGTGTGTGGCGTCCTGCCCTGGGTATCCAGGGCATCTTCGACTGCGCAACGCCGGCGAGCTGAGCCCGAGACGAACAAGCGGTGGGGTAAGCCTACCCTGAGGGAGAAGTGAGATGAGCAACGCTTTCGATGTGCACATCGCTACGCTGGACATTCCGGCGGACCTGGCACATACCGGCCCGATCCTGGTGCCGGTGTTCCGTGCTCCCGCTGCGGCAAACGGTGGTGGCGTCACCATCCTTGAGGCGCGTGCCTACAACGGGACCGCGCTGGCGGGGGCAGGGACGACCTTCACGCTGACTCTCGTCAACGGGGGGACCACCGGCCTGACCGCGGAGGGGACCATCGGCGCGGCCATCGGCAGCGCCACGCAGTGGTCCACGAGGACGTTCCAGAGTTGGACTATCGATGCGACGAAGCGGTACGTAGGCGCGGGGGAGTGGGTGTCGGTTCAGTATGACGAGCTGAACGGCGGTAACAACGCCCATTGCCATATCGAAGTGGCCTACATCATGGGCAATTAAGCCCTCAGCTCTTCGCCCTCCCCCCCAGGGTGCAGGGCGGGGGAAGCGGCCAGCGGGCTTCGAGCAGCGCAGCAGCACGACGGGGGATCGGAGACCTCCTCATCCGGTCCCCCTGGAAAAGCGAATAGCAGTCAGTAATCAGCAGTCAGTGGCGGGAGGAAGGGTGGGGGGATGAGAGTTCTGTGGCACAGCAACGCCCCCTGGGCCAATACGGGCTACGGGAACCAGACGAACCTGTACGTGCCAAGGCTTAAGCAGGCAGGGCACGAGGTAGTGGTGTCTGCCTTCTACGGGCTGGCAGGGCACGTGCTGAACTGGATCGACGGTATCCGGGTGTTCCCGTGTGGTAATCATCCCTACGGGGCGGACTTGGTGGGGGTGCACGCGAAAATCCAGAAGGCGGACTGCGTGATCACGCTGATGGATGTGTGGGTGCTCCTTCGGGACGTGATGGCAGCCCTCCCCTGGGCAGCGTGGTGTCCGGTGGACCACGAACCGCTGCCCCCGGCGGTGGCTGATATGCTGTCGGTGTGCCGATGGCCTATCGCCATGAGTCGGTTCGGGCAGGCGATGATGGAGCAGGCGGGGCTGAAGGCGTTCTACATCCCGCACGGGGTGGAGAGCGAAGTCTTCAAGCCGATGGACCGGGGCGGAGCGCGGGAGAAGCTGCGGGTGGCGGTGGCGAGCCAGTTCGAGCGACCGGTGGAAGACGCGATCAACGCGGATACGTTCCTGGTGGCGATGGTGGCGGCGAACAAGGGGATGCCTTCGCGCAAAGCATTCCCGGAAGTGCTGACCGCATGGAAGATTTTCATGGCGGACCATCCGAACTCGCAACTCTACCTGCACACGGAGAAAGCGGGCGTGCAGGGCGTGGACTTCGCGGCGCTGCTGCGAATGCTGGACATCCCGATGGAGAGCGTGAGCTTCGTCCCTCAGTACGCCTACGACATGGGGGACATCGGAGCGCCCTATTTGAACTGGGTTTACAACGCGGCGGACGTGCTCATCAACCCCAGCTACGGTGAGGGGTTCGGCATTCCGATTGTGGAGGCGCAGATGGCAGGATGCCCGGTGATCGTGGGAGATAACACGGCCATGCGGGAGCTGTGCGGGGCGGGCTGGACGGTGAAAGGCGCTCCGCTGGTGACGCCGATGTACGCATGGCAGTTCCGGCCCATCGAGACAGAGATCGTCCAGTCGCTGGAAGCGGCCTACGAGGCACGGGGAGATGCGGGCCTGCGGGCTAAGGCGCGGGAAGCGGCGCTGGAATACGACGCGGACCGGGTATTCGAGGAACACTGGAAGCCAACCCTGGCGGCCATCGAGGCGGAGATCGCGGAGGCGAAGGGGGCGGGCGGACGCGCTCTCGGCCTACGAAAATGTGAAGCGGGTGCTGGATGCACGCGGGCTGAGCCAGGAACTCAGCCGGTGGCGCTGCGAGGTGCGCAGAAGCGAGGACGTGGCGCGGCAGTGGCCCCTGGACGAACCGGTGACATTCGTGCTCATCGACGGGGACCACCACTACGAGGCGGTGAAGCTGGACGTGGCGCTGTGGCTGGACATCCTGGCGGACGGGGGCATCCTGTGGCTGCACGACAGCAGGCGGCAGCCGGGGACGCCGGAGGGCGAATTCGGGACCGGGTGGCCGGGACCCACACAGGTGGCAGACGAACTGCGGCAGGACGGGCGGGTGGAGCTGGTGCACGAGGTGCACTGCTCAACGGTGTGGCGGAAGAGAGCGGTGAGCGAGAAAGCGGCGAAGAAGGCCAAACGAACCGCCAAGACGCCAAGAACGCCAAGCGTGATCGCGGTCGAGGGGAAGCCGGGGGTGCGCGTGCTGTTCAACGAGGCGCGGCAGGGGGCGATTGCCTGCTGGAACCAGGGCCTGGCGGCGGCGAGCGGGGACATTCTGGTGTTCGGGAATGACGACTGCGGGTGGGAGCCGGGCTGGCTTGACGCGGCGCTGCGGGCGCACCGGGAGGAGCTGGGTGGATACGGACTGGTTGGCTTCAACGACGGCTACCAGGACGGGAACACGCTGGCGGTGCACTACCTGTTCGACCGGCGGTTCTGCGTGGACCACCTGGGCGGGGTGATGGCCTACCCGCACTACCAGTTCTACTGCAACGACACGGAGGCGAACGCCAGGGCGAAGGCGGCGGGGCGGTTCGTGTGGTGCAAGCTGGCGGTAGTGCAGCATAACCACTGGACGCGGCCCGGCGGCGGGGAAGCGGACGCTCTGGACCGGGAGAATTCGGCCAAAAGTGCCCACGACATCGCGGAGTTCGAGCGGCGGAAGGCGCTGGGATTTCCGAACGACTTCGAGGCGGTGCTGAAGTGAGAATCGCGGTGATCAGCGACACGCGGTATCCGACGAGCCGGGACTATCCGGGGCACGGGCTGGGGAAAGCCAACCTGATGATCGCGGAAGGGCTGGCGGCGCGCGGGCACGAGGTGGCGCTGTTCGGCGGGCCGGGGAGCGACTTCGAGCACGGGGAGACGTTCACCGGCGAAAGCGAGATGACGCTGGGACGAAAGGCAGCACTGTGGTGCGGGGATGCAGCTATCGACGGAGGACACGAACACTGGTATCAGCGGGTGGCACCGGGGGAACCCGTCCTGAACCTCAGCCACGACCGGGAACGGCATCCGGGCGGGCACGCGGTGTATCCGAGCAAGGCGCACAGCGCATTTTGGGGCGGGGGCGGGACGATCATCCCCTACGGCATCGAGGTGGGCGACTGGGAACGACAGACGAAGATCGACTACCTGCTGTGGCTGGGGGCGGTGGACATCCCGCACAAGGGCGCGGCGGAAGCCATGCGGGTGGCGCGGGCGGCAGGGAAGATGCTCGTCCTGGCGGGGACGGGGAAGGCGATGGTTCCAGGGTTCATCGGGCCGGTGAGCGGCGAGGGGAAGTGGAAGCTGCTGGCGGGGGCGCGGGCGCTGCTGGCAACGGGGCAAATCGAGAGCGCGGGGCTGGTGGCGCTGGAAGCCGCGAGCGTAGGAACCCCGACGCTTTGCTTCGACCTGGGCGGCCTGCCGGAGTACGTGGCGGACGGGGTGAGCGGGTTCATCTGCCAGGACGAAGCGGGGATGGCGGCGGCCATCGGGCGGCTCGACGATCTGCCAGGGCCGGAGGCGTGCAAGGCGTGGGTCCAGGCGGAGCGGAGCGCGGACCGGATGATCGACCAATGGGAAGCAGCGGTGAGAGCAGTCAGCGGTCAGCAGTCGGCAGTAAGCATAATGGCGGCGAGGTGAGGCGATGAGCGCACGGGCGGGGATGGCGGAAATTATCGCGGAGCTGAGGGCGCTGGGGGCGGCAGGCACGGCAGACTTCAGCATCGCCGGGGTGGCCTACTTTACGGACGACCAGCTCCAGGCCATCCTGGACCAGCACCGACAGGACTGGACGGCCATCCCGCTGATCGCGCAGAGCTATCAGGAAAACGGGACCACGTACTACTACGACTACTTCATCCCGCCGGACCTGGGGAAGTTCTGGGAGCGAGAGGCGAGCGGCACGGCATACTGGCGGGTGACGGACAGCACCGGGGTGGACCAGGGCACATCCCTCTACGACGTGGACTGGGACGGGCTGAAGATCACGTTTGCGGCAGACCAGAAGGGAACGTTCTACTGCCTGACCGGGCGGACTTTCGATCTGAACAGAGCAGCGGCGCAGGTGTGGCGGCAAAAAGCGGCCTACTACGCGATGGACGTGGACTGGCAGACGGATGGACACCGGGTGAACGCAAGCCAAGCCAGCAAGCAGTGCCTTGCGTTTGCGGAAGAATTTGAGGCGAAGGCGGGCGGGGTAAGCGTTCAGATGATCCGGTGGGATGGAAACGCGAGGTAGAGATGCCGCTGGGGATTGATGCGGCGCGGTTGGCGCGAATGCGTGCACAGGCAGCACAACTTATGCCAGATACGTGCATCATCTATAGCAGCACGGTTACTTCTGACGCGCAGGGTGGTGTGACGGAGACCTGGACTGCGAGCGGAACGGTGGCCTGCCGGATGGGCATGATCAGCGCCCGGACGCGGACGGAAGTGCAGGCAGCGCGCGAGGCAAGAACGCTGTTCTACCAGCTCACTGTGCCCTATGATGCGCCCTTGGATGTTTTCAGCCAGGTGGTACACGCGGGGGTAACATATCAGGTGGCTGAGACGCACGAACACGAGAGTTGGGCAGTGACGAGGCGGGCGCGGCTGGTGATCGTCGAATAGAGGCGACGTGCGAGAGAAGCGAGTACGGGCATGGCGGTACAGGGCGCGGCAATTCAGATTGACGCGGAGGACGTTTATCCGCTGGTATGGCGGTGGGAGACGCGGCTGGAACGGAGCGCGGCGACGGAAGCGTAGCGGGAGGCGGTGAACGTGCTGCTGCGAGAGTGCACGGTGCTCGAACCGGGAGCGGTGTGGAAGCTGGTGTGGAAAGACGGCGGGCAGGGCAGGGTGGAGGCGATGGTGAGAGACATCGAGGCGATGGTGAGAGACATCGAGGCGATGGTGAGAGACATCGAGGCGGGAGCGCAAATCAGCGGGGTGGCGAGATGACATGCCGGGTAGGAGCGAACATTCACGGGTTCAGCGTAGACCGGGCGCGGGTGGAATGGTTCGTGCGCCTGGTGAAGCCGCGCGTGGTAACGGTGGTCTCAAATCCAGAACTGGCGCGGGACGTGCTGGGGTGGTCCGGCGGGGAAACGCTGGTGATCTTCCGGCACTGGTGGCCGTACGGTGACACGGGGGACGACAGCATGTTCACGAAGGCGGCGGCGGCGGACTACCTGGCGGACGTGATGGGGCTGGCGCAAGACAAGCGTATCGTGCTGCACCTGGACAACGAGCCACTTTTCCCAGTGCCACTGGACAACCCGGACCGCGCCGCGGCATTGAAGCAGTGGTCAGACTGGGCGCTGGCGGGGATGGCCTTCGCGGAGAGCAAGGGCTGGCGGTGCTGCGTGGGGAACTTCGCCCCGGCGAACATCGCGGCGGTGGACTGGAATGGGGCGCTTCTGCCGGTGATCTTCAAGCTGAGCGAGGGGTACCACCTGCTGGGGACGCACGATTACCGCATCGAGTTCCACCAGGAGTATCCCTACATCGGGCAGCACCAGGGGGCGGACAAGGCGGCGGACGGACACGGCATCCCCAGGCCGGTGAAGGTCGTGACCGAACTGGCGTGCGCGGCCCCGGAATGGCAATGGCAGGGGTTTACGGAAGAAAGCTACGCGGATTGGCTGGCAGCGCTGGATAGGACGATCTATGGGCCGGATGGGGTAATTGGCGAGTGTGTTTTTTCGTTCGGGAACAGTGGGAACTGGCAGTATTTCGATATGGCACAGAAAACGGTGTTCTGGGAGCGGGTGGCGGCTTATGGGCGGGAAAAGCCGGTGGGGCCGGTAGTGCTGCCCTCAGAATATAAGGAAATGCCGGAGGGGGAGGATGGGAAAACGATAGACATGCGGGTGGCGGTGCTGGAGCAGGTGGTGGTGGCGCTGGCGGAACGGGTGCAGGAGCTTGAAGAGAAGCTGGCGCAGGCAGGGGCGGTGTTGCAGGGATGATCGTTACACGGGTGGAGATCGACGTGCGGGCGCTGCGTAAGCTGCTGGGTGATGTGGCAGACGGGGACGCAGCAGTGGAGCGGATGGCGCAGGAGATGGTGGCAGACATCGGCGAGCACTGGAGCGCAGGGGTCAGTTCACCAGGGGAAGCACCGGGCATCGATACGGGGGCGTTGGCGAACAGCATCAGGGCGGATCGGATTCGGAATGCTGTGTGGGCAGTGCGGGACGGGGTGGAATACGGGGCGGCGTTGGAATGGGGCGTGGTGAGCCGGGGGCTGGCTGCTCGGCCCTGGCTGGTGCCGAGCGCGGAGCGGATGAAGTCACGATGGCCCGTGGTGTTCCGGGCGATCATCGAGGAGAGTTTGTAGAGGATTTTGGGCCACAAGTATGGATGATGGGCGAAAAAAGAAAAGATTTCTTTGCCAGAATTGATTACACGGAGCCAGGAAAGGACCTCCGCAGGGCGGAGGGAGGGAACGATGGCAGAGCCGAACATCGATGCGGGACTGTACGCGAAACTGACCGGGGACGCGGCGCTGAGTGTGCTGGTGGGGTCTAAAGTGTATTACGGGCAAGCGCCGGCTGGCACGGCGTTGCCTTACGTCATCTTTGCCCCTGTCGGGGGTGGTGAAGAGAACCTGACACCGCGGCGAATGATCAGCCAGGTTTGGAGGGTTGAAGCGGTAGCGGCAACCAAAGCGGCCAGCGTGAGCATTGACTCGGCCATTAGCGCTGCGCTGCACGAAAGGGAGATCACCATCGTGGGGTGGAGTAATTGGAGTCTGCGGCGGGAAACGATGTATGCCCCTCCGACAGAGAACGCCCAGGGGGTGCAAATCTGGCGGCGGGGAGCGTATTACCGGGTGAGAGCGGTGAGCCTCACCGTTTAGCCCTCACCCCCGGCCCCTCTCCCAAAAAGGGCGAGGGGAGGTTAGAGAGGAAGCAAAAAATGGCACAAAGTGAACGGCTGGAAAGCCAGGGGTACTACGTGTCGTTCTGCGGAGTGGAAATCTCCGGTGACTACACCACGTTCGACTGGTCCGGCGAGGCAGAGGCGGCAGATCTGACCTCGAACAACGATACGGCGGTATACGAGAAGCCTTTGGTGCTGAAGTATGGTTTCTCGTTCGAGAGCTTCTACCGGGGCAGCGCGGGAAGCGCTGTGACTGCTGTGTTGGTGGAGGGGACCGAAGGAACCCTCGTTTGGGGGCCGGCTGGCACGGCTATCGGGAATCCGAAGGGTGTGGCACAAGTTTACGTGAAGAAGTTCGAGCACAAAAGCGGCGGGCGCAGCGAGGGGCAGACCCTCAGCGTGGAGTTCGGGCCGCAGGGGGCGCTGATCAGCGATCCGCGCAGCACGTCCTGGTAGCAACGGGGTGGGGGATGGCCCCCACCCTAAGAGGGGAACGATGGGCAAGGACGAAGAAAAGAACGAGTTTGAGGGCGTGGTGGTGGACTGGGGGCGGGTGAGCCTGGGGGAGTTCCGTAAGGTGCAGAAAGCCCTGGGGGACCTGGATGCGCAGATCGGGCTGATGACGAAGATCATCACTGCGTGGCCCTGGGACGACCAATACGGGGAGCCAGGGGACCCGGCCTCGTATGACAACCTGCCTCTGCCGTTGTACGAAAGGCTAAGCCTGTACGTGGTGGAGGTGAAGCAGAAGCAGAGCGCCGCATTTCAGCAGCGCAATTGAGTTGCATATGAGGTTCAGCGACCCGGAGAAAGGTGACGTAGCCTCTTTTGACGGGAAGCTGGCGGCGACGGTGGGAGTGAGTATTGAGGAGATCGGAGAGTATGCGGAAGATTTCGAGCGGATGGTGCTGGTATTCCTGACAGGATGGACGCTGGACGACATCGACAGGCTGAGCGTGACAGAAGCGAATCGATTGTGGATAACGCTCAGCGCGCTTAGAGCGCGGATGACGGGATGACTAACACGGTAGCTAGTTTGCAGGCGGTACTGAGCGCCAATACGAGCAGCTTTACGAGCGCCTTGAATGGCGTCGAGGGACAACTGCGCGGTTTTGGCGGCAGGCTGTCTTCTCAGCTGCAGGCGCTTGGTGGCCGCCTGACGACGGCGCTGACGCTGCCGCTGGCAGCCATTGGCGGACTGAGCGTCCGTGCCGCATCCGAGTTCGATGCTTCGATGCGAAACATCAATAGTATCGTCCAGATGCCAGCTGCACAGCTCCAAGCTCTGGCCGCTGAGGTTCTGCAATTCGGTGAGCAGACCCGCAGCGGCGCGAATGTGGCCGCGCAGGCCCTATATACGGTTGTGAGCGCTGGGTATCAGGCAGAAGATGCGTTTGTGGTAATGCAAGCCAGTGTGGCAACTGCTGAGGCGGGGTTGAGCGACCTTGAAGTTACAACCAATGCCCTCATTTCGGCGTTACTTTCATATCAGGAGCCAGTCAGCGCCGCTTCCCGTTACAGCGACATCCTCACGCGAACGGTAGCGGTGGGCGTCGGCACAATGGACGAACTGGCGGGGTCGATTGCCAATGTAGTGCCGCTGGCCGCCGGGATGGGCGTCTCGTTTGAGGAGGTCGGGGGCGCGCTGGCATTCATGACCCAGCGCGGCTATTCCTTCTCTGAGGCGTCGGTGGCGTTGAACATGATGCTGCAAAGCCTGCTGGACCCCAGCGAAGCCCTCGACGCGGCGCTGACCGAGATGGGGTATTCCAGCGGCGAAGCGCTCCTCCAAACACAAGGACTTGCCGGGGCGGTGATGGCCCTGACCGAACAGGCGGGATACAGCAACGAGAACCTGGCGCTGATGTTCGGGAATGTGCGCGGCCTGCGGGCAGTGATGACCCTCGGCGCGGAGGGGGGAGAGGCCTTTGCGGCTTCGATGGACGAGTTCACTGCAGCCGTGCAAGGAGCGACTGAAGCTGCCAGGTCAGAACAACTGCAAAGCTTCAGTGCGCAGATGGATACCTTCCGGTCGAGGCTGGAGGGTGCTGGTATCCGTATCGGTGAAGTTCTCATACCTGTGTTGGGGCAACTGCTGGATGCGCTCACACCGGTGATCGACGTGATCACCAGCGCGGAACCAGCTAATCTTTCACTGATTATCGGGCTGCTGGGAATTGCAGCAGCAGCAGGGCCAGTTATCAGCGTGCTGGGGACCATCGGGACCCTACTGGGAGCCCTATTCAGCCCGATCGGCCTGCTGGTAGGGTCTATCGTGGCGCTGGGAGTGGTGGCGTCGAACACGTTCGGAGGCTTCGATCGCCTGTTGAGCGCAGCGGCGACGGGGGCACAGAACCTCGTGTTTGGGCTGCGGGACGCGCTCTTCGCGGCAATGGAAGGGGCAGCCAACACACTGAACACCATCGCTACCGGGATTGTGGCCGTGCTGACGGGCATCCTCACCCAGGCCAGCGGGGCGGCACAGGCGATTGTGGACGGGGTGCGGGGCATCATCGAGGCGGGGTTCAACGCGCTGGTGGAGGCCATCCGGCCCATCTGGGACGGGTTTGTGGGCGTGCTGACCGGCATCTGGGAAGCGGTGCGACCGGGGGTGGAAGCGCTGCGGACCGGCATCGAGGCCGTGTTCGGGGCGATCCGGACCATTGTCGAGGGCGTGGCCGGGGCGATCCAGTCGGTGATCGACGCTTTCAATCAGGCGAGTGGGCTAGTGGCAGGGAACGTGATGCCAGAGGGGGGCGTGGTTCCTGGAGCTATGCCAAGCGTGATGAGTGCAGGGTGGCAGCATGGAGGGTATACGGGGGTCGGGCCTGCGGGCGGGGTGGCGGGGATCGTGCACAACCAGGAGTACGTGGTGCCGAAGGGCGGGGCGCTGGTGATGGGGGGAGGAGGCTCCCGCTTCAGCGTGGAGCACTTACACATCTATGGTCAGTCGCCATACGAGCTATTGGACATGATCGAGCGGGCGGCAAGGGCGAGGGGCTAAGATGCCGGGCGTTGTGTGGCAGTTCTTTGTCGACTGGGACAACGACGGGGACTTTTCTGATGCGGATGAGGCCATCTCCGATTATGTGATGTCGGCAGAGTGGCGGTTGGGGATGGCAAAGCCGTTCGATTTGATGGCGAGCGAGGCTGAGTGCTCTCTGACGCTGAACAACGAGGACAAGCGTTTTAGCCCTGAGAGCACGGCCAGTCCTTACGGGACTGCGCTTGTTCCCTGGCGGCGGATGCGGGTCCAGAGTGTATACAATGGCGGGACCACCGTGCACTGGACGGGGTATGTGGAGAGCATCCAGCCCGAGCCCGGAGAGGGAAGAAGCCTGACTGCTGCATTGAAGGGGTGTGGAACCAAAAGTCTTCTCCAGGACAACGAGGTTTTTCTGGAATTGCAAGTGAACCAGACAGTAGACGTAGTTATCGAACTGATCATCGATCAGTTCGATGAACTGCTTCCGACGAGCATGGAAACAGGCCTGAGCGAGATGACATACGTGGCGGATAACTGGCGGGACGGCGTGGACGGCTATACGGCGATCCGAAGCCTTCTCGACGCCGAGCAAGGGCGCTTCTTCCTGGACCGGGGGGGAACGATGGTGTTCTGGAACCGGCACCACTTATTGAGAAACACGAGTGCGGTGGGGACGGTGACAGCTTGGCACGAGATGCGGTACGAGTACGGCGCGGATGTGGTTAACGATGTGCGGACCGCCTGCCAACCGCGAAAGATTTCTTCCGGGACTGCGGATGTGCTGTGGCAACAGGACGAAGCGGTGAGCTTAAAGGCTGGGGACAGCCGGACTTTGCGATGCCGCTATGCGGACAGCAGCGGAGCAGAAATCGGTGGTATGAATGTCATACAGCCGAATGTAGGAGATGGTAGCCTGGCGTATACAGGAGCGCTGACGGTAGGCGGCTTCGTGGCGGCGGCACGAAGCGCTGAGATTACATTTACGGCCACAACGGACGCTGAAATAAGCACCTTAATCATCCGAGGGACGAAGATTACCAGCTTCAATAAGCAAGAACTGGCAGCAGAGGACGCAGACAGCATCACGGCCTATGGGAGGAAGACCCTAATTGTTGCGACAGGTCTACTTTCTGAGGCGAACGAGGCGGCCAGCGTAGGGCGGTACATTCTGGGACGACGTAAGAAACCGATCGGTGTGGTATCGGCGTTAACTATCTTGAACAAGACGGATACGGAGCAGGCGGCGATGATTGCATGGACGATGGGGGATCGCATCCACGTACAGGATGCGCAAACGGGGCACGAAAAGGACCACTATATTATCGGAGAGCAGCACCGGGTAGAGCGGGGAAAACACACGTGTACCTGGGTGCTAGAACCGGGGGACACGAACCAGTACTGGGTTCTGGGGGTGAGCCGACTGGGCGTAGACACGAAGTTGGCCTATTAGGGAAGAGGGAAGAGAGACAGCGGTTATGGCATACGAGCCGATGACGAACTATGACACTGGGGATGTGATTCCCGAAGTGGCATGGGACCGCTTTCAGAATAACATCCAGTGGCTGTACGACTACATCATCCCGCCGGGTGTGTGGCTTCCCTACGGCGGCAGCGTGCTGCCAGCGGGGCGGTGGCTGTGGTGCGACGGGCAAGCGGTGAGCCGGACGACGTACTCGGACCTTTTCTCAGTGTGCGGGACGGTCTTCGGCAGTGGGGACGGCAGCACGACGTTCAATGTACCGGATATGCGCGGGCGCACGTGGATCGGGATGGATGATATGCCCGGTGGCGCAGGCGCGGCGACGATCACCGTGAACGACGCCGACGGCGCGGACTCGGCGGGGCTGTCGCCGCGTTTCCAGGTGGGGCAGCTCTTGAAGATCGAAAACGAATACCTGCACGTGATCGCTGTCAACCCGACGGCCAACACGGTGAGCGTGATCCGGGGCGTGCGCGGCACGACGGCGGTCAGCCACGCGCAGGGGACGGCCATCTACGTTTACGCGCCGCCGCAAGATGTGCAGGCATTGTGCCTGCGCTGGGCGGCGTGGCTGTACCAGCAGGTGGACGCCGCCATCGGAGCCGGGGCGGACTGGCTCTATCCCCCGGACCTGCCGCCCGACGTGCGCACGCTGGCGGCGCCCTTCCGCCGCGTGCGCGCCGCCTGAAGGAGTGCACAGTGCTAAGTTTTGAGTTTTGAGTTGGCTCCCAGCGTACCAAACGCAGAACTTAAAACTGAGCACTCAAAACTTTAACCTCACGGAGGCGCGTATGCCGAACGCACGCTACACCCTGCAAATCGACTGGGACGACGACGGCGACTTCGACCAGCCGGAGGAGGACCTGGGCCGCGCCGTGATGGCCGTGCGCTGGGCGTTGGGCCTGGACGATCCCGACGCGGCGGTGGCCGCGCCGTCGTGGGCCGAGGCGATCCTGCGCGATGGCGCGGGCCGCTACGCGCCGGAGAACGCCGCCGGGCCGCTCTACGGCCTGCTCACGCCGCAGCGCAAGGCGCGCCTCACGGCCACATCCGGCGGCGCGACGCACACCCTGTTCACTGGCTGGACCGAGTCGTTTGCCCCGCGCCCAGATGGAACCACCGTGCTGCGTCTCGGCGGTGTGGAGGCGCTGCTCCGGCGGGCGGAGGTCTTTTTGCCGCCGCAGACAGATCAGACCGCCGACGCCGTGATCGACGCGGCGCTGCGCCAGGTGGCCTATCCGCCCGCGCTGTCGGGCTACTGGGTGCTGGGGCGGGCGCGCCTGGGCGTGAGCACGCGGCTGGCGGATGTGAGCTTCTACCGCGATCTGGAAGCAGGCGTGAGCCGCTTCCCTTACGTGGGCGATAACTGGGCCGAGGGCGTGAGCGCATGGACGGCCATCCGCGTCGTGAGCGGGGCCGAGCGTGGGCTGTGCTTTGTGGACCGCGCAGGGCGGCTGATCTTCTGGAACCGCCACCACCTGCTCAAGGCCGTGACCGTCGCGGCGGCTTTCGACGAGCGCAGCGCAGCCTTCGCGGTGAGCGCAGGTGGGGCGGGCATGGTCAATCACGCCGTCGTCACCTGTCACCCGCGCGCGGTGGGCGCTGCGCCGGAGCCGTTGTGGACGCTGCAAACGCCGCTGGAACTGCCGCCGGGCCAGGCACGCACCGTGCGCGCTCGCTTCGCTGACGAGTCCGGCGCGCCCATCGGCGGGCTGAACGCCATCACGCCCGTCGCGGGGACGGACTTTCACGCCAACACGTCCCCCGATGGCAGCGGGCAGGACTTTACGAGTTCGGTCACGGTCAGCCTGGTCGCTGCCGCCAACAGCGCGGCGGTGACGTTCGCCAGCGGCGCAGCGCGGACCGTCTATATCCTGGCCGGAGCGCAGGTGCGCGGCATCAGGCTGGTGGACCGGGGCGCGCTGGACGTGGAGGCCGAGGATGGCCTGAGCATTGCCGATTACGGGCGGCGCACGCTGGGCCTGGACCTGCCGCTGCTTGCTGACCCGGAGGAAGCCGACCGTCTGGCGCGCTTCGTGGTGCTGCTGGGCAGCGCGCCGCGCGGGCAGGTGGAGCGGATCACGGTGGATGGCGCGGATCGGCTGGCGGACATCCTCGACCTGACGGTCGGCAGCCGGATCGCGCTCCGTGACGCGCACAGCGGGCACGTCCGCGATTACCACATCGTCGGGGAGCAGCATCGCCTGGAACGCGGCGGCGCGGTCCACGAGGTCACGTGGGTGCTGCGCCCGGCCTCGCCCATCGCTTTTTGGCGATTGGGCATTGCCGGCGCGGGGGAACTCGGCGCGGCGACGCGGATCGCCTACTGAGACGTTTCGCGTCGGTTTTCCGGCAGGCGAAGCTGCCGGGCGGTCCGGGCGCGAAACTCAACACTCAGAACTCGAAATTTTGAACTTAACCGACGGAAAGGAGGTCCACATGCCGACCTGGGCGGCGATGAATAACCTAAGCACGGGCGACCTGGTGACAGAAGCAGACATGGACGCCCTGCGCGGCAACATCGAGTACCTGCTCGACCCCAACAAGCAGCGCATCTTGCGCAACAACGGCGGCGCATACAGCACCACCAGCACGTCCTTTGTGGACGTGGACGCGACCAACCTGGCCGCGACGATCACGACGCACGGCGGGCCAGTGCTGGTCATGGTCAGCGCGATCGGCTACGTCGGCAACACGGGGGCGCACCTGGCGTTCGACGTGGCGGTAGACGGCACACGGCTGGTTGCCGCGCACACAAGCGGGATGATCATCTCGAAGTTCGACGTGGCGCTCAGCGAGAAGGCGCTGGCCTTCACGATCCTGGCGACAGGGTTGGCGGCGGGGACGCACACCTTCAAGCTGCAATGGCGCGTCAGCGTGGGGACGGGCTACCTCCAGAGCGACAGCGGCTGCCCGGTGCACCTGGGCGTGATCGAACTGTGAGGCAGCCGATCAACGGCAGGAGACGGAAAGAGGAGACGACCATGATCGACCTGGACATTGCAAAGGCGGCGGTCAACCCGGACCGGCTACACGCCGACCTCAAGGCGGCGTTGGGTGAAGTCTGCTTCGGCCTGAGCTTCACGCGCGGCAACGTGGTGGTTCACCTGGACGGCAAGGCCACGCCGGAGCAGCAGGCCCAGGCGCGCCAGATCGTGGCGGCGCACGACCCGGCCAGCCTGACCCCGGCGCAGCAGGCAGCCCGCGACCGTGACGCGCTGCCGTTCTTCAAGCTGTCGCCGGACGACCTGGCGGCGCACGCCGGGACGCTGGACGCGGCGACCTTCCAGCGGGAGACGGCGCGCGCCTTCGCCCTGCTACGCGACCTGGTGTGGGGGAAATAAAATCCCCGGCGATCATCAAGTATTAAGAGGATGAGATGGACGACATCATTCTGATCGGGCGACCTACCTACGCGAACCGGGGATTCTTGCCACTGGCGGTGCAGGCCGGCATTCTTGCGACGATTCAGAGCCTGAACACGCTGGCGATGGATGATCTGAGCCTGGCGCTGGCGCTACGGGCGGCGCTGCAACCCGTGAACGCGCCCCTGGCAGAGGCGATCACCTACGAGACGCTGCGGCGGTTGGTGGAATACGCGGGGTTGGTGCAGGACACCCCGGCGGTGCTTCCGGTAGACCAACTACCGCCGATGCTGAACCGAGAGGGACCAGCCAGCGTGGCGGCAGGGCGGGACGTTGGTATACCCACACAGATCAATGTGACGTTCAGCGAGCCGCCGCTAGGTTTTCACGCTGAGATTTACCTTGACGGGGTCTTCCGGCAGTTATGTACGAATGCCGGGATCGAAGGTTGGGTGAGTGATGTCATCGCTGGGGTGGCACAAGACGCGCTGCCGCATACCGTGCGTGTGCTTTTCGTGCGGTCTAGCGATGGTGCGATGACGCGGTTTGGCCCTATCGCGGATTTCAGTTAGGAAAAAGTAAGCTCGGCCATCCCTGGCGGGGGGGAGGTACGGGGAAGAGAAAGTAAAGGATGGGCACTGTGGAGAATGTACTGAATTTCTTGCGATTTTTGGTGGAAGCGCCGGCGGGGCAGGTGATGCTCGTGCTGGCGATTATCATCACGGGCATGGTGGGGGCGGTGGAGTGGAAGCGCGCCCAGGCTCTGCGTGACGCAGTGAAGTGCATGGGCGAGGGGAACAAAGTTTTTTCCGACCCGGAAAGCCCATTTATGATGGTGATCACGGGCCTGATCGCTACGAATGCTAAGCAGGCTGAGAGCATGGACCGGCTCTCGGATACGACCACCGCGCTGACCGCGCAAGCCACAACTGCGGATTCTGCGATGCAGGGGCAAATCAGAGCACTCGAAGCGGTGGTGGATACGCTGCGGAGACTCGACCAGAACGCTCAGCTTATCCTTGAGGCTGTGGAGCGGACGGATGTAGCAACTGCAGGGATTGCCCCACTTCAGGGAGCACTGCGAACGCTGGAAGAAAATCAGGCTGTTCTTCAGGCGACGGTGGAAAAACTGGTGGTGATTTGCGAAAAGCCGGACCAGGCGGTAATCACGTGCCTAGAGGGTCTGGATCGGAAGATGTGTGAGGTGTTGGAAGAAATCAAGCGCGCGCGAGAGGTCATCAGTGGATAGAGGCAAGGAGAGCGAGATGGAGATGATGATGGTGTTCTGGGAAAAGCTGGTGGGGCTGGTAACGAGCCAGCGGTTCATTACCAGCCTGGTGGGGCTGGTGACGCTGGGGCTGGTGATGTTTAACCTGATCATGCCGCTGTTCAAGGCGGACTTTGACCCGGTGGACGTGCCGAACCAAGAGCAGATCGTGGCGCAGTGGGGCGCGTGGATCGCGCAGGCTGTGGCGGCTGGGTCCTTCATCCTGGGCGTGATCAAGGTGCTTGCGGATATGGTTAAGTCGTTCGAGAGCAGGCCACCGACGTTAAAGCGGGACTGGCAGATGCCCGTGTGGATGAAGGCGGACGTGAAGGCGAGCGGGAAAGGAGGGGACTTCTACCGTCCGCGCGACGGGGTTCACTGACAGCAGACATCACAGACATCATCGCGGATGGGGGCAGGGGGCACGGGGCGGAGCGTGCCCCCTTGTGTTTCCCCCTAACCCCCTCCCCCTTCCCCTCTCATGGGGGGAAGGGGATTATTCGGAGATGGTGAGGCGGTCGAAGGTGAGGGGCCAGGGGTAGGATATGTTGCTCACTTCGATGAGGGCGATGCAGGGCTCCTGGGCGGCGGCGGGGGGGGAGGGCGATCAGAACGAGCAGGAGGCCGAAAAGTAGGCGGCGCATGGGAGGTCCTTTCACCAGTTTAATATCAGTATAGGGCCGATGGGAAAAGAGTTCAAGAATTCTAACCAAAAGGTATTGACGCCGTTATAGTGATACTATAGAATTATATTTGTACCGAAAGGAAGGACGGGGTATGGCGCGGTGGATTTTCGAGAAGTTGGAGGCACGACGGGTAGAGAAAGGCTATACCCTGACTGAGATCGCCACTGCTACTGGGCTGCCCCTGGCGACAGTCCGACAGTATGTGAAGGGCTTCATGGCGCGGCCAGACCTTGATAAACTGGCGGCAATAGCGAGGTATATGGGGCTGACGCTGGGGGACTTGCTGGTGCAGGAGGACGACCCGGGGGAAGCGGTAAGGTCCTACGCTGAGGAGGTCTGGGGGTAGGGCCGAGAGTGACACAAAAAGGACGGACAGTTGTGATGAGGAGGCAAGAATGACAGATGGGAGTCAGGTTGGGACGTACAAGCGGATGGTGGAGGCACTGGAAGATGCGGAAAAAACCATCGAGCTGATAGACGCGGAGCTGGGGCAGGCGATGGATCTGCTGGTAAAAATCCACCAGAACGGTGTGCAGAGAGGCGAGTGGATGGTCATCGACAAAGCCGTGTGGCCAGAGCTTGAAGCCTACATCGATGTGCATGGCCTGAAGTGACACTCCCCACGCCTAAAGGCGGGGGCTTCTGACGGACGCTTGCCCTTGCCTGTCCGTTGAAAGGACAGGCAGCGGGGCTACGTTACCCGGCACGGGTGTGTCCCACCCGGCTCGACGCAGAATGTTGATCGCTGCGTTGTGGTCTCGGTCGAGCGAAAGACCACAGGCGCAGTTGACCCAACGGGTCGAAAGGTCGAAATCTTGAAATATCTGACCGCAGTGCGAGCAAGTTCTGGACGTGTAGGCGGGGTCTACGAAAGCGAGTTGACGACCGGCGCTTTCAGCCTTGTATGTCAACATCTCGCGGAACATAGACCACCCGCCGTCCAGGATGCTCTTGCTCAGGTGGTGATTCCTGACCATGTTGCGGATGCGCAGGTCTTCCAGCGCGATGTGGTCGAAGTTGCGCGCCAGGTCGGTGCTGAGCTTGTGCAGAAAATCGGCGCGCTGGTTGGCGACGTGGGCCTGCTGGCGCTGGACAGCCCGCAGCTTCTTATGCCTGTTCTTACTGCCGCGTTTCGCCCGCGCGAAGCGACGCTGCAACACTCGGAGCTTGCGCTGACCCACGCGATAGAAAGCCGGGTGGGCCACTTGCGCGCCGTCCGAGGTGGTCAGCAAGGCGCTGATGCCCACGTCAATGCCCACCGCGCGCCCAACAGCAGGCAACGGTTTCGGCACTTCGACCTCACAAGCGAAGCAGGCGTACCACCGACCCGCCTTGTGCACGATGCGCACCGTCTTGATCTCGCCTTCGACAGGCCGATGCCAGCGCACGCGCACGCGCCCGACGCCGTACAGCTTCAGCCGCCGCCCATCCAGACGCGCTCCCGCGCCGAACTGCTTGAACAGAAAGCTGTTGAAGCGACCACGCCCTTTGAAGCGCGGATAGCCCGCCCTTTCACCCGCTTTCAGGCGACGAAAGAAGGCTTGAAAGGCCAGGTCAACTTGCTCAATGACGCTCTGGGCGGTCTGGCTGAACACTTGTGCCGCGTAGGGAAATGTCTGGCGGTAGCGCTTTGCCAATGCGTACAGGTCCGTCGTGCTGACGTTGCGCCGCTCAAGCTGATAGGCGTACTTCCGCTCCGCCAGCGCCATGTTGTACAGCCCCCGGCAGGCATCCAGCACGCGCCACAGGTTGGTTTCCTGCGCGCGCGAAGGGTAGAGGCGGTATTTGTACGTCCGAATCATGACCACCAAAGCAAAGCACTCCACCGGGGATTGCGGTTGTCGGGACACGCGGGGCGGTGGAGTGCTTTACTCGCAATCTTACCCCGTATACTGTATCCCGACAACATCAGTATACCGCACATTCGTTCTGGATACAAGATCGGAGGAGCGGCGCTTCATCCCCACAGCTAAAGCTGGGGGCTTTCGCGCCGAGTTTTCGGTAAACTCGTTGGGGGAGACGGGGGGTCGGGGTCGCCAGCGGCAAACGGAATCCTGTGCCAAACGCCGGGGAACTGGCGGCTTCAAACACAGTTCCAAGGGTTGGTGGGTGGGAGGACAGTGTGAACGGGCACACGGAGCGGGCATACCGCCGGTGGTACGGGTTGTATGTGGAGAGGTGGGGCGAGTTGGTGACGGCGGAGAACGTGCAGGCGTGGCTGGATGGGCTGGTCGAGCAGGGGTATGGGACCGCTTCGGTGGCGCAGGCGAGGGCGGCGGTAACGTGGTACGGAAAGGCACAGCGGAGGTCGGGGAGGATCACGCGAGATGAGTTTCTGGCGGTGAAGCTAGAGGTGGAAAGCCCGGCAGGCAAGCGGGAGGTGAGCGAGAGAGGACGGAAAGGAAACCGGGCGCGGGTGTGGTTGGGGGTGGAGGAGTTGCGGCAGGTGATGTGGGCCATTGTGGCGACGGGGGGGACGGAGGCTGCAAAGGCCCGAAACAGGGTACTGGCGCTGATGCTAGGGACGCTGGGACTACGAGAAGCAGAATGTGTTGCGGCGCGGTGGGAAGACGTGGAGGAGCGGAGGGGAGCGAACGGCGAGCGGAGGGTGCGGCTGCGGGTGCGGGGGAAGGGCGGAACGTTCGATGTGGTGGACGTGCCAGAGGTGCTGGCGGGGGCGCTGGAGGAGTGGAAGGCCCTCGTCCCTGCTTCCTCTCGCTCGGGGGCAATTCTACGGCGGGTGTGGCGGAGCGGAAAGGTGGACGCGAGGGGGATGGGAACGAGCGCGGTGTACCGCATCGTGGCGATAGCGGGCGCGCGGTGTGGGGTGAAGATCGGGCCGCACGACCTGCGGGCAACAGTGGCGGGGCTGCTGGCGGACAGGGGCGTGGCGGTGGAAGATATTTCCCGCCTTTTGCGCCACCGGAACCAAGAAGTAACCCGTCGGTATATCGGGCGACGGGGGGCGGGGGCGAGCGGCGTGATGGAAGCTGTGCTGGCGGACGCGGGGGGCGGGGGCGAGCGGCGTGATGGAAGCCGTGCTAGCGGAAAGGGGGGCTGCAAGGGATGACACCGACCAAAACGACAGGAGATAGTAATGCAATGGACCTCAAAAAAAACATCGAGAAGCTCCAGTACGTCGGTTGGATGCTGGAAGACTTCATCAACATCTCCCGTGATAACAAGGAAAGCGTCCTTTGTGGGATCGAACTCCATTACGTTGAGGAGCAGCTTCGATCCCTTCAGGAAGCCATGGATGCCCTTCGTGACCTCGAACACCAACAATGGATTGACTCGCTAAAGATATGAGGGAGGACCATCACCACCACAACAACAATCACATGGGAGGGTGTATGGGGAAGCAGGAAGCGGGAGTTAGGGGCGCTAACGCGGTAATGCAGGCGACAAGGAGGAAGCTAGAAGAGTGGCGTAGGGATGGGGTGGGACTGCGGGAGATCGCGCGGCGGTTGGGGGTGAATCCGGGACTGGTGCGGCAGGTAGTAGCGGGGGATGTGGTATTCAGCGGGAAGATGATTGCGGCGGTGACGGGGGAGCGGTGGGGGATGGCGATAGTATACTTCCCGCTGCGGGAGGGGGGGGCGTTTCCCAGGCAGATGGCGGCGGAAAGACCGCCAAGGCAGTGCCCGATCACGGGGACGTGGTTCTTCCCGACGAGCTGGAACGCGAAGTACGCGCCGGGGGTGAGCGGGGCGGAAAAGCGGGCTTACCAGAGACGAGTGTACGGAAAGTGAGGAGGCAAGATGCCGATCATTCGGGATGAGGCAAACGGGCGCGTGTTCTACTGGGGGGTTGACATGTACGTGCTGAAGGACCCGGTGACGGGGGCACGGCAGATCATTCCTACCGGCGGGTACGGCGAGCGAATGCGGGATCGGCTCATCAGCGAAGGTTGGGAGTGGGTGAACCGGGGGGTGTACGAGGACCGGGAGAAGAACATCGGGGAGTAGCGAAAAGCGCCGTAAGCTGAGGGGGGGGAAGTGTGGCGCGGGAGGATGGGCGCTTTTCGTGAAATCGGAGGGCGCCCATCTAACCTCAGGCAGCGCCCACAGGGTGGGCGTTTATGGAGGCTGATTCAATGGTAAGCCAGGACCCGGAATTTTTCGAGCAGTCTTTACGGAACTTAAGCACTGCAGATGCGGTAAGTTTGTACCTGAGTCTGGGGTGGAGTATTTTTCCGCTGCGACCGAAGGATAAGCTCCCTTATGTTGAATTGCTCCCTGTGAAGACGGACGCGGATGGGAAGCAGGAGCAGACAGGCACCGGGAAAGCAAAGCGAACCTGGGAACTATTCCAAAAAGCGCAACCGCAACCGGAGACAGTGACGGCCTGGCTGAAGCGGGCGCCGGAGATGAATATTGCTATTGTGTGTGGGGCGGTAAGCGGAATTGTTGTGTTGGACATCGACAGCGAGGAGGGAGAAGCGATTGCGAGGGAGAAGGGCCTTCCCCGGACGCCGGTAGTGAAGACTGGCAAGGGCCGGCATTACTACTTCAAGCATCCTGGTATGCCAATCTCGAACTTCGCAAGAAAGTTGCCAGGCGTTGATTTGCGTGGCGATGGTGGGTACGTGGTAGGCCCGCCCAGCGTACATCCGAGTGGGGCGGTGTACACGTGGGAGGTGGGGCCGGGGGAATGCGACCTGGCGGAAATGCCGGGTTGGTTGTTGAAGCTGGGAAGGGGGGAGGAAGAGAAGAGCGAAACTCCAAGACAAGAACGCCAAACGGAGAGCAAGGCAGCGAGCGGCGGAAACCAGGAGGGGATGCCAGAGAGATACTATGAGGACATCGCGCGGGCGCTGGGGGTAACGGGATATGACGCGGAGGGGTGGAGTAACGCGGTACGGGACCCGTTGCACCACCACGAGCATGACGGGCCGCGCCCGGCGGCGCACTGGCACCGGGAGAAAAAGATTCTGCACTGTTTTAAATGTCATGGTACCGGGGAATGGTACCTGGCGAAAGAAGTGGCGGATGCGGTGGGAATCGACTGGCGGAACTACCGGAACGAACAGCCAAGACGCCGAGAGCGTCAAGAGGAGCTACCGAGCAGGGCAGAAGAGTGGGCAGCAATGGGAGTTATTCCGCCGGACAGGATCATCGACGAAGCGGAGAGGGGGGCGCGGGCGCAGACATCGCAGCTTGAAGTAGTGCGGGACCTGCTTGAACGAATCGCAAGTAGCCTGAACGGGGAGAGGGCTGAGCTGATCGAGGCGGTAGCACGGCTAATCGTGGCGCTTCCTGCGGTGCACCGAACGGAGCAGGTGAAAGCATTGAGGAAGGCAACGGGGTTCGGGGCAAGGGACGTGGATGCGATTCTCAAAGAGGCTAGTGAGAGGGGGAGGGAGGGAGAAGGCAAGGGGCGGAAAAGTGAGGATGGGGAGTCGCGGTACTTTGTGAGCGATGGGAAAATCATGCGGTGGGCAGGGGAAGAAGTCCGGCGGGTGGCTAACTTTTGGGGACGGTACGTGGCAGAGAGTAGGGTTGATTATGGGGACGGTTTTGATGCGCAGTTGATTGCGGACCTAGAAATTCACCTGCGTGACGGTCGGGTGTACATGTTGCAGATTCCGACGGAAGACACCGGGGAGCCGCAGAAGTTGATAAAGACCATTCGGGGGGTCGCAGGGGTAGCTGCCAGTGTAGAGGCAAATGAACAAAAGCACCTGTGTCCGGCACTGGACAGCTTAAGTATGGACACGGTGTTAACGAGAAGCCGGGAGATTGCGCATACGGGCTGGACCAGGACGGATGGGGGGTGGGCTTTTGTGACACCTGGGGGAATAGTGGGGGACTTGTCGCCCGGCGTAGTGGTGCGGCTTCGTGACGACAGCGCGCGGGTCCGGGCGGACCTGGACGCATACAAGGTGGTGGACGAAGGGGAGGAGGCGTGGGCAAAAGGCGTGGATGCCTTTTGGGGACTGGCGTTTGCGTTCGAGGCGGAGATCACATTTCCGGCACTGGCATTTGCGTTCCTGCCGGTGCTGGCGCGATTCCTGCCAGATCGCAGCAAATTTGTGCTGCACCTGGTGGGACGAACGGGAACGCTAAAGACGAGCTTCGCGCTGGCAGTGATGAGCCTGTATGGGGACTGGGCCTATTCGCGCCCTACGTTTATGTGGGAGAGCACGCCGAACAGCATCGAGAAAGGCGGGTTCCCGTTGAAAGACGTACTGGCTCTGGTCGATGACTACAAGCCAGAGGTCGTGGCAGAGGGAACCATCGTCTCGTTCATCCAGCGGTACACTGCCGGGACGGGGCGTGGGCGGTTGGACCGGGCGAGCAGGCTCATGGCGGACAGGCCGTTCAGGGCGTGGATGATGTCTACCGGCGAGGATTTGCCGACGAGCGTGAGCAGTGTGATGAGCCGGGTGGTCAGTCTGAGGCTAAGGCCACGAGAAGCGGGCCAGGTAGTGAATGAGGAACTTCAGAAGGCGCAGAGCGCAGCGGCGGGCCTGAAGACAGTAATGGCTCGTTTCGTGGCGTGGGTTGGACAGCAGAGTGAGAGGGGAGATTTTTCAGCAGCGTTGCGGGAGGAAATGGAGGGCATCCGGCGGGTGGTGGTGATGAACATACAGGAGGATGTGCCGAACCGGGATCGGATCGGGGAAAACATCGCCTTGCTGCTGTTGGTGTGGAGGTGGGTGCGGCGGTTTCTGACTGATCAGGGTGTTCAGGACGGGGATGCACTATTGGGGGGGTTCGATACAGTGACTCCCGACGGACAAGAAAGGTTGGGGGCGTTCGCGCGGGGAGTGATAGGGAGTATCACACACGTTATTTCGAGCGGACGTCCTACAGCACGCTTTCTGGAGGGGCTGGCAGCGTTGCTCGATAAAAAGCTGGCGCATATTGTAGCGCGTTCGCTTTCACCCAAAGACACGCCGATGAACGTGGTGGGGTGGTTTGAGGCGGATGGGACGGTATACCTGGGCAGCCAGGCATATGAAGACGTGGAACGCTACCTGCGGATGAGCGGGGGGTCTATTGGGGCGAGCCGAAACGAGCTGTACCGGCTGCTGGGTGAGGAGGGGAAGCTCGCGTCGAAGGAGGGGATGACCGAGGTAGTGAGGTGTGGGGGCGTGAATCGGCGGGTGCTGAAGTTGCTGGCAGGGGTGATCGAAGTGCCAACGGGAGAAGATGGAGGGGGAGAGGACGAGGGAGAAACGTAACAATAAGGAGATGGTTGCTGTAGCAAAATAGGACAGTAATGGCGAGTAGCCTACGGGTGTAGGCAGGGATGACAGAGGGGTGTAGGGGGAGAAGTAACGGTGAGTAAGGGGCAGGGCAGTCAGGACATAACGGACGTAACAAGTCTGCTACAGGGAAATCTGGAAAACTGTTACGTGGTTTCTCCATATATGCGTGAAGATGGCTCTGGGGAACGTAACAAAATAACATTTTTAGAAAGTACCCTTTCATGTGCGCGAGTCTGCGGAAAGTAAAAAGGGGGATTCGTGATCGCAAGGGGAGAAAAAAGGATGTATATGTGAAATGCTGTTATTTTGTAGCAGAGTGTTTTTGTCTTTTGTATGGGAGGGCAAAGGTACTGAGGAAACAATTACACATGATAAAGAGCATTATCGTGAAACGAGGCGCGAAAAGCCTCGAACCCCCCCGCCGAAAAGGGCAAGCCTTCTTCCCCCCTCAGCTTGTCGATGGGTGGTCTGGAGATTGAAAATGGCGGATCGAAAAAGGCGGCTCTTGCTACGCCCAGGCCCAGGCGCACCGGCGGGTAACAAAAACGCTGTACGGAGCGGTCTGTGGAGCGAGCAGCCTCCGGTGGCGGTGCCCGTGCCCCACGATGCGGGAATTCCAGATTTGGTGGTGCTCGTGGAGGGCACCGGCGGGGCGGCGCTGTGGATTGCGGAAACGCTCAATGCTCTGGACGTGGATGCTGATCTGGAGAGTTTCGACGAGCAGGTGATGAAGGGCGAGTTGGACCAGATGGTGGCGTTATACGCGGCGGTGGCTGGGGAAGCGGCGGACCTTGCCGGGCAGCTTCAGGGGCGGACGGGCATCTCGGTGGCTCCGCTGGGAGAACTGAAGCCGGAGCAGTATGACCATCTGCTGAGGACAAGCGGGCGTGCGTTGTCACTCCTCTTGAGCCGGGCGGCAAGCGCGAAGGAACGATTGGAGCGGGACGGGTTGGCGGTGGCCGGGCGGCTGGACAATGCGCCCGAACTCAACCCGACGCTGCGGTATTTGGCGTCCATCTTTCGGAAGGCGCTGCGGCAGGCCGGAAGGCACGCGCAGTACGTGGTGTGGGCACAGCGGGCGGCGAGCGGGGACGGGATGGGGGTGGACCCGGCAAGAATTTTGATGATGGGGGGGGAGGATGATGACGGAACGTGAGCTGGTGTTGGTGGCGGTGCACCTGACCGTGCTGACGGGGGGCTTCGACGCCTGGTGCCTGCAACGAGGGCACGCCCGGCCCAGCGTGGCGGAGCTGGCGGGGCGGTTGGCAGTCTATCCCCGCCAGGTCGAGGTGGAGGCGCTCCAGCAGGAGATCAGCGCGGCGGTCCAGAATGAGAAGCGCCTGATTGAGCTGTATGTGCGAGAACGGCTGGTGGAGGTTTTTGGGGCGGAAGTCAGGGCGGAGATCGCCCAGCAGGTCGAGGAGATGGTAGCGTAGACTGGGAGGATGCATATGAGCCAGCCTTTGATCATGTCCTTCTGCCCCGATGCAGCGGAAATGTGCCTAGATGGACGAAAGCGCCAGACGCGGCGACTGGTTCCCGTTGGGAGCATATGGAAAAGAGGTCCGGATGGTGCGATCCTTATCGTCTGTAAAAAAGGCCGGGTCATCTGGCGCGTGGGGGACCTGGTGGCTATCAAGCCCGCGCGCACCGCAAGGATGGTCGGACGTGTGCGCATCACCTCCATACGACAGGAATTCGTGAACTGGATTACGGAGAGTGATGCAAGGCTTGAAGGTGTGGAACCAGCTTCTGGGTGCCGGGCGAAGGGGGAGAAGTTTATGCCGTACCGGGACGGTTTTATTCAGGTATGGTGCAGCTTGCACAATCGGAAAGGCGAGCGGTGGGAAGATCACCCGGCAGTAATAGTTATCGAGTTCGAGCCGGTGGAGGCGTAGGTGATGGCTGACGTCATTTTGTGCGCGTGCGGGGGAAAGATGAACAAGGCCGGGAAGTGGCGCTGTGACCGGTGCGGGGAAGACCTGCCACACTTCACGGCGGAGATGGCGAAGGACCCGTTGCTGTTCATCGAGAGCATGTTCCTCATCAAGGATGAAGAGACAGGGCTGCCCAGGCTCATCCGGTTGGAGCCGTTCCAGCGGGAGATGCTGCGGGACGCCTATCCGCCGGACCTGGGCGGGCACGCACGGGCACGGAATGGGCTCCTGAGCCAGCCGAAGAAGCAGGGCAAGAGCACCATCCTGGGCGCGCTGGGCCAATACCACGCCTGCCGGAAGCGCTACGCGGAGGTGTATGTGCTCGCCACCACCAGGGACCAGGCGCGGGCGGTGCTCTATGACAAGATTCTCTATTCCGTGACGGAGCATCCCTACTGGGGGCAGTTCTGCATGGAAGTGGGGAACGAAATCCAGTTCGGGAGCCTGGGGAGCATCGTCAAGTGCGTGCCCAACAACTGGAGGGCCATCGAAGGCTTCAACCCGGACGCGGTGTTCGTGGACGAGCTGCACGCCTTCACGGTGACGGGGGACCGGCGTGCCTTCGACGCGCTGGTGATTCCCCCGACAAAGCGCGGCATCCGGTGGTTGACCAGCTACGCGGGCTTCGAGGGGGAAAGCGTGCTGTTGGAGCAGTACTGGAAGCTGGCGATGGAAGGGGTGGTGGTGCACGAGACGCTGCCCATCCGGTGGAACGAGGCGGCGAGCTTGTGGAGCTTCGTAGACCAGGGCGAGGAAGCGTGGCGGATGCCCTGGATGAAGGGCGAGGGTGCACGGGGTTTTCTGGCGAGCATTCAGGCGGACCCAAGCCCTACGGCGTTTCTCCGTTTTGCCATGAACCAGTGGGCGAGCAGCGAACAGCGCTTTATCGCGCCGGAGCAGTGGGACGCGCTGGAAGTGCCGGAGGTGGCACTGAGGCCCCCCCTAACCCCGGCCCTTTCCCCCTCTGGCTACGCAGAGGACAGGCCCACACAGGAGGGGAAGGGAAAAGAAGTGAAAGAAACGCGGGCCTTCGTGCTGGCGGCGGACGCGGCCACGAAGCGGGACTGCTCGGCGCTGGTGGCGGCGGCGTGGAACGACGAGCTGGAGCGCGTGGAGATCGTGTGGTGCAAGGTGTGGAGGCCGGAGGCGGGGGAATTCGACCTGCGCATCCTGGGGGAGCAGGTGGTGGCACTGCACCGGGCGTATCCGGGGCTGCTGGTGAAGGTGGTCTACGACCCCTACCAGATGAGCGTGATTTCTACGCTGCTGGCAGAGGCCGGGGTGCAGGTGGAGGAGTTCACGCAAACGACCCAGCGCACGGCGGCGGATACCAATTTCCGGGACCTGGTCGTGGGAAAACGTCTGGCGCATTGTGGAAATCCAGATTTGCGCCAGCACGTGGTCAACGCGGTGGCCGTAGAGACGAGCCGTGGGCTGCGTATCGCCAAGGAGAAGACGACCTTGAAGATCGACGCGGCGGTGGCTGCGTCGATGGCGGCGTATATGGCGGTAGAAGCTCTGGGGTATGGCGACGAAGTGAAAGTGGTGAGCAACCCGTTCTACGGATGAAGTGGGAGAGGCGGCGGGCCTCTCCCACCGACAGGCGGCGATGGGCCTCTCCGCCTGCCGAATTCAGTATACCAGGGATTCAGAAAGGATGGGCAACCGTGAAAGTGATGTGTCCGAAGTGCAGGGGGAAGATCATCAGCTATGCAGGGCACTGGCACGTGCCGGGCGGGCTGAAATGGCTCGCGGAGTGCTGCGAGTGCGGGGAACATTTTTTCGTCATCGACCCGGACCGGGGGCGTGCTTACGTGGTGAAGCTGGACAAGAAAGCGCGGCGGGACGGGTAGGCGGTAACGACAATCGGTAACGACCTGAGGAGGAAAACGTGAAACTGAGGACCTTTGAGGAATTACAAGCGCTGGACCTGCGGGCGCTTCAGGAGGTGGCTACCGAAGCTGCGGTGGACGTGAGCGCGCCGGAGTTCATCGAGCAGGTGCAGCGGCGCATGGCAGCAGTGGATGAGACGTACCAGCCCACTACCGCGCAGGAGACGGAAGAGCCGAGCGTGGTATACCGGGGGGCGCGGAAGGCTATCGCGGGGATCGGGCAGTTCACGATGCTGGCGATCATGGCGGCGCTGTCTTACATGTTGCCCCCGGCAGCGGTGGCCTTCCTGGCGGTGCTCGAGCAGCACCGGGTCCGGGCAGCAGTGGCGCTGATCGACTCGGCGAACGCGGACCTGATGGCGACGGTGACGGTGGCGACATACCTCACGCTGCTTGTCATCCAGACCCGGATGCTGAAGCGGGACGGGGCGCTGACCCGTCCCCGGTGGAGCCTGCGGACCACGTGGCGGAACCTCATGTATCTGCTGGGCATCGGCAGGGGATGGGAAGAGCGGAAGCCCTCGCCGCTGGAATACATGCAGGCGGCCACCGACGCGGTGCAACTGTTCATCATAGCGGCTGGCGCGTTCGGGACGCTGGCCTCGTCCGGGCTGCTGAACCAATACCCGGACCCTTGGCATGTGGCGCTGGGGCGCATCTTCACCGAGAGCCAGAGTGAGCCGATGGGCGTGCTGGTGCTGACGGTGGGGTACGTGTGGGCGCTGCTGAGGGCCACACACTTTACGGTGAGCTATGGATACTGGCGCTATGCCGGGCTGATGGGGGCAGCAGAAACAGGAAACCTGGATTTTTTCGACGGCGGTGGGCCCTCAGTGACTGTCGTCGAATTGAAGCAAGACGCGGCCCGTCATTATCTCATTCGGCGCATCTTGAAGGCACAGGAGCGTCGAATGCTGACGGACGGGAAATAGCGGCACTGTTGGAAGCGCAACAGCGGACGAACGTTCTGCTGGAGTCGATACTGGCGCTGGTAGCGGACTGGGGACAGAGAATGTGCTCGGTGTCCACTCTGTCCAGTGGACAAAGTGGACAGGAGGTTGTGCAGGTGATCGTGGACCGGCAAGGCGTATTTCGGCGGGAGACGCACCCGTTGCTTTTTCGGGTGGTAGACCTGCTGAGCGAAGTACCTGCTAAGCGGGTGATTAGTGTGCGGGAACTAGCGGCGGAGACAGGAGTATCAAAGTCATGGTGTGCAGTAGCTAAGCGCTACTGGCAGCAAGAAAAGGACGGGCAATATGCTCAGTGAGATGTGTGAACCGCATAAAAAAGGTGTGCGACTGCTGCGGATGGTGGGGCCATTCGCAATTCTGATAAACATCGAGCTGCTGCGGCGGGGGAAGTGTACGCGCTACTGCATTGTCCACCTTAAGGACAGGTGGGTAGAGGGCTGGGCGGATGATGAGCGCGCGGCGATCCACATGGCGCGTGCGGCCATCGCGGCCATCGAGGGGGTGAAGGTTCCCCAGCGGGCGGCGCTGTAGGAAAGCACGCGGCGGCGTGAAAGTAAGAGGCCCGGTGATGAGCCGGGCCTTATGGATGGTGCGGGGAGGAGATTACCGAAAACTCGGCGCGAAAGCCCCCAGCTTTAGCTGTGGGGATGAAGCGCCGCTCCTCCGATCTTGTATCCAGAACGAATGTGCGGTATACTGATGTTGTCG
>JGI11944J13513_1000581_pt1 | contig 34099 bp, 36 predicted proteins | sample TerdegcoTASludge_FD_13513 | JGI IMG/M metagenome (IMG submission 13513) | reverse complement strand
GCTTTACTCGTAAATTAGTGCGGGGGACGGGATTCGAACCCGCGAACACCTACGTGACAGGGCCCTCAACCCTGCTCCTTTGACCTGGCTTGGAAACCCCCGCTCAGAATATGGGTTTTGATCGGCCTTTGCGCCGACCTTTAGGATAATTCTGCCAGCTTTGCGTCCAAATCCTCTGCCCTGACCTTGATCTCCTCTGCAGCTCTAGCCACAAGCTCCTTGGCCGACATGGCTCCACTGCTTTCGATTGAGAGCACGAATGAGTCCAGGACAGGCGTCAGCTTGATGCCTCCCGTCTCGCACGCATCGATGCAGAGCTTGCACAGAGAGCATTCCAGGATATTTGTAGCTTTCGCCCTGCCATCTTCTATGGAGAGCACATGCCTGGGACATACCTCGACGCATCTTCCACACCCATCGCAATCTCCGATCTCTATGCTGGGCAGATTCTTGTAGCCGCATAACGTTCCAGCCTGCCACTTTGTGTGATCCTTTCCCACGCGCTTCGTGGCGAACCCTTCGATCACAAGCTTCTCACCCTCGCCCAGGACGACTATTGGTATCCTGTCAAAGGCCGGCCTCACGCCCGGGTCGGCGAATTGGATGTCCTTTGAGTAGACCATGCCAGGACCCTCGGCAGATAGCATGAAATCCACCCTGCAGCCTGGACAGCCTGCGCCTGCACACTGGCAGTCCTCTGGCCTGGAATACACATCCAAATCATCGGCCTTCAAGGGCACCTCCCCTAGCCGCAATGCGATCTGCTCATCGAATAACACCGAGGTATTATCGTAGAGGCTGATCTCATCTATGGCCAGAACAGGCACTTCGCTCATGCAGGCACGCCGTATGCCATTCGCAAAAGCGGCAGACACGCCGCAAAGGAGGAACCGGATGCGGTCCTCCTCGAGCTCGATCAATTCCAACTTCAAACTTTACACCCTTCGACCCCTCTTTCCGCCGGCAGGCTTTGTGCCGTCGTGGGGTATGGGCGTCGCGTCCTCAATTCTGCCTATCCGCAAGCCTGCGCGAGCTAAAGCGCGAATCGCTGCCTGGGCTCCTGGTCCCGGAGACCTCTGCTTATTCCCGCCTGGCGCACGTACCTTTACGTGAACCCCGACAATCCCCTTGTCTTTCACAGCCTCAGCGACCTGCATGGCCATCTGCATGGCTGTATAGGGAGAACTCTCGTCCCTGGCAGCTTTTACCACCATTCCGCCTGAGATCTTGGCGAGCGTCTCGGCCCCCGTCAGATCGGTGATGGTAATAAGCGTGTTGTTGAAGGACGAAAAAATATGGGCAATGCCCCATTTTCCTTCTGCCATTTTTATCCTTCCACCCTGGGTGTTCGGGATGCCCTCTCAGGATGGCCCTCCTTGGCCATGGGCGATCCCATGTAATAGTCAATGGTCATCTCCTCTCCACGCTTCACCAGATAACCCGGAACTGTAACCCTGCGCCCGGAGATCTGGATATGCCCGTGGGTAATGAACTGCCTGGCCTGCTTCAGAGAATTGGCGAGCCCCTGACGGTAAACCTGCGTCTGAAGCCTTCTCTCCAGAACGTCGTTGACCTTCATGGATAAGATAGCGTCTAGATCTCCCTCTTCCTTCAGCATTCCCTGCTTCTTGAGACGAGCTAAAATAGCCTCTGCCTCAGGAGGTGCCTGACCCGTGGAGACGGCTGCGAGCAGCCTGCGGCTGGCCTGCCTGTATTTCCTGAGATAGGCCTGTGCCTTCCACAACTCTCTCTTATTACGAAGGCCGTAGGCCTTTACGACCTCCACCTCCTGTGCGATGCGCTCTGCCTGCCAAGGAGTGCGGGGCCGGGCGTACATCTTGCGGCTCTTGCCTGGATATCCCATCTTCTACCACCTACTCCTTGGTAGCCGCTGGTGCTGCGGCAGGCGCTCCTTCCTTCTTTCGGCTGACACCAACTATGGCACCTGTGCGGCCCGTGGATCTTGTCCTCTGTCCCCTCACACGCAAGCCTCTCTCATGCCTGATGCCCTTGTAGCTCCTCATCTTCTTCATCAGGTCAAGGTCTTCACGAAGTGTCATTGTCAGATCCATGCCCATCACGTGTTTATCAGTGCCTGTAGCAATATCACCACGCCGGTTGACCATCCAAACAGGCAAGACCTTGCCGGCATCCTGTTCGATGACGTTCTTGAGCTTCTCTATATCAGCGTCCGAAAGCAAGCCCAAAGTGGCATGTGGGTCCACACCAGCCTTATCGGTAAAGATCCTGGCACACCTGCGTCCAATGCCCTTTATGCCTGTCAGAGCCATGTGGACCTGCCTCTTGCCTGCCAGGTCTGTATTCAAAATACGAACTATATGCCTGAGTTCCTCTGCCTCAGCCGCCTTCTTGGGCTTCTCTTCAGCCTTTTTTGCCTTCTCTTTTGCCGTGTTTAGTCCTCCAGAAGTTTTAATCCTCTGGATCAGCCCCAGGTCTCAGCCTGGCGCCGCCCGCTCACCACGTTGTGGGGCGATCAAATCCATTGAGCCAAAGTGAAGACACACTGCATATACATAAGACTTATGATGATTTTAGCCGCAATCATCCCTTGACCATGCCCGCTATGATCAGCAAAACGATTGCCCCGAGAATTGCAGTTATCCATCCTCCGATTCCCGATGTACCGAAGAGCCATCCGAAGAGAGACCCTCCGATCATAGACCCCACAATGCCGACGACGATGTTTCCCACAAGGCCGAACCCGTGTCCCACCCACGCCTTTCCTGCGATCCAACCAATGATTGCTCCCACAATCAGCCATCCGATGAAGGAGATTATGCCGAACATGAGCATCCTTTGTATCTCTCTTTGCCTATACAGTTATCTCCACATGTATCGTCCTCGTGTCGGCCACGATGTTCTCCCAGGACCTTTTGTAAACGAAGTGGATTGTGGTCTTTCCTGGGCGCAGTGGTGTGAAGACGAAGACCGACGTCCCTCCTGCGCCTATGGCCCTTGTGGGCATCCGTTCAAACTGAGAGCTCGTCAGGTTGAGGAGGTAATAATCATAATCGGCATTCCATTCATAGGCAGTCGTGGGGTTTGCCGGCAAAGATATGGTGAAGGGCACGTTCACCTTAGCCCTGATCAACTCCATTTCTATCTCCCTCTCTCCCGATATCCTGTAGTCCTCCGCAGGCTGCATCAAAGGATAATAATCTATATTTACGTCGTCGATGACCTTGGGCTCGTCGCCTATCCCGTCTGCGTTCTCATCCTCTCCTGTATAATCCGCCCAGTAGTTGCCCAGTCTGCTGCGCATCACTCTGCTATTGAACTGGTAGTTTATAGCGTAGCTCGAGTTCCATGAGGCTGGAACATCCGGGCAGACGCTCTTGCTGCCAGCAAAGTCGTTCAGGTAGATGTTAGCCGGAAGGACGACCTCGATGGTGCAGTTGCCATAATCCAGATTCTCGGGTCCAGAGATCTCAAAGCCCCGCAATGTAGCCCCACGGGCCGCTAAGATCAAGCGGCCTTTTTTCGGGACCAGGAGAGGCCTTCCTTCGCCGGTATCCACGCCCCGCACTGTGACCGGCTTGCCCACAAAGATGTCCTCGCGATATGTTCCACTCTCTACAGCAATTGTCTCATTGGGCAAAGAGGCATTCAGCGCATCCTGAATGCTGCTGTTGCCGCAGTCCTTCGGGCAGACCCTGATCTCAGCTTGCGCCTCAGGCAGTAGGATTAAAAGCATCAAAATAGCTAGTATCGCAATACAAAATCTCTTGTAATCGGCCATTGTATTTGTTGTTGTGATCTGAAAATTTATGAGCCTTCTGATGGGCTAGGGCGAGAGGTGTCCGGAAGAGATATGATTGGCGAGCGAGAGCTGATAAGGAGGATCTCCGAGATCCTTGGCGGTGTGGAGAGCGACGACTGCGCTGTGATCGATGCAGGCGAATGCTATCTTGTCGCCACAACGGACATGCTGCATCGTCAGACGGATTTTCCGGATATCATGACGCCGTGGCAGATCGGCTGGATGGCTGTCGCAGTGAACCTGAGCGACATTGCAGCCATGGGCGCGAAGCCTGCGGGCGTACTGATAGCTGCGGGCCTGCCGCCTGAGTCGGATCTTTACTTCATAGACGAGCTGTTCTCAGGCTTCGGAGACTGCGCAGCTTACTTTGGCACGCGGATTATAGGGGGCGATACAGACTCGCACCAGGAGCTGACGATCACAGGCTGTGCTCTGGGCTTTGCAAATAAGGATCTGGTTTTAAGAAGGCGCGGCGCGCGTGTGGGCGACCTGCTGTGCACCACCGGAACCTTGGGAGGCGCGGGTGGTGGACTGTGGGCGTGGAAGCGGGGAGAGCTGCAAAATAAGTTCATCGAGAAGCTGCTGGAGCCGGAGCCACGGCTGGCTGAAGGGCAGGCTCTGGCTCAAAGCCGGGCAGTCACAGCCATGATGGACAACAGCGACGGTCTGGCGTTATCCCTCTTCGATCTTGCTGAGGTGAACCGTGTGGGTTTCCAGGTGTCTGAGAACAAGCTGCCCATAGCTCCAGGCCTCGCTGAGATGATGGGGCAGGAGGAGGCAGTCAATGCCGTGATGAGCGCTGGCGGAGACTTTGAGCTGGTCTTCACAGTCAAGCCCGAAGGCCTGGAGGCGGCCAGGAAAGCGTGCGACCTGACGGTTATAGGGAGAGTGGTAGAAGAAGGGATCTGGATGGAGGTTGAAGGAGAGCGAAGACGAATTTCGCCGAAGGGATTCGAGCACATCATTGGCAGGCGCTAGGATTGGTTTCGAGATGAATCGAACTTTGCTGTAAAATATGGCTCTCGTCTCGCATTGGCCGCAAGCAGCAGATCCTTGATCTTCTCGCAATCGCATGTCGCAATCTCGATCAGGTTGTCGTTCCGAAGCAAGCATGGCTTGATCTTTCCATCAGATGTCACCCGCAGCCTTGTACAGTTAGCACAAAACTCGGTGTTGTCCATGGGCCGGACGACCTCTACCTCAGCACCATCCAGGAAATACTTCTTGCGCCTGTGCATCTCCCTGGTTTTGACAGAATCTGCCATTGCCTGCAATTTACGCTCGATCCCATCGATATCACCAGAAATGCCCAGGCCCTTCAAGTCCAGAAGCTCAATAAGCTGCAGTATCAGGCCCTTCTGCCTACAAAATTCGATCATCTCAGGAACTTCAGCCTCGTTCTTCTTCAAAACCACCACGTTCATCTTGATGGGCGCCAGACCTTCATCATTGGAGGCTTTTATTCCTGCCAGCACCTTTTGCATATCGCCTTCCTTGCAGCCTGTGATTGCGCTGTAAGTCTCGGGCCTCAGGGAATCCAGGCTCACATTCACCCTATCTAGTCCTGCATCGGCCAGGTCGTGGGCCTGCCTTGCCAGGAGAATGCCGTTGGTGGTCAAAGAGACCTCCAGCCCATCGGGCATTTGCGAGATCAGATCTGCCAGATCCTTCCGAAGAAGCGGCTCTCCTCCTGTGAACTTGAGGGAGCGCACACCCAAATCTGCGGCTGCCTTGGCAATGCTTGCGACCATCTCAGCTGGGATCTCCCTCTCTGGCTCCAACTCACCCTCATGATGACAGTATATGCATTTCAAGTTGCAGCGGTGGGTTAGGGCTATGCGCAGGCCCGTGACCATCCGGCCGAAGGAGTCCACCATAGTCATTGGCATTGAAAAAGTGCTAGTATTGCTGCAAGTATTAGAACTCTATCTAGTATCTCTACCTAGATCGAGTATCTCTACCTAGTATTCGATCTCGCCCAAGCTGCGTTTCAGATAATTGAGAAGTGTCATGGCCACTATCATGCAGACGGCAAGGCCTGAGAGCATCTCCTCCCATGACTGCTCATTCGAGGAGAATGTGTAGATTATGCCGCCCGAGAGCAGTGTTAACATCAGAGTTCCGATAAGCGACACCAACATCGACCACATGATCGAGCCAACCTCGTATCGCTCGAAAAATGATGCTGAGAGGACAAAAGTGACAGCTGCAAGTATGAGAATGATGGATATGGGAAGGGACGGCCCGTAACGGAAGAGCTGAATGAGGCCCATTGCGAGAACGATCATCATCAAAGACAGTAGGCCTGCTGCCAGAAACGCTTTCAGTATGTAGTTCTCAAACTCCATCCCATTCCCCGCAAACCTTTATGAACTATATTGAATATAAAGATTGTGTAAACTGCAGAAGCCTCTGCCAAGGCAGGTCTATCGACCTTTGGCAGATTTTATCTCCTCCTCCAAACCTGCTACGACAAGTGCAAACTCGGCCCTCAGCATTTGTGCCTTCTCTTTAGCACCATCCAAGACCCCGGAACGACCTATCTGCTCCAGCTCCTTGCAGATGGCCGACAGACGCATGCCTCCCACGTAAGCGCTGCTGGACTTCAGGCCGTGGGCAGCCACTTGCAGACCCTTTGCATCTCTCTTTTCCACAGCTTGCTCAATTGCAGATATCTTCCCAGGCGCGTGCTCGATGAAAAGACCGCCTACTTCTGCAACTATGTCTGGTTCCCCGCTCACTTGCAACTGCCGGAGGCTGGCCAGCACCGACCGATCGATCGCCCCAGTTGTCTCTTCTCCTACATCTGACATCCCAAGACCCCTCTATTACAGATACCGCTTTGAGACCAAATAGATCCTGTGAACTATTTAACCATATGGGAAGGAGGTTCGCGTTTAAATCTCCTGACAAAACGATGATAGAAGAAAAGTATTCAGGGAGAACTAGGACATTTTGCTGATCCTAAGTTTGGACTCAATGGAGATATCCCTATCGAGGCGGTAATCGATGCGAACCGTTGTGATTATCCTCAGAACCCCCATCCCTGCCAATTTTTTGTTGGCCTTCTCGAGGATCTCAAAGAGCTGCTCGAAGCTGTCGACCTCCAATGCTGTAGACATTGGTCCTGGGACGTACTTGACATTATATTCCTTCAACACATCGTAAACGGCACTCACGTACCTGGAAGCGCTGGTTCCCGTGCCCATGGGAATGGTGGAGAGATCTGCTACTATCATAGTAATACAATTAGGCACGTAAAGTATAGAAAGGCTCTGGGCAAACTCTGGGCAAACCTGGTGCAGCCCTGCATTTACACCTGCCAGAGCTCTTGCGGGATCTTGGTCATCCTGCAAGCTCCATTCGCAGTGGTCAAGTAGGTGTCTTCGATCCCCAATACTCCCTTATCTGGATAGATCATCTTGGGCTCTATTGCGATGGTCATGTTCTCCAAAATCATGTGATCAAGCGGACCTAGTACAGGGTACTCATCCAGCTCCATGCCCACCCCATGGCCCACGAAGCCGCATTTGTTGCCAGGCGGGCCGCCAAGGTAGTTGCTATAGCCCAATCTCGCGCCTTGGGCTTCCGAAAGCTCAAAAAGCTCCCCTCCGGTCTTGCCGCGATGAAGCTCCCGTGCCAGGGCTTCCTCCACTTGCAGTGCGGCATAGTAGGCATCCTCCAGCTCCTCATCGAGTTTGCCTATGGAGAATATCCTGGTAGCGTCTGCGATATAACCATTGTAGATCCCAACAGCATCCACGAAGATAGGCTCATGTCTCTTGATCTTCCGAAATCCTGCTCCTTGGGGACAGAGAAGGGACGTGCCTCTGCCACCCGTGGGCGAGGCCAGAAAGCTGGGGAAGGCAGCCTCCGGGCCTGACATGACATGCCCCAGTGGAACGATGCTGTTGAAGCGGCGGAAGCGCAGAGAGCCTTGATGCCCAATGGAGCGCATAAACGACTCCAAGCGGCACATCAAATCCACCTCAGCCATACCCTCTTCGAGATAATCGGGAATTGATGCAAACCCGTCTTGCAGAATCCTAGAAGCCTCTCGAATCAGGCCGATCTCGAAATCGGACTTCACTGAGCGGATGTGTCTGATCGTCTCTGAGACATCTACGAACCTGGAGCCTTTTAGGGCGCCGGACACCCTGAAGTAGAAATTGCAGGGGAGCACATCCATCTCAAGACCTATGGTTGCACCTGAAGGCACGTCCAGATCAGATCTCAGGTTCCTCATGTTCTTGAGAGGCCGGACCTCCAATGGAGACTCCTGCCTGGCTCTATCCAGGCTCTTTTTCATCATCACCACTGGCTCCCCATCTCTGGGAATGTAGACAAGTCCGTCCTGAGCTGTGCCTGAAAAGTAGCATACGTCCACTGACTGGAAGAGAATGGCCCCGTCCATGTCAACCATTCGTGATTGAAGCCTTTTTATCCTGTCATCAATCTCTGACTTAGGGTAGAGAACGTACTCCATTTATCCCGCCTCTGTCATCTGATCTTATGCTTCGTACATTTGCCCCTGGCAACGATTGCCGATGTCCCTGTCCTCTCTAACTCAGCCATGAGATGCCGCTTGATCTCATCCTTTGAAGCTGGAAGCTCGATGTAACACGTTGGCACCAGCGCCTCCAGCAAGCGCGTCAAATCCGGCACCTCCTGGCCACCGGTCATTGCAGCCAGGTCGTTCTTGAGGACCACTACCATCACGTCGCGCTTCTGCCAGAGTGCATTGATCAGTCCCTGCAAACCCGAGTGCGCAAGTGCAAAGTCTCCCACCACCGCCACACCCTTTTTCCGGAAGCCTGAGGCCACGCCTATTGACGACCCCAGGCCGTATACCACATCCACCGACTCGTAAGGCTCGCGAGTTGCGCGAATTGCACAACCTGCGTCTCCGGCCACGGGCACGTCGACCGATGATAGTGCTTCAAACAGCGAGCTGAATGGACAGTCCTCGCAGATTCCTTGGTAACCCCGCTCTGCTGCGCTCTCGTAAATCTGAGGCATCGATTCCTGCTTTTTGTCAAGGATCTCCAGCGCATTGACTATGTCCTCCAGCTCCAGCGGCCCGAAGGGCAGATGGCCTGTGAGCTTTCCCTTGATCTTGGGGCTGATTCGAAGCTGCGATTCTATGAATGGTCCCGGCTCCTCTGCCACTAGGATTTGGCGGTGGCCCTCGATGAATCTGCGCATCAGCATCCAGGGCAGCGGATGGGCATAGCCCACGAGGAGCGTCGACACCCCCAGGCCTTTGGCGAGAGCAGCAGGATAACCGCTGGCGATGATCCCAACATCTCCTGATACCTGCAGGCAGTTCTGAGAGGTGGACTCCGAGGCCTGTGCTGCAAAGGCGACTATCCTGTCACGGTGCTTCTGATACCTGCCCCTCACGGTCAGCTCCCAGCCGATTCGCTCGAACTCCTGGCCAGAGCCCTTCGAAGGCATGGGCCTGATGGGAGAGGACTTGGCTGCCAGAAGGCGCGCTGTTACTCGGACTATGACGGGAATTCGAAGCCACTCTGAGAGAGTGTAGGCCTCGAGGATTGAGCCGTGCAATGCCGCCGGGTTCCTGGGATCGAGCACAGGCAGCTCGGCCAATGGCCCAAAGATCCGGCTGTCCATCTCAGCCTGGGAGCCTTTGGGCCCCAGATCATCGCCTGCAATCACCACGATGCCTGAGCCAATTGTATGTGTTGCTGAGATCACCAGAGGATCGGCCAGGATGTTCATTCCCACCTGCTTGACCAGGACCATTGCTCGCATTCCTGTGGCCGAGGCCCCTAGAGCGATCTCAAGGGCCACCTTCTCATTGACTGATATTTGAGCATCAAGGGCTTCGGCAAGCTCGGTTATGGGATAGCCCGGAACGTAGTTTAATGCTTTTACGCCAGCATCATGAACTGCCAACTGCGCAGCCTCAAGGCCATTCATAGCGACCCCGGAACAACGGACCTGTCTGGCTGGGCACAGTACGCTATAGCTGCAACGGCTCCAATCAATCCCTGGCCATCCATGATGATCTGCACGCCTGCATCGCGTGCAGCCTCAAGAGCATCCTCGTACAAAACTCGCTCATGCCTGCACCTTTGGGCATAGGGCATAAGAGCTGAAGGATCGAAATTCCTGAAGACTGCCATGCCAGTCTCATCTGAGACCGAATATCTCCTGAGCAGTGCCTTGAACTTCGCTAGCATACCCTCAGCTTTTCCGGGAAGGCATGCGAACTCTACCACAGTGGAGACGCAGTTTTGGGTCTTTGTCGGGACTGGAAAGAGCTGGACCAGTGAATGTGAGATATAGCGCGCCTCGAGACTGTCAACCTTGGTGGCGATGTTATGAATCAACGTCCAGGTAGCTCCAGTCGTCTTGGAGTCGGTATCATCCACGCCAATGATCATTCGCTCTCTCCTTGGCAAAACAAGCGTTCCACGAGCGATCCTGCCGCCGCCACACTCTGTGACGCTATAGCGAAGGACATCCCCTGCCTTGGCCCGGGAGAGGGTTGCTCCCACGCCGCCACCCCCCAGGCCTGCATAAGTTACCTCTACCTCATCGCCTAACACATGAACGGACTCGATCCCAGCAGATCGTCTGGATGAGATCAGATCTAGATCAACATGCCCCGGCGATATCATATAGCGGAACCAATCGCCTAGGTTGCGGGCACTGATCACCAGCGGTCCTTTTGAGTAATGATATTGAGCCCAGGCAGATCCGCCATAGCAGTTGGAGCGCTCGAGGAGCTCCACCCGGCTCTCATCTGCATCGACTATGGCATGGATCTGCCTGTAGACAACCACATATGGATCTTCCAGTTCTAGTTGCACGAATCAAGCCCTCCGGCTTCCTCGGGGATAACAGTAACGCCCTTGGTGTATTCCCGCAATATCACAGTGGCATATGCACCTTTGGGCAGGAAGAAATCCAGCATTGCGCAACTGCCCTCGCATGTGATGGTGGGAGAGACCCTCAACAGGGCAGCGCGTCTTGTTCCTCGTGAGCCAAGCTCAGGGTTGGATCCAATTCGAAAGTCCTGAGGGGCCACGCCCTGCTCCCGGAGAATTGCATCCTCTATTTCACCTTCTGCTCCTTTTGCAAGGTCTGACTCAAAGCCGATCAGGGGCAGTGTGACGAAGGCCCGACTGCGCTCGGCCAGCCGATTCACAGCTGCCAGGTTCTCAGAAGTCACTGGCTGGAGCCTGTCGATGTCGGGCCGACAGCCATTCGAGAAGCAGACCACATCCCCTTCCACTGCCCTGTCCAGCGGCAGGCCTGCCTCTAGCCTCTTGCTGAGGATCTTGTTGAAGAGATATGACTGGTAGGCATGAACGAATAAGCGTCTCAGATTGATGGACAGAACATCGAATGCGTGTGCATAGTCCCTGGGATGCTCGACCAGATAGTTCAGCATAGCCAGCTCGTGGTGCAAATAACCAGGAAAGCTCTTGAGGGCCGAAGAGATGTCCCTGCTCTGCCAGAGCTGCTCGCGCGCTTCCTTCGTCCTCTCAAGCTCTCCTGGGAAGGGCAATGCAAGATAGGTGAAGACGGCACCCTCAATGTCGCCCCGCACCAGAGCCTCGCCCACCTTATGAGTCACAGGCCTTGTCCCCCCGAACCTCTGCACGCCAAAATAGTTTGGAAGACCATTCAGGCGCATGATCTCCTCGGTGATGCCAGCAAGACGGCTCTTCGGCTCAGGACAGGTCAGATCGCGAATGGCAATCTTGAACCTATTTCCCAGGAGATCCCCCAGGCTCACAGAACGGTTGGTCCTGCCCAGCACCTTTATCTTCAGATCTGGCAGTGTGACTTTCTTCAGCTCAGATTCGTCCAGGTTCATGATGCTGATGCGCTGTCTGGTTACCGCACGTCTGTCCTTGGTTCCTGCCCAGCTGATTCTCTTTTGGCTGATGCGAAGCTGCCTGGACATCTCACGAACGAGGTGATGGGTATCCCAGTTCTTCTTCTCCACCTCCAAGATGAGATACCTTCCGCCCTCGTACCCGAGGTCCTCATAGACCTCATCGACCCAAAAGTCCTCTGGACTGCTGCGAATGACTCCTCCGCACCCCGGAGTTTCTGTGGCGTAGTAATCCATTCCCAGGGCCCGATCCAGATCTGTTGCAACCAACATCTTGCCTCAAAAATATCAGACCAGCTTTAGCCTGCCCGTCACTTTATCCATCTGCTTGCTGGGTGCGGGTCCAAGGCCTAGAGCGGTAATTGTCCCGGGTGGGATCTCTGTCAGGCCTGCATCGGCCACGATGGCACTGGGAATTCCGGCCCTCTCTGCGTCCTCCCTGATCCTGAAAAGGTCGGGCACGCCTGATACTTTTAGGACCACCTTCTTCTGGCCTTCCGCCTTCCAGTCTGCGACTGCGGACTTGTCCATCTTCTCAGCTCTCTCCAATGCCATCACAGCGGCATGGGCCACCTGGACGGCCAGCTTGCCTGACGAAAGCTTCAGGTCCTCACGAACCACAATGCACTGCTTGAACTCCATTTAACCCCAAGAGATCCAGTACGAAAAAAGATTAGATGCTCACGCCTCTTTGGTTAGGACCCTGACACATACAGGGCTCTTGGCGATGTTGCCCAGTTTCGCTCCTATGATGTACTCGAGCCCCTTCTCTGCTGCGATATCCAGGATGCGCTGTGTAACCACGCCATCGAAGATAATGCCGTTGACATCCCCATTGGACTCTTTCAGCTCTCTGGCCAGATCCCTCACAGCTACCTCACGCAGGACATTGTGATTCCTGTCCATCAGCCTTGCTGAGAGAGTGCCGTCAAGCTCGTCCACGTGCTGCCTGAACCACTCTCTCTCTGGCTCATGGACTGGTTGTGGAGCTGTGGCAGGTATCGGGATCTCTTCGACCTCCTGGGTGGCTCCTGGAACGGCTCTTGGCATGACCTCGCGAGGAACGATCCGGCGCGGTGCAATGGCCTCAGCTCGCTCAGCAGCATTTTTGATGCAAAGAGGCTTCTCGCGGATGAGGCTTTTTCTCTTGGTTGTGAGATCGCGCCGCTTCTTGGGCTGGCTCTTGATCTTATATAGGTCCAGTACTTGTTCCACGGGGATCTTCTGGCGTAACGCCCGAACGATCTCCTTCTGGGTCATGTCCTCGACGCTCTTGCCCTCAGGAGCCCTGGCCACAAAATCGATATCCGCAACCTGAAGCAGCTCTTTGATGATGAGCTCTCCTCCCCTGTCGCCATCTGTGAAGGCAGTGACAACTTTCTTGGCACATAGATCGGCGATCGTTGGAGGCACATTGGTTCCGCCCACAGCCACGGCATTCTTGATGCCGTACTTGAGCAGATTGAGGACATCTGCCCTGCCTTCTACCACAAGAATAGCATCAGAGTCCAGCACATTTGGGCCTGCGGGGAGGCTGTCCTTTCCCAGGTGCGTTATCTCCTCAACGCGCACAGATTGCTTTATCTCCTCTGTGATCTCCTCGGTCTCAAGGATGTTCTCGTCGAACATCTCAACAAGGATGCGCTTGGCCCGATCTATCACATACTTTCTCTTAGAGGCTCTGACGTCCTCTATGCGGTTGATGGCAATGCGAGCAATGCACGGTCCCACGCGATCGATGGTCTCCAGAGCTGCGGCCAGTATAGCAGTCTCTACCTTGTCGAAACTGGAGGGGATGGAGATGGTGCCGCTGGACTTGCCAGCGCTCGACGTTATTTGAACATCTATCCTGCCAAGTCTCCCAGTTTTTTGCAGATCTCGAAGATCGAGGTCGCTCCCGAGGAGACCTTCGGTCTGACCGAAAATGGCACCGACCACATCTGGTCGCTCCACTATCCCCTCAGCTGTTATATCCGCGTAAATTACATATTTAGTGGTATCAACATTTTGCATATAAAGACACCTCTTATTTTAAAATAGTCAGATAAAATTCACACCCACACTCAAATAGCCAAGGCTATCAACAGCCTTGTAAGACCAGTTCGCGACCTCTGTCGCAGTACAGCCTCATCAGATCCAGGCGAGCAATGAGCAGTGAATGATGGTGAATATGAGTTCATCCAACTATTTTAGTGTCCATTTGCCAATATCATGGAGCATTAGATAGAAATGCCCACACATGAGCATTCTAGTCCTCACTTAGCTGGCATTTCATCGCCCTTAATTACATACAGGGCTTAATCATCATGTGATTCGAAGCTCAAATGCGTGCTTCTACCAATAGAAATTGCACAAAACTAGTTTAAGAACTTTGTGGGCGAAGGTCTGAGCATCAGAGTTTGTCAGGATATATAAAAGTTACTCCAATGCTATAAATCCATTCACAGTCCTCACCACTGACACCTCTTCGCCTGGCCTGACCGACAGTCCCTTCGGGTTGGACGCGAGAGTGGTTTTGAAAGTATCCGGGTCCAAGATCTCCATGGCGTCATCGTCTGCCAGGATCACAATGGCCTTCTTTGCGTCTGCCCTGTTTCCCAAGATCTCTACTGCCTGTGCAACCTCCTCGCTCAGGCTGGACCTGCGGCCCTCTCGAAGAGATGTGATCGATGCCATCTTGCCATCGAAACCCGTTACCTCGAAGAAGGAGCCACGAAAGGAGACGATGTCGCCCCGCTTCAGCCTTGGAAGTCTGACCAGCAGAGTGGAGCGGTATACATCGCGGCCGTCCTTCTTCCCAACCAGCTTGCACGACTCCAGAAGCCTTCCGCCGAAGCGCTCGTAGATTGCCCTGGCCATATGCCTCCCCAGTTGAGTCGAGCCCAGGACTATATCCAGGCCGCCTTTGACCTCTCTCATCTCCCGTATGAATGATAGCTGATCGCCATTCCTGTATCCAGCGTCTGCCATGGACCTGGCTATGCTTTTGCACTGCTCGATCTCATGCTGAGTCAAATCCCTGGCTCTGTTTCCTCGAACCTGGACGGTTGATTGGAAGTACTTGCCGGCCATACGGCTGCAGCGGTCGCATGCCACCAGCTTTATCCTGACAGGAATCTCACAGTGCTCCTCAACTCTCCGACCCCTGAAGGCGCCTTTGATGTCGGCTTTAGCTAGATACCTTGTGGCACCTATTTGTCTGAGATCGATTTCGATCTTGGGCTCTCTGAACTCTTCATGTAGCCAGATGGCATCGACTGCTGCCTGGGATGCAAGTTCTTCTAATGATCGATCGTCGGGATGCTGCCATTTTCCTTTAATCTGCCGCGAACCGCACACTGAGCATAAAGTAACCTCAACCAGATTTGGAAGATGAAAGAGCTCCGCCAAATCCAGAGCGCATTGCGGGCACAGACCCAGATCGGCTGGCTGGCCGCACCTCGGACAGATGGACCGATTCACATTCGCACCATCTGGGCATATAAAACTCCATTGATGGAGATTACGTTCTCCCTTTCCACGTAGCCAAGCGATATGGCATGCTCCACTGAGCGGCAGCCCATGAAGTTGGCCATTGTCGCAATAGACAAAGCTGCTTTTACATCGGAAGGCGTAGCCTTATCCTCGCCAAAGAACTCCCGGCTAACCTCCAAATGCAGATGGCCTTCAATGAATGTCTTTCCCAGGATCTCGCAGTCGCAGACGGCAATGAGCACCTCGGAGCCGTGGCGGTAGGTCTTGAGATACATCTCTTCAGATTCGGACTCCTCATACATGGCAATCATTCAAGGAAGTTTCAGCATACCGGGCCGTGGCTCGAAGACGTCTCCATCTCGTCTCATCCGATCTATGATCTCTTCAGCCTTAGCTCTTTCTATGCCCAGCTCCTCAGCTCTGTCCAGGACATCTTCCTTTGGGGCCGGACCTCTATTCTCTTTGCTTATATCTCTTATGATGTCCATCACCGATTTGGTCCTATCCCTTGTGCTCTTGGTGGTGCCGGATGCGATAATGTCTGCGTCCAGGAAGCCTGTCTCAGGGTCCACACCCACCTTGCGAAGGCAGGATTCCAGGATCTTGACCACCCTCTTTGCATCCTCTAGCGTGACCTTGTCGCTCAGCCTGAGACGAGCGCTCGCCTCCCCCAGGCGGATCAGCGCCTCCAGTTGTCGGGCTGTGACAGGCACCGGCTTGTTTGAATCCTGGCCCTGGCTCCTCAGGCCTACGTAGTACCTGAGGAAGTGCTCCTTGGCCTCATCTGTGAGCGTGGGAAAAATATTCTTGCGGGCATAAGCCACATACTTCCTGAGAAGCTCTGGATCTATCACAGGCTTTATGACGGTCATTGCATTATCGATATCCTCCTGGGAGATCTTGGGATTCCAGGAGACCTGCGTTGATAGTTCTCCTGCGAAGTTGCTCTTCAGGATGTGCTCGGCAATCGCAGAATCCCTCTTGGTGTCAGGGTCGTCGGTCAGGACGAAGATCAGGTCGAAGCGGGACATGAGGGCCGGTGTGAGGTTGATCTGGGGTGCTATGGGCTCGTACTTGTCAAAGCGGCCAAGCTTGGGGTTCGCAGCTGCAAGAAGAGAGCAGCGGGACTTCAACGTAGCCATGACGCCTGCCTTGGCAACGCTTATCGTCTGTTGCTCCATCGCCTCGTGCAGAGCGCTCTTGTCCTCGTTGTCCATCTTGTCCATCTCGTCCACGGCTGCGATGCCCTTGTCTGCCAGCACCAGCGCGCCTGCCTCGATGGTCCAGCGACCGTCGCCCAATTCATCTTTTACAGCAGTGGCAGTCAAGCCTGCCGACGTGGAGCTCTTGCCCGATGTGTAGATGCCGCGAGGCGAGATCTTGGTCATGTAGCGCAGAAGCTGGGATTTGGCGATCCCCGGATCTCCCACAAGCAGGATGTGGATATCTCCGCGAATTCGGGCCCCGTCGGGCAGGTGTTTCTCGAAGCCAGAGACCAGCTGAAGCCCCAGGGCCTCCTTGACATCGTCGTAGCCGAAGATCGAGGGTGCAATCGATCTCGTTACATGCTCATAGATGTCTGGGTCACGTGACATCTCAAGTATCAGCTTCTCGTCTTCGGGGGATATCTCGATCTCCTCGAACTCCTGCTCTTTCATCTCCACATAGATGCCCTTGTGAAATAGGTCGAAGTAAGTGCTCTTGCCCTGCTGTGGACTAGAACGCTGGTAAGACTTGAGAATGCCGTTGACGATCACCCTGTCGCCAGGGAAGATCTGGCCAGCCAGGTCATCCTCCAATTCGACATCGAGCGTCTGAGGCTGCTCTCCGCCCCGCAGGTCCTCTGGGGACTCTTGCACCCTTATCTTCTGGGCATCGACGAACTTGGACTGGGCCAGTATCAGTTTGAAGGGCCCGCCACGATCGCAGGCCTGGTTCTGGCACTTCAGGTTTTGGTCATCGAACTTATTGCCAGCCTGCTCCTTGAAAAATGTAAAGCCACACCTCTGGCACTGAAAAGCGGCGGAGACGATCTTCGGCCGGACCTCCGTGGCAGTCCTGACAAGTCCCTCGATGGCTATCAACTTGCCGATGTGGTCGGAACGAAGCTCGCGGGTCTTGTAATGGCGGGGAAGCTGGGCGATGCGCACATGCGCCCTGTCCATGTAGACATCCATGGGCAGGTCGAGCTGCAACAGAGCTGCCTGTGCAGCCTCCAGGACCTGTTCAGGCCTCTCGAGAAGCTCCTCGGCAAACTCCGGATCGTAGCGGTCCAAATCTGGGAAATTCACCACAAGGCTGCGCTCGTCCGGGTAAGAATCTGCCAGCTCCAGCAAGTCATCCCAGTAACGGGAGCGGAGGAACTCCTCCCACTTGGCAACGAGATCAGCAATCATTGTACGGAGTAACTAAAAGTGGCAAAGTATCTAAAGGTATTCGATGGCGGACCGAAGCTAAGGTCACCTTTTTGGAGCAGAGTGCGAATTGATCGCCATGAGCTCCTCGTAAAATGTCACGGCTGTGGATGTATCGCCAAGTCCCACAGTGAATTTTGGGCGTCTTGCCAGCAAGGATGGAACCAGGCACACTATCACGCCGCCTGATTCTCTGAAAGCCCCCCGTCCTGTGGCTGCAGCCCCATCCTGACAGAACTCGTCCCTAGCTAAAAGCCCAGCAGCATTTACTTCCTTGGGAGGGGGAGACATTGCAGATCCCGTGGAGGCCATAGATGCAGCGGCGTTTGCACCCCTTGTCAGAGCTTCTATCTCGGCCTCGGGCTCAATCAGTCCCTTCATGGCGCTGAGGATGAAATCTCTGGTATGAACTCCTATCCTGCGAACTCCTAAGTCGGCCCTGAGGCGGAGCGCAGCCTCGACGGTCCCGCGCCAGCCAGGCCCAACTCCTTCTATCATGGCCAGCTCATCCTCATTCAAACCGATGCTGTCTGCACACAGGCGGGGCAGGAGATACTTCATCATCCTCGGGTCTTGAAAGCTGCCCATTTCAGCATGGATGTAGATCCTCGGGTTTTTCCGTTTCCACGATCCTATTTGCAACAATTTTTGCTCATAAATCTCCTTGTAACTTGATAATGGCGCCAGATGAAATCCTGAGATCAGAGCACCATCAAGATCAAGGATATTCTCCAGGCAATAATCATCGAAATCCTTGTTTGAATGAAGCCTCGAATTCAGGGGATCGAATGAGGCTATCAGGCGGTTATCATTCTTCGCAGTTATCTTACCCTGGAGCGATGGAAGGCTCTCTCCTTTTTTGAATTGAAAGACGAAGTGCATCATCTCCATCTCTCCTGCCGCTCGGATAGGGCTTATGAGCCCCTTGCCAACTGGGACTGCGACGCCAGGATGCAGCATTCTAGCCATCCTGCGGCTGAGCGCAGGCGCATTCAGAACGGGCTTCGCTCCGAGGGTCGCCAGGACGTTCGCCATGATTCCCGCATTGCCGCCGAGGCGAAGACTCCATTGAAATTGCGCTTCAATTCTCTTCTTGACCTCTTCTCGCTCGATCAGCAACTCAGCTCCAGAGCCTTCCCTCATGCAGAACAGCAGAGCAGAGAAGAGATCTTCCAGGCTATTTATCATGCCGACGGCCTCCGCCCTTGCGCCTAATGCTAGGGGTGCGACCTCTTCGCACTTGATGTCGTAAACTGCATCGAGGTTGATGGGATAGGCACAGATTATCCGCGATGATCCTTTGCGCATTCAGACCAATCCCAAAGCTGGTTATTGATCATTCCCAGGCCCACCCAATCCCCAGATTATATTTGCAAGCAACCTCCTGCCTTCTTCCGACCGGAATTGTGGCAGATCCCAGTCCGAGGTCACCTGACTGCCTTTTCTGTAGACCATCACACCTCTCCTCTCCCAGGCAGGAGTCTTGGCAAGGTTAACGCCCTTTTGATAGACCAGCTCATGAATATCCTGTTCTCTCATGCCTCTGAGCTGATTCATAGCCTCGGCATGTGTAAGCCCTTCTTCGACGAGCGTGTAAAAGCCATAAGAAAAGACATGATTTCGCCATGCCTCATCCTGCCGCTCAGCCAGGTACACACAGATCTCAGCCTCGCATATGGGGATCGTCCTGCAGTCCATGCACACCAGCTGACCAAGGTTCAGTGATAGAGCAGCCGAGAGAAAGCCCGCAATTGTAGAGTCTATCTTCTCTACCCGGCCTGAGAAGGGGGCCACTGTGAAGAGAAGGCTGATCTCATCAGAGAACGTAAATGCCAGGGCTGGAGAGAGGCCAGAGCTCTTGAAAAAGCAAGCAGCTGCCTCTGCAAATGAGCTGGCAACTGCGGGATCATGTGGCTTTTTGCAGTTCTCCAGAATTTTTTTGAACCCCCTGCCGTCAGCCCTCACTATCAGCGGTACGCGAGCTCTCAGGCCAGAATAAATCTCCCAGCTAGCCGTCCTTGTGTTCCTTTGCATTCCTGGTCAGGTGTCTTATGATGACTATGTCGCCTACAGCAGTAACCCAGCGGTATGGGATTACAACCCCCTTGCTCTTTATGTCGAAGATCTCCTTATTGACGTCCCCCAGTGCCAGGCCGCTTACTGTGCATTTCTCTGGATCGAGGACTACATCGTCCACCCTTCCCACGAAGGCGCCTTTCTGAGTGTAGACATCTTGGTCCAGGAGCGATGTGATCTCTGCATTCATTTTAAATCCCCTAATAAAATTTGGGTTTTAGATATTAACTTTGCGATGGCTGCAAAAAATGCTCAGCGTCCGCCAAGCCCTGTCGCATCCATGGTATATCGACGTCCGGCAAACATTCATAGCTTATAAATATGTGGTCAATGCTGCACCAATCGTAAAAAGGAGGTGCATGTGATGTTGGTGGTTGGCGTCTCTGGTAGCCCCAGAAAGGCCGGAAATACCGAATTTTTGCTGAACGAGGCACTTGCCGTGGCCAGAGAGAGGGGATTTGAGACGGAGGACATACACTGCTCAGAGCTGAAGATCGACTTTTGCACTGACTGCGGAGATTGCAGCAAAGGCAGGCCGTGTCCAAAAGAGGATGATGTGGCGCGGGTTTTAGCAACCTTGGAGAGGGCAGACGGCATCATCGTTGCCTCGCCAGTCTACTTCGGATCCATCACAGCCCAGCTCAAGGCTATATTCGACAGAACCATACAGCTGCGTCGGCAGAACTTCAAGCTGAAGAACAAGATCGGGTGTGCTATCACAGTGGGCGGGTCCAGGAATGGCGGTCAGGAGAAGGCCTTGGAGACTGTGCATGCCTGGATGCACATCCACGGGATGATCGTAGTAGGAGACGACTCCCACTTCGGAGGCATCGCAGTCCGGCCCGCAGCAGAGGACCGCATAGGCAGAAAGACCGTCGTCTCCAGCGCAAACAAGCTTTGCGATCTGCTGGGAAAGATGGAGCGGAGAGGGGGCTGCTGGGCAGGAGAATGAATTTTTTTGCATGAGAGGAACAAATCGAGATGGATCTTCCTGGCAAGAATCGTAGACAGAGATATCTCAAAGATAGGGGCTTGATAGCACTAATAACAATCCTCAGCGCCTTTGTGCCACTGTCTACCGATCTGTATCTCCCTGCGCTGCCAGGAATGGCGAAGTATTTCGACGTCTCAGCCGATCTGGTTAACCTAACTTTAATATTATTTTTTGTCTTTTTTGGAGCTGGGACGCTTCTCTGGGGTCCGCTCAGCGATAAGTACGGCCGAAGACCAGTGTTGTTGATAGGGCTTTCTCTGTACTCTGCAGCAAGCCTGGCATGCGCAGGTTCCTGGGACATTTACCACTTAATAGCATTTCGAGTTGTACAGGCCATTGGAGGCAGCGGCGCCTTTGCAGTGGCGACCGCCATGATCAAGGATGTCTACGACGTCAAGAACAGGGAACCAATTCTGGCCATGGTTCAATCAATGGTTCTGATATCTCCGGCAGCAGCACCTGTCTTGGGCGCTCTCCTTCTGAAGTTCGTCTCCTGGCGAGGCGTCTTCTGGACGTTAGCTGGCATAGGCCTGCTGGCTTTGGTCGGGAGCATAGCTATGGAGGAGACAATTGATAAACGCTATAGCGGAACGCTCCTTCAGTCCATGAAGAGGCTTGGCACTGTGATCAAGAATCCAGGCTTTTCATCTCTGCTCCTGGTGTTCTCTTTGCTGAGCGTATCGACGATGGCATTTATAGCATCGTCTTCTTACATTTATATAAATGGATTCGGTCTGAGCGAGCAGGTTTACAGCTACTACTTCGCCCTCAATGCGCTCGGCATGATCGGTGGACCGATGCTGTATATGCGCCTGTCCAAGCGAATCTCTCGCAGATCGATAATCATAACTTGCTTTGCAGCAATCTCAGCAAGTGGATTATTGCTGTCGGGATTTGGATATCGCCAGCCGTGGATGTTCGCGACTTTGCTTCTGCCAGCCACGATCAGCGCCAGTTGTGTGCGCACTCCAGGCGCAAATCTGATGCTGGAGCAGCAGACTGAGGATACGGGCTCTGCATCGGCGCTGATGAGCTGCTTTGGCATCTTCATGGGGAGCATCGGCATGACCATCATCTCGCTCGACTGGAGCAATATAATTTTGATCCTGGGCGGCATAAACATCCTGGTGGGGCTAACGTGCGAGGCCCTTTGGCTGCTGGTCTCCAAAAAGCCGTATGTAAAACAGGTTCCGGATGGGATCGTCAAGCCTGCTAGGGACGCTCCAAGATGACTGAGACAGATTCAGAAGCATTATATCCTTCTCGGTAGTGACAAGAAAAGCATGTTTGAGAAGAAGCATGTGCTCTCCATGCGAGAGTTCTCCAGGGAGGAGATCGATTCTGTCCTCGATCTGGCCTCATTCCTGGAACCCTATGCCCGGGGCAAGAAGAGTGATATGCTCGCGGGCAAAATCCTGGCTCTGCTTTTCTTCGAACCTTCCACGAGAACGCGCATGTCATTTGAAACTGCCATGAAACGCCTTGGCGGAGCCGTAATAAACCTGGGTCCTGCCGAGGGCAGCTCCATCTCCAAGGGCGAGTCCCTGGCAGACACAGTGCGCGTCATAGGCGGCTACGCTGATGCCCTTGTCATCCGCCACCCAAAAGAGGGCTCGGCGCGGCTGGCCTCCCAGTTCTCTCCAGTGCCTGTGCTCAATGCAGGCGACGGAGCAGGACATCATCCCACGCAGACGCTTCTTGATCTTTACACCATTAAAAAGGAGCAGGGCCACATCGACGATCTCTCTGTAGCCCTGGTGGGCGACCTCAAGTACGGCCGCACAGTTCATTCACTGGCTTATGCCCTCTCGCTTTACGGTGCAGATATAACTCTGGTCTCACCACCATCTTTGCGAATGCCTGAGGCGATTCGCTCAGATCTCTTCAGCAAGGGCACAAGCGTTCGCGAGACGAACGACCTCTCTGCGGTAGTGAACAACGTTGATGTCCTCTATATGACCCGGATTCAAAGGGAGCGCTTCCCGGACCCCCAGGAATACAACAAAGTCGCTCGATGCTATCGACTGACACCAGAGTCGCTGGTCAAGGCCAAAGAGAACCTGATAATCATGCATCCTCTGCCGCGCGTGGATGAGATCTCCCCTGCTGTGGACGGCACGCCCCACGCTCGCTACTTCCAGCAATCCTTCTACGGCGTCACTGTGCGCATGGCTCTGCTAAAGATGCTGATCGGCGGAGGCGCTTGATGATGGCTGACAGCAGGGCTGGCGTCGAGCAGAAGGACGGGCCGCGAGAGCTGCGTGTGAAACCCATCAAGAACGGCACGGTGATAGACCATATCGCAGGAGGGCAGGCCCTCAATGTGCTCAAGATACTGGGCATCTCAGGCACCACAGATGCTACTGTGTCGGTGGTCATGAATGTGGAGAGCAGAAAGCTAGGCAAAAAGGACATAGTCAAGGTCGAGGACCGCGAGCTCTTGGAGGATGAAGTCAATAAGATCGCTCTGATTGCACCGGCGGCGTCGATCAACATCATCCGGGACTACAAGGTTGTCGAGAAGCACTCAGTAGATCTTCCAGATGAGATTGTGGGCGTTGTGCGCTGCCAGAACCCCAATTGCATATCCAACACATCCGAGCCGATCAAATCCAGGATGCTGGTCAAGGCCAAAAATCCAGTTCTGCTGAGGTGCATATTCTGCGAGCAGCCCCTTACGGATAGGATAGCAGAGTACTTAATCTAGGAGATAATTGGATTCCTCGCCATAGGTTAGGATGGATTTCAAGATGACTGTGAAAAATGGAGATTTCATCAGAATTGATTACATCGAGAGCGTTGACGGGCAGGTAATCGCGGCCACTGATAAGGATGTGGCAACATCTAAGGGAATCTTTAACGAGGATACTATGTACGGGCCCCACCTCATAATAGTCGGTGCAGGCCAAATTGTAAAGGGATTTGAAGAAGACCTGATCGACAAAGAGATTGGATACTCGGGAAAGATAGAGATACCTCCTGAGAAGGCCTTCGGAACTCATGATCCCAAGAAGATTGAGATCGTGCCGATCAATAAGTTCAAGGATGAGAAGCCGGTACCAGGGATGCGCGTAGGAGTGAACAACAAGGTTGGCACAGTCACCAGGGTGATTGGAAGAAAGGCCGTCATCGACTTAAACCATCCTCTTGCGGGCAAGACCATCGTCTACGAGTACAAGATCCTAGAGTGCATCGAGGACCGGCTGGAGAAGCTCAAGGCGATGATAAAGACGTTTGCCCGCATGGAGCTTGAGGCTGAGATCGCAGATGACGTGGCTCGTGTGACAGTCCCCTGGGAGCTGAGCTACTACAAGGATTGGCTCATGATCCGGCGCGGATTGGCTGACATGATATTGCAGCACTTGGGCTTGAAAGAGGTCGACTATGTTGAGAAGCACACTGGCGAGAAGTTCAAGGCCGAGATCGTCTCTCCACCTGCGAAGGAGGCTGGAGCAGAGGAGGCCGAGCTTTCAAAGGATGCGGAATCTGCCTCTAACCCTGCCTGAAGAGAGGCTCGACGCTCGTGCAGTGAGGGAGGGCAGAGGATAGGCTGACTAAAGAAGGTTTTTTGCTGCATCCGATGAAAGGCTCTTTCTGCCTATTTATCTTTCATCCTTCGCGCAGGACTTCCATGCGCAACCAGCTAGTTCTGAGATCCAGTCTGACTGGCCTGCCTGAGTCTATTCTAATTCTAGTAGCAAAGATCAGACAGATGGCAATAGGCTATCTAGGGATATAGATCATGTATGATTATGTATGCAGGGCGAGAGTAATAGGCACGGGCTTGTGCATCCGGCGGGGATTAGCCCTGTGTTCGTCCTAAAGAGAATCAGCATTCAGAGCAGCTCCTCATTATGCATCCTTTCTCTTCAAAGCCAACAGCGCTCCGCCTGAAAAGAGCGCCAGAAAACCAACCAGGGCCAATGAAGACACATATGGGACGCTCTGGCCGAGGATCGACGCTCGCAGGCAGATGCTCGCATGAGTGAGCGGCAGCAGATAGAGGGCGTATTTCAACCCTGCGGGCAAATAGCTCAGTGAGAAGAAGGTCCCTCCCAAGAATGCCATGGGCGTGATGATGATGCTCGTGAACATGATCATATCCTCGTAAGAGCGGGCCAGTAGAGCAGAGAGAACGCCTAAAAAAGAAAATATCAGGCAGGTCAATAGCAGGCTGATGAGGAAGAGCAGGTTGATATGAAGGTCCGGCTTTAAGATGAACGCCACGATCAAGAAAGCGATGGAGCTGACTCCGCCTCTCAGGACGCCGATCATGGCTTTGCCGAGCAACAGCGCTGGCTGGCCGATTGGGGCCATGAGAGTTTCATCGAAGCTGCGCCAATGAATCTGGTCTATGATGAGCCTCGTCCCAGAGCCATTGAAGCTGCTGTTCATGGCAGTCATGGCTATGATTCCAGGGATCACGAACTCCAGATAGCTCGCCCCCTCCATCTGGATATTGCCTCCAAGACCATAGCCGAAGGCAGCCATGTAAAGGATGGGACTGACCACAGTGGCAATTAGATAGCGCGACAGGTTGCGCTGCAGGGCCACCAGGTCTGGCCAGAGGACTGCAGATACACTGCCCACCCCACTTAGAGCCAGACGAGTCATGTTTTGAGGACCTTGGCCATCTTATCCTTCCATGCTGCGACCTCGTCGGCGCTGATGACATCTATCGCCCCGCCCTGAAACTCTCCGCCAACGTCGCCCATCCTCTCCTCCATCCAGCCCTCGATCTCGAGGTACAGGGACTTGAGAGCTGCCAGGACATCAGGATCCGCCTTCCACAGCCCCCTCTGGCTTGCCTCCAGAAGCCTTCGGCCCATCTCCTCCATGGCCCATGGGTTGTTCTCCTGGAAGAACTTTCGGTTCTCCTCATCCATGATGAAAGTCCTGGCAATGTCGTCGAAGATCCAGTCGTCTACCTCCTGGGTCGTCGCCTCCCAGCCGTAGACCCGGCCCACTCTTTTGGAGATGTCGCCTGCGCCCTTGTAGCCGTGCCGCTTCATGCCCTCGATCCACTTGGGATTTAGCAGCTTTGTTCGAACGACGCGCCTGACCTCATCTGCCAGATCCCTGACATCGACGTGATCAGGCTCGCGGGTGTCTCCGTAGTAGGCCTCGACATCCTTACCTGAGACCTCCCGAGCGGCAGCCGTCAGGCCTCCGTGATTTCCGAAGTAGCAGCAGCATCCGAAGAGGTCCTTCTCGTCGGTCGTGGTCTTGTTGAAGGTGACGTCCACGCTCTTTAGCTGCTTTACCAGCCGCTCTTGCGACTGCACCCCGAAGAGGCCTTTGCCGTAGGCGTAGCCGTTCCAGTAGATGAAGACATCCGAGAGCTCCTTCTCCTTCTTCCAGGCGCTGGCATAGACTGCAAGGTTCACGCCGTTTCCGTATGTTCCTGGCCGGCTTGCATAGATGCGCGGGGTGGATCCATTCTCCAGGTCGTGCTTGCGGATGAAGTTCATATCTTCAGGCTCGTCCAAGGCTGCCACCTCCTTGATGGCCTGGTCCATGATCTCGATGCAGCCATAGAAGCAGTCGCGAATGATGCCCGAAACGCGCACTGTCAGGTCGATCCTGGGCCTGCCCAGCTCCTCAAGAGGGATGATCTGATAGCCCTTGAGCTTGCTGCCCTTCCAGACAGGTTTGACGCCGATTAGAGAAAGCATCTGTGCCATCTGCTCACCATCAGCGTACATGAGATCTCCTGCCATCCAGAACATGGCAACGTTCTCAGGAAACCGGCCATGCTCAGATCTGTACTTCTCAATCAGGCTGTCTGCGAGCCTTCTTCCAATCATCCATGCAGCATCCGTAGGCACAGAAGCTGGATCCAGAGAGAAGAAGTTTCGGCCCGTGGGAAGGACCTCGATCTTTCCTTTGGTGATCAGGCCGGAAGGGCCCGGCTCTATGAAGCCTCCTGAAAACCCGTGCATCAGGCTCTCCATCTCCTTCGAGGCATCGATCCTCCGGCAGAGCTCCTTTACGCGATCATGCAAAGCGGTGAGGGTGCCATTGCCCTTCAACCCCCTTGCATCAAGGACTGTGCTCAGCGCATCATTATCCTGCATCATAGCAAGGATGAGATCCTTGGCAAGCAAGTCCACCTCCCGCAGATCTTCAATCTTGGTTGAGACCTCTTTTCCAAGCAGTCCAGCAGCAGCCTTCCTGGCTTCAGAGCGCAATATGGAGCGCACCATCTCCAGCCGTCTCTCGCCCTCAGGCAGAGCGCCGAATATGTGCATGCCATCAGGTATCTGGGTGTTGTAGAGCTGCGAGATCTTATCGTGCGCCCTCTCAAGTAACTGCTGAAAGCCTGCGCCCGAGGCCGTCAATTTCTCCAGATTGATCTCACTGGCCAGGTTGCTCTTCTCCAGGAGGCCTAAGATGATATGCTCCAGAGCATGCGCCCTTCCGCCGTCGGACACCTTTGCACGGTTGTACTCTGCGATCTTGTCCTCCAGATCCTTCAGCTCCCCATAAAGATCTGAGTCGGTCATGACTGCCTGCATGTGGTCCACGAGGACTGCGTAGCTGCGCCGCTTGGCGATGGTCCCTTCGGGAGGATTGTCTGAGTTGTAGATGTAGATGTGCGGCATGTCGCCGATCCCGATATCAGGGTAGCAATCTTCAGAGAGGCCGACGGACTTGCCTGGCAAGAACTCAAGGTTGCCGTGCGTTCCCACGTGCACTATCACATCAGCTCCGAAGTCCTTCTCGATGTAGCAGTAGGTCGCAAGATACTGATGGGTTGGAGGGACCTCTGGGTCATGCAGGATCTTGCAGACCTGTCCATCGCAGCGCGCTCCAGCGCAGCCCCTTTTCGGCTGGACGCAGACCAAGGCATTTCCATAGTTCAATCCAGTAACCACTATCTTTCCCTGATAGAGCATGGCAGCAGGAATGCCGTCTTTTTCCTCTCCCGGCGGCCTTCCCCAGGCAGCGCTGACGCACTCTCTAACGCTGGGCGAGAGCGTTTCGAAATACTGCAAGTAATCCTCTTTGCTGATGTATGCGAGTGCGCCACCCTTCTGGACGATCTCCTCGATTGGCGTCCAGCGGAACTCTGAGATGGCCTTGCGTCCCATGATGGTATCTATCAGCTCCTTGCCGCTCTTCGGCGGATTTCTCAGGGCATATCCAGCATCCACCATCCGCTTCATTATGCGAGCCACGCTCTCCAGGGTATCGAGGTGAGCGCCCCCACCCACAGACGCCTCAACTGAGACGCATGGGTTGTTGTGCAAGATGAAAGCTACTTTTCTCTGGGAGACTGGTTTGCTCTTGAGAGCGATCCAGCGGGAGACTCGGGCACAGACCTTTGAGACGCGCTCTGAGATAGGCACATGCCGCTCGATTTGGGCACCATCTGAGATCGATTTGTCGGTGGCGCCCATGATAATGGGCTCGATGACGCCTTCGAACTCGGGCATGGCAACGGACCAGCCCACCTCACTGCTTGAGAGGCCATGGACATCCTTCAGCCACTCCTCTTCTGTCTTGTGGTAGACCATGAGGGGATGGAAGACAGGAACATCCAGCCGCTTGAGGATCTTGACCGACTCATCCTGGTTTCTGGAACGAAAGATAGGTTGAAGATTGATTATCGCATCGACTCTGCCCGCAAAGAGCTTCTCTGCTACCTCGCCGCTCGACCAAGCACCTAGATCCTTATCTCCCATGCCAAAACAAAAGACAGGTAGCACTGAATACTGCCTTTCAAGCTCTCCGATGAGAGCATCAACAAAAGCCAGGTCCCCACCTGCCCAGTAGGTGCGAGAGAATATTATTCCGACAGCAGGATGCTGCACAGGGCCATACCATTCCATGTACTCTTCCAGGGTAGAGAACGCCTTATCGGAGCGTGGATGATAAAGCCCCTGCCAGAGCAGCTCATGTGGCGGATCATAGTCATAATCGAGATTCAAGGCCTTGCAGCAGGCATATTTGAGCATGTTATTGTAGTTCTCCTGCCCGCCAAAGAGTATGTACTTGTTGACAGTGGCAGTTATCTCCAGGTCGACAGTGGACAGCGCCCAGTGAGACGGGTCTCGTCCAAAGGAGATGACAGGCGTTTTGGGGTCTAGATTGGGAATGATCTCATCCCAGCAGGCCTCGCTTGAAGGATGGAGCAATATGAGCCTGGCTGCTTTCAGGGACTGGATGCATCTCTCCAGGTCTTGGGAGTTGGAGAACTGCGATGAGGACCAGGCCACCAGCTCCAGGCCAAGCTCTCTGGCACCTTGCAGCAATAGGGGCAGCTCACTGCTCCATGTAATGGAGACTATATTCATTTATCTCCTCCGAATGTTTTGCGATCACTTTGCGATGATTAACTTTGCGATGATTATTTTGCGATTATTTTTTTGTTATCAGCCGGATCTTGTCCCAGCCAGTCCCTCCAGACCGAAGGGGACGGTCCAGCACAAAGTCGATGAATTCGAAGAGAACATGTGCATTTGCAGCGTAAAATTCACGGGCAAAGTGCATAGCATCTTCGAGATTCTCAAAACGACGAACTTCCATCTCCTCTCCGGATTCGTCTTTCAGTGAGCCGATGCTGCTATCCGCCACGAAGCTGGAGAAGCCGCATGAAGACTTCACGGGCTGAAGGGCATCGATGTTCACAGGCACACCGCCATAGCACTCGTATACATAGCGAATCATCTCCCTCCGAGTAAGAGCGCACTCGGCCTTCGCTTGCTCCAAGACCTCCTCGTTCAGGCATTCTGGCTGGGGGACAAGTGAGGCATCTATGACGAATGAGTGCCCATCGATCTCGCCCAGGTCCACCGCCTCAAAGACAAGGCCGAGCATCACCGGTCTCCCGTGACCGAAGTCGCAATGCCAGCGGTCGCTCTCCACATACAGAAGGCTATCGCCGAGATCTGTGATATCCAACATCAGCTCAATAGTAACACTATTATCTCATAAGTCTTTTCAATTATCCGATGAAAATCCTGGCTCTGATTGGCAGCCCAAGAAAACAGGGCAATACCGATATCCTAGTGAATGAGATTTGCAGGGGTTCAAAGGCAGTGGGGCATGTAGTGGAGACTGTACGCCTCTATGACTACGAGATCCTGCCCTGCATTGACTGCCGCCACTGCAAGCGACAGGAAGCCGACCACGCATGCACTCTGAAGGATGGAATGCAGGTGATATACCCAAAGCTTGAGGATTCGGACCTTATCATCTTTGGGACGCCGGTCTACTGGTACGGCCCTACGGCGAAGATGAAGCTGCTGGTCGACCGACTGCGGCCATACATTGAGAGCAGGAGATTGAAAGGCAAGAGGGGGATAGTAGTAATGCCATCTGAAGAAGGGCCGGGCTGTTGCGGGCCGCTGATGGAGATGTTTCGCAGGTCCTTCGATTATCTGGGCATGAATATGGCAGGAAGCATACTGGCCAGAGCCTATGAGCGAGGGGAGATAGAAAGGAGTCCTGAGGAGATCAGGAGGGCATATGAGCTTGGAGCATCTCTATCTTAGCCTATTTTGGTTGGAGAGGTCACAGGTGCATATTCTTCTCAAAACACCTGGCTGCAAAGATCATTGCGATTGCAGCCATCGCCCAGACATAGGCAATCTCGAATATCGGGACACCACCACTCCTCAATCCCTCGATGGCCTGGGTTAGGGGAATAGCCTCGATCAGCACTCTTGCTGCCCTGGGATACATCTCTGTGGGAATGAATACCCCGCACAGATAGGTAAGAGGCATGGTGATGAAGAGGCTCACAGTTGTCAGGTTGTGGGGATGACTAACGGTTACGCCCACTATAATTCCTGCCGAGGTGAAGAAAAGCGCAAGCCCGATGGTGAATAGAATTAGGGCGGCAAGGGAGATGTGAAATCCGGAAAGAAACAGCCAGACGGGCAGGAGGAAGCAAAGGACTGCGAAGAAGGCAACTACTACGCCCGTCAGCAGATATCCGGCCACCGCCTCGTGCGGCTTGATGGGCGCTGCCATGGTGAGCAGCTCCAGGTAGCCCTCGTGGTTCTTGGACATCCAGATCTCAGAGCTGAAGTGCTGATAGCAGACCTGCACCACGCACATCATAAGTATCCCCGGAATCATGAAGCTCAGGTACGACTCGCGGCCGGGCAGGCTCACCATAGAGCCGAGGCCCACGCCTATCACCAGCACGAAGAAGAACGGCTGGATGAGATTGCGCAGAGCGAATAGAAATAGATTCTTTCGATAGTCGTAGATCTCCCTCTCGAATGTGACCAGAGAGGCAGACACCGCGCGGGGAATCATTCCCGCAGCCCCCTGCCTGTGAGCTGCAAAAAGACGTCCTCAAGGCCGGGCTCCTTCAGGTCAAGCTCCTCGATCCCCGCAAGCCTTGATGCGGTTACCACTATCTCGTCCAGGGCCTCCTTCTCTCGCAGATGAATCAGGAGGCAGCCGTTGGAGCTATGAAGGTCCATCACGCCAGGAATCTTTCGCAGTGCCAGAAGATCTGCAGACGAAAAGGGGCGGCGGGGTTTGAGGGTGAGGACTGAGTCGATGCCCACAGATCGCCGGAGCAGAGAGGGCGAGCCTTGGGCGATGATCCTGCCATGGTCTATGATGATCACCCGATCGCAGAGCACCTCCGCCTCCTCCATGTAGTGGGTGGTGAGGATGAGAGTCTTCTTCCGCTCTTTCAGCTCAGATATGTAGTCCCAGAGAGCATGCCTGCTCTGCGGGTCAAGGCCAGTGGTGGGCTCGTCCAGATAGAGTATGGGCGGATCGGTTATCAGCGCCCGTGCCATCAGCAGGCGGCGCTGCATGCCTCCGGAGAGCTGATGGCCATTTTTGGCAGAGTGCTCCTCGAGCTTTGCCCAGGCAATGGTCTCACGGGCTTGCAGCCTCGATTCGGAGCGGGAGAGGCCGCGCAGCCGGGCGTAGAAGTAGAGGTCCTCGGCAATGCTTAAGTGAGGATGAAAGCTGGCCTCCTGGGGAGAGATGCCGAAGAGGCGTTTGGCCTCGATGGGATTCTTCAGGACGTTGTATCCGCCCACGGTGATCGTGCCGGAGGAGGGGCGGACGAGACCCGTGAGCATGCGAATGGTGGTGGTCTTGCCTGCGCCGTTGGGGCCCAGGAGGCCTAGGGTCTCGCCGGAATGGACTGAGAAGGAGACGCCGTCGACGACTTTATGGGTGGAGAAGGATTTGACAAGGTTTTCGACGAGGATCATTTCTTGGGAGTCCATTTTACTTGCGGAAGAGGATATCATACGATATATGCTTTTTCATCAGCTATTTTCCAACTTCGTTGTAAGGACAGTAGTATTCTTTTCCAGACTTGGTTTTGTTGGCCAGGCAGCCACCGCCACATGAGGCGAATTGCGAACAGGAAGAGCAGCTCGCGTTCAGGTTGGCGACTTCGCGCTGCAAGCAGCGCCAGGCCTTGGCGACGCCTTCTCCGTCGAGATGGCAGAGAGGATAAGGGAAATAGGGGCAGGGCTTTACTCCGCCATCCACATCGATGAACATGACCAGCCTGCCACCGGAGCAGAGGTTGGGCCAGCCGGATAGGCCCAATAGCGGAGTGTCTATGATGATCTCCTGAAGAGGTAGAGCACATAACTCTCGTAGCACTTCTGGATATTCCTCAAGCAAAAGGGCGTGTTTATGCTGGCGTGGCACGGTGAACATGTTTGGACGAAAATTATGCTCGCGGCACCAGCCCAAGATGCTCGCCATCTCATCTTTGTTATCCCGGCAGATGGGAAAGACCAGGATCTTCTCGCCGGGAAAATCTTTCGTCAGACGCTCACCGTAGGCCAATACCCTTCGATGATTGCCCTTTTCACCCAAAAGTTCATCATGTTTTTCTGGATTCAGAGAGAGAGAAGACGCAGGCGCATCTGATGGATCTGATTTGAGGAAGGAGTCTGTTCCCCGAATCCAGCCCAAGTATCCATGGAAGTGCTCCAGCCGCATTCATTCGCTACAGAGAGGATCTCTTTCAGACGGGGATCGAGAAATGGTTCGCCTCCAGCGAGAACGAGCACTGACCGCTGGCTAGCAGTCTTTATATAATCGAGAACCTGCAGGTATACCCCTTCGTCCAGATCTTTGGAACCATCTTTCTTTTCGGCGCCGAAGAATGGATCGTAGTTATTCAGAGCCAGCGCAAGGATGAAGGGCTGGGAGACTCTTATGTCCATCACTCTTCTCCTCTCCCGTTCAGCCAGCATAACGGATCAGGCGCCAGATAGTCCCCCGTGCGGGCCCAGGCATCTGCCCGGCAGCCTCTGCAGATGCTGACGTACTCGCAGCTTGGGCAGTGGCCCTTCAGGTTGTGCCAGTCGCGCAGGCTTGCGAATAGCGGGGAGTTGAGCCATATATCTTTCAGGCTTTGCTCTTTGAGGTTTCCTGCAGGGATTCTGAGCTTGACGCAGGGATAGACGTCCAGTTCTGGAGAGATGGCCACTCCGGCAATTCCTGCTGTGCAGCCGCCGACGATTTTGTCCGATCGTAATGTAGATTTCTTCTGTTCATCAAACCAGAAATTAAGAGGATCATCGTTAAGTATGCCGTGATGAGCAGCTTCCTCTAGCAGGTTCTTCCAGATGTAAGGGTCGCTTAAGGGTACTGCGCTTCTATGACAAAGTCCACACATACGACCTATTTTAGGTTGTGCCCCAAGCTCATGAGCGATTTTGGCTACGGATCCTATCTGGTGATGGTTGGCAGAACTCACGGTACACTGAAAAGAAACAGGCACAATACCATCCAAATATTTAGCAGCACGGATTGCCTTTTCAAAACTATTTTTGCCTCTAATACTCTCATGAAAATCCTTATTGCCATCAAGGCTAATTTGGACATCATCAAAAATGCTAAACCAATCTTTCGGAAATTGCTGCACTAACGTCCCATTTGTAGTTAAAAGGATCCTCTTGCATAACTTTTTGAGATCTTCAGCAAATACAAATAGATTCTTAAATAATAATGGTTCACCTCCAGAAACATTAATAAAATATGGTTTTGTCTCAGTAAGCTGGTCTAGGATCAGGGAAGGATCATTTAGGTCGGATGCCATGGCATCTCCTCGATAACAGTAGCTACATGATAGATTACATCTACCAGTAACCTCTAAGACAACTAAATGTAGACCTAGACCCATAATCAGCTCCTCAAAATTAATCCTTACTGTATCAATTTTGTCTCCGATAATCGATTAAGGAAAGCAGTTATTCCGCTTGCAGCTTTATCCCTTGGAACATTATATTTGCTGACAACAGCATCAATCATGTCATTTAATGTATGTTCTCCATCGCACATATGCCATATTTCGGTCGCATAAGTTCCCATAACAAAGAGACGGTGTCCTCCGTATAATACCAGCTTGTCGTCTTCTTGCCTATTCATTATCCTAACCTTAACTCCGGTTTTTAGGGAATAACTCCAATCCCATTTTTTCATCCATCTTTTCTAATTTTTTAGGTATTTCTGAGATAATATTACAATCATTTAATTGG
>JGI11944J13513_1000578_pt1 | contig 34266 bp, 32 predicted proteins | sample TerdegcoTASludge_FD_13513 | JGI IMG/M metagenome (IMG submission 13513) | reverse complement strand
CGGTTTCCTACAGGCAACATGACCTTGGACCTTGTCTGTGTAAGTGGCCTGCACCTGCGGCCTTCACCGGCCGCCAATATGACTGCCTTCAAATTCATCACAGCCAGGATAACTCAAATAGATATGTGGCGCAGAACTTGTTTTATATCTTTTCGGTCCAGGATTCATAAAAATTATGAAATAGCTGCATAGAGAAGGCCCAGGCTTTTATAGAAGCAGGTGCAGGAACACAGCAAGACGAAAGGACAATGAATCCCAAATGAAGATATTGGTAATTCCCACAACAGACTGGATAAGACATCCCGTTCCAAACCGGCTCAACTTCATCTTCGATGCACTGGCAGAGGAGCACGAGGTCTATGTGCTACACTTCGCACTGTCTCGGTTCAAGAGCCTTCAGCCCAGGGAGACGAAGTGTCAGCTTGTGAGTGCAAGCCTGTTTGATGCCGAGGATCCTTCGCTCTATTATCTGTTGAACTTTCCTTATCACTTTGCCAAGATAAGGAGCCTTGTGAGGAGAGAGAAGATCGATGTGATACTCTCCACCAATATTCTTCCCTCTTTTGCCGCCAATTTCGCAGGAGCGCCGATCGTTTTTGACTATCTGGATCACCTGGAAGAATCGGCATCCGTTTACTATCCAGGATCAGCCTTTGGGGAGCTGGTCAAACGGGTTGTGCGCTTCATCACCAGATACAACCTGCGTCATGCTCGCTGTGTCATAACCGTCACAAATGAGCTTTCTCAGTTCCTTCGCGATCTAGGTGTGAAAGACATTGCTGTAATTGCCAATGGCGTAGACACGAGGCTGCTAAAGCCATTGCCCGCAGCTGAGGCCAAAAGTTCTCTGGGCCTGAAGGGCAAGGTCATCGGCTATGTGGGCTCACTGGAGCACTGGGTGGACCTGGAGACAGTGGTGCAGGCTCTTCCAAAGTTGGATGTCACCCTCCTGGTGGTGGGACCCGGCCTGTTCACAGATTACGGAGATCTGATAAAGAGCCAGGCTGAAAGTTTGGGGGTGGCGAGCAGGGTTGTCTTCACTGGAGCCGTGCCATACTCGGAGCTATCCCGGTACATTTCAGCGATGGACATCGGGCTAAACCCACTGAAGATGATGAAGAAGAATGAGTACGCAGCCGGAGGAAAGGTCTTCAACTACCTGGCCTGTGGGAGGCCTGTTTTATCCAGCCGCATGATCTCTCTGGAGAGGCTTCTGGGGGATGAGATCTACTACTACGATGATGTGGAGAGCTTTATCCAGCAAGCTGAGGCGATTCTTGGCTCCACAGACCCTGAAATGAGACATAGATCTGTGGCTGAGAAATATGATTGGCGCACCCTGGCGCACAGATATGAACAGATTCTGAGGAGAGCTGCCTTGGAATCTTCAAAATAGTCCCCAAAGCATGGAAGAGGTCAAATATGTCGGATCGCCCCAATGAGAGCGGCAAAAGAAGTGTCGCATTGGTCTATTACTCCTTTTCGTCCTTTGTCAGGCAGGACTATGAGATTCTATCCAATCACTTCGATGTCAGACGTGTGCGCTACAGTAGTCTCAAGGATGTCGTCAGCATCCTTGAAGCCGTCCTGAGGTCGGATGTGACTTTTTCATGGTTCGCAGGTGGTCATGCATTTCTTGCAGTATTGTTCTCAAAAATCTTTGGCAAGAAGTCCGTTGTCGTGGTGGGAGGCTACGATGTTGCATATGTTCCACAGATGGATTATGGCCTGTTCACCGAAGGATGGCATAAAAAGGCAATGACCAAGTTTGCCTTGAGGCATGCAGACAGGGTCTTGGTTGTGGATCCTTCATTAAAAGATGATGCCAAAAGAAATGCCGGGATCTCAGGAGAAAACATCGAATACCTGCCAACTGGGTACGATCATTTGAAGTTCAAATCATGCGGCGAGAAGGAAGATATCGCGATGACCGTATGCGTGGCCGATAGTTGGAGCAGGATCAAAATTAAGGGCGTAGATACTTTTGTCAAGGCTGCTATGCGCATGCCAGATATTAAATTCTTAGTAGTAGGCCTCAGAGGAGAATCCCTTGATATGATTCAGAAGATTGCGCCTTCGAATATTGAATTAATTGGCCCCGTGAGCCAGGAGGAGCTCATATCATATTATCAAAAGGCAAAGGTTTACTGCCAGTTGTCGATGCGTGAGGGTCTGCCAAATGCGTTATGCGAAGCCATGCTCTGCGAATGTACCCCAGTTGGAACAGAATGCTGCGGCATCACTTCAGCGATAGGAGATTGTGGCTTCTATGTGCCGTACGGGGAAGCTGATGCTACGGCCGAGGCCATAAGAAAAGCTCTGAGCTCTCCAGATGTTGGCAAGAGAGCTAGAAAGAGAATTATAGGTTTATTTGCCCTCTCGAGAAGAGAGAATGGGCTAGAACAGATCCTGAATGAGCTTGGGTGAACGAGAGACGATGAGAGTCGCATTGACTACGACTTACTGGAAGGGCTCGCATGGTGGCGGAATTGCGATTTACCTTGTGAATATGGTAGAGGAGCTCAAGAGACGTGGCATCGATGTACATGTGATCTATAAAGAAGGAGAGGACAGGGATAACATCAAGGTCGATTCTCAGAGTAGAGAGCCATTTCCCTGGAAGGTCGTCGAAGCCTTGAGGACTTTGATGGCGATAAAGCCCAATGCGATCCATTCCCACGGAGGCATGTACTATTACCTTGTAGCCGGATACCTTTACAAGATTCTCTTTGGGGCGAAGTTGATATACACATTTCACACAGAGCCTGAGGCGGGAGACAGGCTGCCAATTTTGAAGAGAGCAGCTCTACAGTACCTCTTGGATAGATGCGATCGCGTGACATTCGTCTCGAAGAGACTTCAGACCAGGGTCGAAGAGACATGGGGTCTGAAGTTCGACAACAGCGAAATAACCTATGCAGGCGTGAGATCAAGAGATATACCTGAGGACTCGGTCAAGGGGTTTTGCCAGAGGTTTGGCATAAAGGACGGCTCTGTTGTTTTGCTCTCGTTGGGCCTGACCGCCATGAGCTACAAAGCCGAAGGGCTGAAATTGCTGATCAGATCGCTTAAACGCGTAAAAGAAGAGTTTCCAAATATACTGCTCGTTGCCACAAGAGATGGGCGCTACCTAGATGAGTTGAAGGATCTGGCAAAAGCAGAAGGATTGGAGAGGAGCGTGATCTTCACAGGGGATATAGACGATCCATACGTTGCCCTTGCAGCCTGCGATATCTATATGCACATATCTTTAGGGGAGGGGCTGCCCGTGGCTCTGCTGGAGGCCATGTCCATGGGAAAACCGATCATAGCAACGCGTGTTGGTGGCATTCCTGAGGCGATAGAAGACGGACAGAGTGGCATTCTCGTGGGGCCAAGCTCTGTCGAGATCGCTGAAAAGATCATATATCTGCTGAAGAACGAGCGTGAAGCTGAGATGTTGGGAGGAAACGCGAGGAAGATCGCAATTGATCGATTTACCTGGGAGAGATCTGCCAGCAAACTTCTCGAGATTTATGGATTGAACTCCCCTGGGCTTTAAGAGTCGATGCGTGGGCTGTTCACCATCTCTGCGATCCACTCCATGTCCATCTCAAGCATGCTGCACAATAGTCCTGCGACGACCTTGACCTTTATTCCAAGATCGCTGCATGCAAATGCCTTTCGGAAGTTTTCATTGGCCACGCTCCACCTTCGCTCTACGAGGCTGGCCCTCCCAAAGTAATAGTAGCTCTCTGCAAGCTTTGCTTGCAGGATTTCCGGACTGCACCCCGGGCCAGCTATCGCCTCCCTCGTGTCCTGAGGAAGGCTTGAGAAGAAGTCTGCTGTGTGTTTGCCTGCCTTGAACATTGCCAGCCTCATCACAGATGTCACCTGATGCTCATGTATTCTGTAGTAGCCCAGTATGTCGTCGATCGCCAGGAACCCTCCCCTCAAGCCCATCTCAAGCCATGTTGGGCGGTCCACGTAGGGCACAAATTCGGGCTGCTTGAAACCTCCGATAGCATCCAAAGCGCTCTTTTTGCAGATGACTGTGCATGCTGTGATTGGATTGTGAAAAAGCAGATTCCTGAGCATTCCATGCCTGGAAATTCCAAGGAACTGAGAGATATCATCAGGGCGGTATGAGGTGATATTTCCCTTGCTATCTGTGAGGGCCCCTCGACCCCAACTGATGTCTGCATTGCTCTCCTCGAAGGCCTTCATCTGCCGCTCAAGCTTATGAGGAGGCCAGAAGTCATCCCCCTCTAATATCGCTATGAACTGCCCTTTGGAACGCATGAGAGCATCGTTATATATCTTCCCCAATTGCCATATTCCCCGGTTCTCCTGTCTGGTATAAGTGATCCTGTCATCACTGTATCTCGCCACGATCTCTGCAGTCCTGTCGGTCGAGCCATCATCGATGATGATCTGCTCCCAGTATGGATAGCTCTGGGCAAGGACGCTCTCGATGCATTGGGCAATAAACCTCTCATGGTTATACGTCGGGGTTATGATCGACACCTTTGGGCAAACTGCCATGGCACACTCCATACGATCAAGCTTTGGTCTCACTTCAGTCTCTTGGCCAGAGCGTCCAGCCAGGCCATGTCAACTCTGCAGAGATTGCTGATAATTCCTATCACGGCCTTGGCCTTTAGGACTGGATGTCCCATGAAAAGAGCCCTCAAAAAATTCTCGTTTGCCTCTCCATATTCTCCTTCTAACATGTTTGCCCTTCCTGCATAATAGTAATACTCTTTTTCTTTTCGATCCAACTTTGTGTATAAGCCTTCGAATGAGCCTGCCACAGAGGCTTTGATCTCCTCAGGCTGGCTGCGAAAGAAGTCTATAGAATATCGGCTGGCCTTGATCATCGAGGCTTTCATGGACGATGTAACCTGTCTCTCGTGCCGCCGATAGCAGCCCAATATCTCATTGAGGGGCAAGAACCCTCCGATTAGACAGAGCTGCAGCCATGTGGGCTCATCAACGTAAGGAAGCCCAGGCGGCTGTTTGAAGCCACCGATCGACAGAAGTGCGCTCTTGCGACAGACAACCGTGCAGGATGCAATGGGGTTCTCGAAGAGCAATTCGCCCAACATCTGCTCTTTTGTCAAACCCATAAAATGGTCTATGCCTTTTGGAAAAACCTCGAGGACATCTCCACGATGGTCGACGATCTTTGCTTTTCCCCAGCACAATGTAGCGCCAGTATCCTCCAGAGCCATCAGCTGCAGCTCAAGCTTATCCGGGGGCCAGAAATCATCACCCTCAAGGATCGCGATATACTTGCCCTTCGCGAGCTGCAAGGCTTTATTATATGTCTCGCCAAGCCTCCATATGCCTTTGTTCTCCTGTCTTATGTACTTGACTCTCTCATCTTTATACTGATTTATTATATCGCAAGTCCTGTCGCTCGAGCCGTCATCTATGAAGATCTGCTCCCAGTATGGATAGCTCTGAGCAAGTACGCTCTCTATGCACTCAGCTATGTACTTCTCATGGTTGTACGTAGGTGTGATGATCGAGACTGACGGCCTCTCCTTCATCTATTAACTCTTCTCCTCCCCTTTTACCCTTAAAATTCTGTAAAATATAGCTTTATCATCTTCATCGAAGATCCTGAGGATGTAGGCCGCTGCAAAGTAAAATGCTGCTCCCAGGGGCACAAGCAAAAATATGCTCAGGAATCTGAGAGCAAACACAAAGCAACCCATGAGCAGGCTTGCAATGATTATTTTCGAAATCAGGGCAGATGTCTGGGCAGGTTCCCAGTATCTGTCTTTCAATGTCACCAGGGCGAAGAGTACGAGAACTGAGAATTCTGTGATGACGGTGGTCACACTTGCTCCTGCATAGCTGTATGCGGGAATTGCCACGAGGTTCAATATAACGTTCTCCATTGCGCAGAGCGCAGTTATCCTCAGCAGGGCCATCTGGCCATTCGATGACCTCAACAGGCTGCTAAAAGAGCTGCTGAGAAATATGCATACCGACGACCAGACAAGTATCTTCAGTGCGATGGCCGCCCGTGCATACTCTTCTCCAAATATCAATAAAATAATCTCATCCGACAGAATTGTCGTTCCAACGCCGATCGGAAATCCAATCACCGCAAGATACTTGAAAGACCTCTGCTGGGTGAATCTCAGCATATCCTTGGAGTTGACATAAAGCTTGGACATTGCAGGGATGATGGCCATGCTCAGCACCCCTGGAACCACAAGCAAGACTATCATCAGCCTGTAGGCTGCATTGTACAATCCAACGACCTCGTAGCTTTTCATGTAGGAGAGCATCACTGAATCTGTCCAATAGTATATCGTGATGAAGACGCTCGTAAGGCCGAAGGGGAGTGCCTCCCTCAGAACAGGCCCCCAGAAGCTCAGATCTATCTGCGATTTGGGCTTGAAGAAATCGCGTACAAGGACTGCGAAGCTGTAAACAAATGTTGCTAAATTGGCGAAGAGATAGACAAAGGCAAAGTTTACAACGTCAAAGCCCCTTGATATGGCGAAGAGGGCAGCGCAGAGCAATGCAATGCTGTTGATCGAGTTGCCGATTGAGACGAACTGCATGCGCTCATAAGCCTGGAATATGGAGTTTATGAGGCCGGTGAATGCCGCCACTCCCACGGAGAGCGCAATAACGAAAACGACCCTTATGCTTGTGCTCGAATAGCCCATCAAGGTTACTGTGGCGACGAGGAGCGCAAGGGTGATTACAACCAATATCAGCTTGATCAGGGCGATATTTACAAGATACAAATTGACCATCCCTTTGTCTCTTGCGATATCTCTCACTGTCAGCTGGGTGAGGCCAAGATCTGTGAGGATCCCAAAGATTCCAGTGAAGGCAAGGGCTGTGGATATTATCCCGTATCCTTCGACGCCAAGATACCTGGCGACGTACATGGTATAAATAAACGAGAGGGCCAAAATGAAGGCATTGGATAAAAACAGAGCAATAGTGTTCTTGGCGATTCTCTCAACGGGTTTCACGAGTCTATCCTCACTTATGAGGCGGATAGAACCAGTCCCATTGTCTTCCACAGCGTGGATCGTCCGTCCTGCCATTTATCAGCCTCGGGATTATTGTGGGATCGTCCCAAGGTCGCCTAACTTCATCTGGGCTTGAATAATCATAAAGCCTGTTGACGAAATAGACCAGAGTTGCCTGCTCATTCCCGACAACCCTAAAGCCGTGCCAGTAATGCCCTGGAATCCGGACGATCTGCATATTTTCGCCTGCAGATATGATCTCATCCAGCTCTCCTGTCACATCATCATAGGCGCAGATCTTCAGGGCGCCTCTCACCACCAGGAAATGATCGACCTGCCCATCCTCGTGCATGTGCCAGGCCCGCACCATCCCAGGATAGCTCACTGACATATTGGCCTGAACTATCTCATCCTGGATCACGTCCTTCCAGTCAGTCCTCATGACCTCTGTGAAAAATCCGCGTTCATCAGCAAATCGCTTCAGTGGCTTTATCACAATTCCCGGCAGCATCATCCAACCTCGGTCTCTGGCATCTCATCTACAAGATGCTTTATGGCCTCTTTGATTGCAAGCGGCTTGCACGCCAGCATTCTCGTGGCCTTGGATGCGTCAAGGGATGAATCTTTTGGCCTTCTGGCGGGCCATTTCATATCCTCCATCCTCGACCTTCGAAGGAGGGCCCTGTCAAGATCAAAGGCCTTTGCCAGCTCCATTGCAAAGTCATATCGGGATAGCCTTGTGGCGCCAGCCAGATTATACACCCCGCAAAGCCTGCGGTCAGCAGCCTCAAGGACCATTCCAGCCAGATTTGTGTTCAGGGTCGGGGTGATGAATTGGTCGGTGACCACGCGAACCTCCTTGCCAGACCTGAGGCTGTTTATCAGCCATAGGGCGAAATTGACCTTGCCGCTTGCGGGATGGCTGCCGTAAATCACACATGTGCGAGCGATGCAGCCGCGACAGAACTGCTCGCCAAGGAGCTTGCTGTAGCCATAATAGCTCACAGGACGGGGGCTGTCGTCCTCGCGATACATGCCGGCAAGGCCGTCGAAGACGTAATCCGTGGATATGTATACCAAAAAAGATCCGGCCTTCTCCGCGGCCATAGCCGTTGCCCGCGTGCCCTCGACGTTCATCTTATAGGCCAGCTCCCTCTCGCGCTCGCACCTGTCCACATCTGTCAGAGCTGCGCTATGGACCACGACATCAGGCCTCATTCTATCCACCAGATCCAAGATGCCTGCAGGGTCCAAGAGGTCGAACTTGACGCCCCTCCCAAATTCTGGCTCATTGTGGGCATATCCGCTGAATACCTCGTGGCCCCTGGCCAGAGCGATCTGCGCAAGCTTGCTGCCCATGAGCCCGCTCCCTCCTGTTATGAACAACCTCATAAATTCACCAGTTCAACTTCCAGGGCGTGGGATGCAGGACCTTCTCATCCATGAGCGGCCTCCACCATCCCTCGTTCTGCAAATACCAGTCAACTGTCCTTTGAATCCCTTCGGCAAAGCTCCTCTGGGGGCGCCAGCCCAATTGCTCTCTGATCTTCGAGGAGTCAAGGCTGTACCTGGCATCATGCCCTGGCCGATCGTCCACAAACTCTATCAGGTCCTCTCCTTTTCCAAGCATTTCAAGAATGATCTTTGCGACCTGCAGGTTTGTCTTCTCCTCTCCTGCCGAGATGTTATAGATCTCGCCCTCGCGACCACTCGTCAGCACCTGTTCTACTGCCCTGCAGTGATCGATCACATAGATCCAGTCCCTCACATTCTGCCCTGTCCCATAGATTGGGATCTTCAGACCAGCCTTCGCCCTCAAGATGGTCTTAGGTATCAGCTTTTCTGGGAATTGATAGGGTCCGTAGTTGTTGGTGCATCTGGTGATCATTGCATGCAGGCCATAGGTTCGAGCATAGGCCAGGACATAGACGTCCCCTGCTGCCTTGCTTGCGGAATATGGCGATGATGGTCGCAGGGTGCTCTCTTCTGAGAAAGAACCATCCAGAATATCTCCGTAGACCTCGTCGGTGGAGATCTGCACGAATCTGGCATCTGGATTGCGATTTCTCAAAGCCTCCAGGATGTTGAATACGCCAAAGACATTGCTGTGCAGGAAGGAGTCCGGCCTCGAGATCGACCTGTCAACATGGGTCTCTGCAGCAAAGCTCACTGTGGCATCCACGTCTTCGATCTGCTCTTTTATGAAAGAGGGATCTGCTATGTCGCCTTGCAGGAAGGAGTATCTCTCATCTTCGTTCAGATCAGCGAGGCTGTTTTCATTGGATCCATACCTGAGGGCGTCCACATTCACTATCATGCAGTCCTCATGCGCCTGCAGCATGAACCTGATGAAGTTGCTCCCTATGAACCCAAGGCCACCAGTCACAAGAATCCTCATGGCGTCCTCCGGGATGCTGGGGTTGCATAAGCCTCGGCCGTCGGGCTCATGATGCGCGCGCCCCAATCTTGATTGCAAAAACGACGAGTCAAATTATCACCTACGTGTATTTTGTGCTTCGAGTGGCTGAATTCAAGCTTAAGATGCCAACGCACTTCATCTTTGCTGCAAATGATGTTTTGAGCACAACTCCTCAGCGCTTCAATGCCCTCAAGAGGTCTTGCAGGCTCAGTGCATTGAGCAGATCCTTCTTCTCCAGCCAGCCGCGCCTTGCTACATTTACGCCAAACTTCATGACCTTGAGCTGCTCTGGTTCGTGAGCATCTGAGTTTATGCTCATCATGACTCCCATCTCCTTCGCCATCCTGGCATACACGTCGTTCAGATCTAGCCTAGTAGGATATGCATTGATCTCCATCGCAGTCCCGGTCCTTGCTGCCGCCTCAAGTATGGCCTTCATGTCGACCTCATAAGGATCACGCTGATTGATGATCCTGCCGGTGGGATGTCCTATGATATCTACGAACTCGTTTTCTATGGCAGAGATCAGCCTGCCAGTGATCTCTCTCTCCTTTTGTTGCTGACCCATGTGCACTGAGGCCACCACTACATCGCATCTTGCCAAAAGTTCGTTGGGATAGTCCAGTTTGCCGTCAGCCCTGATGTCCACCTCTGCGCCCACGAGAACTGTTAAGCCCTCTAGCGCCTCATTGACAGCCGCTATGGCTCCGATCTTCTCTTCCAGCTTCTCGGGTGCCAGGCCTCCTGCAATGCCGACTGAGGGCGAATGGTCGCAAATAGCCAGATACTCGTATCCGAGGGCCTGAGCGGCTTGGGCCATCTCCAGGATGGATGCCCTGCCGTCAGACCAGTCGCTATGCACGTGCAGGTCCCCGCGAATATCCGTTAGCGAAACAAGCTCAGGCAGCCTGCCCTGCCTTGCAGCCTCGATCTCGCCCCTGTCCTCCCTCATCTCCGGAGGAATGTACTGTAGTCCTAGGTGAGCATAAAGATCCTCCTCCCGGTCGAAGAAAAGGTCCTGGCCGTCGGAGAGACGCTTAAGCGAGTACTCGCTCAGGGAATAGCCGCGATCAAGGGCCAACTGGCGCAGCAGTACGTTGTGCTCTTTTGAGCCGGTAAAATACTGAAGCACTGTGCCGTAGGATCTATGCTCCACGATTCGTAGATCTACCTGAATTGTCTCTTGCACGATAACACTGGCTTTGGTAGGACCCCTGCTCAGTACCTCCTCTACCATTGGCATGCGCACAAATGCGGCCACTATCTCCTCGGGCCTTGGAGCAGTGGCCAGGATATCTATGTCGCCCACAGTCTCCTTGCCACGACGGTAACTGCCAGCTGCAGTGACATGCTCCAGTCCTTCCAAACTTTTCAGATATGCCATGACTTCGGATACCACTGGCTCAGCAGTGCTGTAGAGAATGCGTGCGCTTCGCTTCCTGTACCTCTCTATGGATTTGAGTATGTTCTTCTCACTGGTAGGCCCCATCCTTGGGAGACGACGGATGCGGTGCTCCCTCGCAGCCTTCTCCAGCTCATCTAGGTTTGTGATGTTCAGCTTCTCGTGGAGCATGAAGATGGTCTTGGGGCCAAGGCCAGAGATCTTTAGAAGCTCCGCCAGGCCAGCAGGCGTCTTCTTTAAGAGATCCTGGTGAGCCTGGATCTGCCCGGTGCGAAGATACTCCTCGACCTTCTCTGAGATGGCCTTCCCCACGCCTGGAATGGACTGCAAGCGCCCCTCTTCGCAGAGCTGTTCGATGTCCTCCTTCAATGATTCAATAGCTCGAGCTGCCTTGCTGTAAGCTATGATCTTGAAGCGGTTCTCGGCATGCAGCTCCAGCAGCTCTGCCATCTCGTAAAGAACGCCTGCGACCTCGCGATTCTTGACGGTGCCTTTCACAAAAAAAGAAAATAATCTTGGTAGTATAAATATATGGCTTAGGCCCAAGCTCTGGCGCCCTTCAGATCAGCTCATCGATGTGCTTCATCTCAGAAACATCTGTCAGGTCGCTGATGGACTCGTGTTCTATCTCGATTTTGCACTCCCTGGCAGCAGCCACAAGGTTCGTGCCTCCCACAAGGGAGATGCCGATGTGGTCCCGTTCCACAGAGACGCCAAGGACGTTCATGTTGGGCTCGCCAAGCTCCAGCACTCCAGTGAACTCCGATGTCGTAAGAAGATCGAGGACCTCTTCGATCCTGTCCCTGGCGAGCATCGGAGCCTCATGAAGGTTGCCCAGGATGCGGCCATTTCCCGTTCGCATCATGCTCATGATGTCCGTCAGTCCCTGAGCAGTCAGGACATCGATGGGATCGATGGTCGTGGCCCAATACATCAACATATCCGTGAACCGAATCGGCTCCCGTGCCACAACGTCGACCAAGCCTCCACCTTTGGGACGCACAGGTATGCCATTTTTTAGCAAAACGCCACAAATGGTCAGGCTACAGACTGTCTTGATCCTGATCGATCCTCTCTCTTCTTCCAGCTTGATCATGGGAGAGACCGAAAGGCCGCTTTGTATGGCATCGTAGAAAACAGCGAGCGTCTCTGCAATATCTTCCTTCTTTACGAGGGATGTGTTGGTAATTATTTTGCCTTTCATCTGAGGCGCATCGAAGCTCACCTGCTGCATGAGGTTCTCAATCTTGGCTAATGTGAAGACCAAGGGTTGTGTGGACTTCACGCTACATCACATCCACGCAGAGATCAGGCGTAAATGATGACGTTTCTGAAATGCAGCTCCCCCATCGCCGCCCAAATCCCTCTGCAAACTATCCAGCTCCGCCTACGGTTGCCTTTGCGACCAGAAGATGTGGCGATCCGTCGCTTACCGGAACGAGCTGTCCAGCCTTGCCGCAGCGGCCACTGTTGTACAACAGATCATCTCCAACAGCTTTAACGTGCATCAAAGTCTCCAGGATCTTGCCGGAGAGCGAGACGTCTCTGAGCAATTTCGTCTTCTCGCCACTTTCCACCAGGTAGCCGCGCTTGGCATTGAACTGGAACACGCCCTCGCCGGTGCTCACCTGTCCTCCGCGACTTCCTGCTAGATAGACTCCGTCTCGCAGCTCCTCCAGTATCTCCTCGAGCGTCCAGTCTCCATTGGCGATGTAGGTGTTGCTCATGCGTACAACCGGCCGATCGGTGCCCTCTGCGCGAGCGTTTCGTGGCACACCACCAAGGCGCGCCGCTGTTTCGCGTGAGTTGAGGTACGATCTCAAGACGCCCTCCTCCACCAGAACAGTCTCTTGAGATTGACTTCCCTCGTCGTCAAAGGGATAATAGCCGTTGAGCATCAGCCCAGGGTCGTCCTTGACGGTGACAAGTTCAGAGCCGATGCGTTCCCCTAACTTTCCTTCCAGGCAGGAGTCGCCCTCTAAAATGATATCCCCTTCGGTGGCATGGCCCACAGCTTCATGGACAAATACCCCGGCCAGCTCCTGATCGAGCACTACGGGGTATGTCCCTCCCTTTGGTGTTTGCGCATCCAAGAGAGCTACTGCGTTTTTCCCAACCTCCCTGGCCAGGGTCGTGGGATCTTCCCTGTCGAATAGCTCCAGCCCACCTACGCCTGCCCTGCCAACGCCATCTGTCTGATATATTCCGTCTCTGTGGGCCACCGCACTGATCATGAATCCCATGCGGGTTATCTTTGACTCCAGATCCAGGCCCTCAGAGCTGCGGTAGTGTGTGCATAGGTCCATCTCGGAGTAGACTGCCTGCGTTGAGGAGACGCCCTTGACTTTAGCCGCGTCCTCGATCTCTCGCAAAATGGCCACCTTCTCTTCCAACGAGATATCTTTGGGGTCCTTCTTGACAGGCACACGCGCGCTCCTTCCTGCTGGAGCTGCTGCAAGATGCAAGTCTTCGTGTCTGTCGATCTTCCTGGCGATTCGCTTCGCCAGGGCGATCTTATCCTCTAGGCTGTTTATGCTGTCAGAGGTCACAAAGCCCCAGGCACCGCCTGCGAGGGCGCGCACAGCCACGCCCTGGAATGGGGTTTCTGCGATCTCTTCCAGCTTGCCGTTGTCCAGAACTATCCTCGTTCTGCTGCCACTCAGGATACGGATGTCGTAAAAATCCGACATCGAATGATCAGATGCTCCTGCTGGGGTTGTGTATGGACTCGGGCAGGACGATGCCAATTTTTGCATCTGAAGCGAATTTCTTGAGCTTCTCAATCAATCTTGTTCTCTGGCTGCCCATTGCGTACTCGAAGACCTCCCCGATGGTGGAAACGGGTATGATCTCGATCTTGCCCTTGATGCTCTCGTCTATCAGCACATCGCCTACATTCGACTTGGGGATGAGCACAGTCTTGATGCCTGCCTGTGCTGCAGCCTCGATCTTCTGCGTGACTCCGCCTACAGGCATTACATCTCCGCGAACGGACAGGGAACCGGTCATAGCTACAGTCTGCTTCACAGGCACGCCTTCAAGTGCAGAGATGACTGCAGTGGCTATGGAGATTGAGGCGCTGTCACCCTCAACCCCTTCGTAGGTACCTATGAACTGAATGTGTACATCTTTCTTGGTGATGTCCTCGCCCAGGAATTTCTTGATGAGCACCGATACGTTTGTGACCGCCTCCTTGGCGATCTCCTGCAGCTTTCCTGTGGCTATGATCTTGCCCTCTTCCTTGGACTGGGCTGGAGTGACCTCGGCCATGATCGGCAGAACGATTCCAGAATCGCCCATGACCGCAAGGCCGTTGACCCTTCCAATTTCGTCGCCTGAAGAATGGAACATGCTGTAATCCTTGCGCCTCTCCATATACCTGTCTGCAAGCTGCTGTTCTACGGATCGAGCCATCTTCTTTGCCTGCAGGACGTGCTTTGCGTCGGTCAGGCTTGCGCCTTCCGCACGCGCCACATCGCCTGCCACCCTTATCAAACCACCGAGATCGCGAAGCATGAGGGTTAGATGCCCCTTCCTGCCGGACCGCCTCTTGGCCTCTCGCATAACCTCGGCCACGGCATCTCTGGTGAAGTGTGGTATCTTGCCGTCTCTCACGATCTCCTGGGCCACGAATCGTATGAGCTTGTTCCTGTTCTCCAGGGTGTCGTCCATGGTGTCCCTCATGTAGACCTCATAGCCATAGCCCTTGATACGCGAGCGCAAGGCGGGATGCATCCCCTGCATGGCATCCAGGTTTCCGGCGGCGATCATGATGAAGTTGCAGGGCACGGGCTCTGTCCTCACCAGTGCTCCTGAGCTGCGCTCGCTCTGTCCCGTGATGGGATACTCACCCTCCTGCAACGCAGTGAGCAGGCTTTGCTGCGATTCCAAGCGCAATGTGTTAACCTCATCTATGAATAGAACGCCCTTGTGGGCCTTATGGATGGAGCCACATTCAACTCGTTCGTGCGAAGGTGTCTCCAGACCGCCTGACTGAAATGGGTCATGCCGGACATCGCCCAGGAGTGCTCCGGCGTGAGCGCCAGTGGCATCGACGTATGGCGCCTTTTTCTTGTTGTTGTTGTCGACCAGAAGCTTAGGCACCATGGCATCCTCTTTGGGAAGCATGTAGCGCAAAGACAGGAAGATGAGCGCTGCTGCAATGACGCCGAACAGGAGCTGGCCTGTGTAATATGCGTACACGATCAAGGCCATCACTATGAGCATCAAGAACATGTTCCGCGTCTGGACCTTCTTTCTGGCCTCCATCTTCTGGGCGTCGACGATCTGCTTGCCCCTGCCCGCTGGCACCACTCTGATGCGAGGGGTGTTGTTGTCCTCGGGATTGGCATATACCAAGACATCCTGCAGCTCTTCCACCGGCAACAGCTCGCTCATGGCCTTGCCGAGCATGGACTTTCCAGTTCCCGGCGATCCGATGAGCATGACGTGACGCCTCTGGTGAGCCGCCTTCTTGATCACTTCCACTGCTTCGTCCTGGCCGATGACCTGATCTATGAGACTCTCAGGCACTGCAATGCTGCTTGTATCCTTAAAATCAATATCACCAAGCAGCTCGTTCGACTCGTCTTCTGAAGTCAATTTTTCGGCCCTCAAATCATCGTTTGATTCTTCTGGCCTATATATCTGGTGCTTTGAATCCATCTCTCTATCCTTCGAGTTGATTACACCTCGAAATCTTTTATCATTTGCATGTATTCATCCATCATTTCTTTTGATAGATGGGGCTTGATGCGTAAGCTAGCCTTTTGGAAATGCTCTTTTGTAACTGTGATCTTGTCAATTATCAGCTCTTCTTTGCTCATGCCTGGCCGGATATGCTGGCGCAAAGCCAGCATCCCAGCCTCTCGACAGAGCATCTCTAGATCTGCGCCGCTGTAGTCCTCAGTTTGGCCCGCTAGCCATTCCACAGAGATGCCCGGCGCGGCCATTCTTGAGAGGTGTATCTCAAGTATCTTCTGGCGTGCGACCTTATCTGGCATGGGAATATAAATCAAACGATCGAATCTACCAGGACGCAGCAACGACCTGTCCAGCAGGTCAGGTCGGTTGGTTGCAGCCACGACTATCACATCCTTAAGCTCTACAAGGCCGTCCAGTTCAGTTAAGAACTGACTGACCACGCGCTCTGTGACATGCGTCTCTGTTCCAGACCCCCTGGCAGGAACCACTGAGTCGATCTCATCGAAGAAGACCAGAGCTGGTGCTGCCTGCCGGGCCTTGCGAAAGACTTCACGCACAGCTCTCTCCGATTCTCCAACCCATTTGCTGAGAAGCTCAGGGCCCTTGACGCTGATGAAGTTCACTTTGCTCTCGGTGGCAAGAGCCCTCACCAGCAGCGTCTTCCCTGTGCCTGGCAGGCCGTAAAGCAACAGGCCTCTGGGCGGTCGAACGCCAACGCACTCAAAAGCCTCCGGGTATCTCAGAGGCCACTCCACTGACTCGATGAGAGACTGCTTCGCCTCATCAAGTCCTCCGACTTCATCCCAGTGGACCTCTGCCACCTCAACGAAGACCTCTCTCATGGCCGAGGGCTCGATCCTCTTTAGAGCTGCACGAAAATCTTCTTTTGTTACTTTCAGATTCTCCAGGACCTCGGTTGGTATGTCTTCTTTGACATCCAGGTCGGGCAGCGCCCTCTCCAGAGTGCGCATGGCCGCCTCTTTGCAGAGCGCATAAAGATCTGCTCCCACAAAGCCGTGCGTCGCATCTGCAATCTCTTTTAGATCGAGATTTTCATCTAAGGGCATGCCTCTGGTATGAACATAAAGTATCTCAAGCCTGCCGTTCTTGCTCGGAATGCCTATCTCGATCTCCCTGTCAAATCTTCCGCCACGTCGGATGGCAGGATCCAGGGCATTGGGCCTGTTTGTGGCAGCGATTACTATTACCTCTCCTCTGGAGGACAATCCATCCATAAGGGCCAAGAGCTGGGCCACCACACGCCTCTCCATGTCGCCGGAGACCTCCTCACGCTTGGGCGCGATGGAGTCTATCTCATCGATGAATATGATGGAAGGAGCCCCTTTTTGGGCCTCTTCGAAGATCTGACGCAGCCTCTGCTCACTCTCTCCATAGAATTTTGAGACTATCTCTGGCCCCGAGATGGAGACGAAGTTGGCATCGGTCTCGCTGGCAACAGCTCTGGCTATGAGCGTCTTGCCAGTCCCCGGAGGGCCGTGCAGCAAAACTCCCCGAGGAGGATTGATGCCCAGCTTCGAGAAGAGTTCAGGATGCCTCAATGGGACCTCGATTATCTCCCGAATCTCTCTGATCTCTCTGGAGAGTCCGCCAATGTCTTCGTAGGAGATATCCCGCACGTGCAGTGCCAGCTCCTCCAGAGTCTCCCTGGTGATGCTGATGATGGTCTCATGAGTCACAAGCACTGGTCCCACAGGCAGTGTGCTCACAACTGCAAGGTTGAGGCTGTTGTTGATCATCTCGACGCGGAGCATCTCGCCCTTTACCACTGCCCTTCCTTCCAGCATACGTAGCAGATACTGCGGCCCGCCCATGAGCCGGATCTGGCGTGTGGGGGCGAGCACAATCTTTCTAGCAGGCCGTGCTTGGGCTCTTGAGACCTGTACCTTGTTGTCGATTCCCACGCCCAGGTTCGCCCTTGTGTTCCCATCGATCCTTATGAAGTCCTGTGGATCCTCGGGATTTCCCGGCCAGACGATCGCGTAGACCTTATCCTTCCCTCTGATCTCCACTACGCCTCCATTTTCAAGTCCAAGACGGGCCATGGCGCTCGAGCCGATCCTAGCTATGCCCTTTCCTGCGTCCTTATGATAGGCCTCAGCAACCCTGAGCTGTTCGACATGATCCGTCTGTGAAGTCAGATGCTCCATTCCAGACCTCTCAGATGTACGGCACCCCGCTCGCTCAGCCTCTTGAGCCTGTCCTCCACAACGATCTCAGGCACTTGTAGTCTCATGGCCAGGTCAGATGCCTTTGCTCCACCAGAGAGCAGGGCCACTAAGATCTCTGACTCAAATTGATCTTTAGCACAGCCCTGGGCGGCTCCGGCTGCGAGCTGCTTGACCTCCATCTCCTTGGACTCGATCTCATCTAGAAGCTGGCGAGTTTCGCGGCGCCTCTCCTCAAGGGCGCATAGCTCCTCTCTGAGTCGCTTCATGTACTGCAACATGCTTTGGTCCATGTCCTGAGCAGTGCCGATGATCTCATCGCGGGGCGCGTCTTCAGATCGATATGCTCTAACTCCGTAAGAATGAGGTGAGACCGCGACCTCCAGCACTGTCTTCCGGGCGATGCGGAAGTACTTTCTTCGTCCCTGTTTTTGATAGCATTCGACAAGCCCGGCCCTTTCCAGCATCTCCAGGTGATCGATTATGGCCTTAGGCCCCACATCCAGACGCTTGGCCATCTCATTGAAGTAAAAAGGGCGGAAGGAGAGTAGCTGAAGGATCCTTCTCCTATTCTCGTTTCCCAGTATATCCAGAAGCTCAATGGGGTCCAAGATCATCACTCGACAGCTGCTTGATAAACTTCAAGTTAGTAACGACAGGTTAGATAAACCTTGCGCTAGCCTCTCCAGCTATCTGATGCTGAGCACAAGGCAGAATGATATCACCCCGACTATTATGAGTAGCCCGCTCACCAGCCTCTCGTGGCCCACCCTCCAGCGTGCCAGTGCGAATTTGGTGCTGATCAGAACGTGTACCAGGAAGAAGAATACCAGGTATATGTCCAGATGGGTGTGCATGTAAGTTGCTGAACGCAGAGGTAGGATGATCCTGTTCGACCAAGCATATCCCGAGATCAGGAAGATTATCATGAAGATGAGGAGCATCCAGGCGCAGATACGATTTATCTTGACGAGGAGGCGACCCAAGTTCAAAGGCAATTCGTGCATTGGATAAAAAAAGTTGGCTATCCTACGGTTATCTCTTTTTTCGCGGACCACAGTCCGTGCAAATTGCAGTACTCCAGGGCGTGAATCACTCCGCTCTTCGCAATCTTCGCCCAAATTATCGCCGAAGGCTCGGAGATCTCAGGCGTTATGTCTATCCTGGAGATCATTATCGGGTTGAAGGGCCTTCCTTCTTCGTAGAAATAGACTTCAATCCATCTTATGGAGTGCTCCAGTTTATTTGGATGAGGCCCTACAGATACCTTCAATTCAAAGGCCTCGTTGGCCTTGACAACCCCAGGAGCTTCGATCTTTGGAGTGTGGCTCTCACGTTTGCCCACTGCTTCTCCTGCTGCCAAGTCATAGGTCGAGATGATCTCCCCAAAATTCTTGATCGCATCAGCCATATTAATCATCACTATCATAAAGCTTTCTTAATATAAGACCCTTTGTAGATATGCACAAGGATCTCTATTCTATGGCCAGGGCCGATATGGCCGGGACCGGGATTCGAACCCAGCTCGAGGGATCCACAGTCCCTCAGGATAACCACTACCCTATCCCGGCGCGCCAGGATCTGCATTCACTTCAAAGAGATAAAACTTTCCCCGGCATAGGCTTTCTTGGCAGCATCCACTACCAGCGAGACCAGATCCTGCAGGCGGTTGATGTAATAAACTTTGCCAAGGCTAGATAGCGAATCCTCGACATGTCTGTCCCTGTAGGCCTGGTCTATGCAAAAGAGCACGAACTGTCCAATCTCCGAGGCCTTCTTGAGGTCCTCCCATTCCTGGTAGAGGTTCTGGATGTGAGTGTCGGTGATGCATAGTATCAGGCATCCCGGACGCATCGTCGCCAGCTCCAGCACAGCCGCTCCTGGGATATGAGTTCTCGTGCAAAAATACTCTACGAGGACGTTCTCTACGGCATTCAAGTCTCGCGTCCAGGGTGCAGTAATGTATTTTTCGCTGAAGTTTATGGCAGCGATCTCAGCTCCTCGTGCGTAGGCGAACTGGCAGGCCTTGAAGGCCGCAATGGTCGCCTTATGGGTCTTCGTCCCCAATGAATGCCCCTCCATGGAACGGCTGCTGTCCAGCACCACGAGCAGGTCCGGAACGCTTTTCGGTCCTGGGGACATCCTGCCAGTCTCTCGCGCTCTCTTGTAGGTAGTGACTCCCGGAACCAGCCAGGGGCTCATGCTCAGGGAATAGGCGACATCCAGCTCGCTGCATGGGTCGCAAAGCCGCCACCTCACAGGGCCTGATGGATAGGGCTCGGTGCGGGAGCTTGCTGCAAGTCGGATCTCTATGGAGTAGCTCTGGTCGCGATACCAGCGTTTGAGATCGCCATGCAGGCCTAATGCGAAAAGCGCCTTTTGGTACTCCCCAGGTTGCAGTTCCGAGGCAAAGGTCAGGGGCGTGCCATGAGCGCTGCCGTTCAGAGCGTCCACGGACCTGATCGCACCTCTGCCAAGCAGGCCAGGCATAAAAGGCTCAAGAACGCGAGCCATCTCCTGGCACTGTCTGGGCCACAGGCTCTTATCCCTGATTCCCAGGGAGAAGATCTGCACGAGCAGGTCGACTTCTGGTCGCTGGCAGCGAGGAAGGGCAGCGTCCCAGTACTCTCCCAGAAAGCCCATGACTATCCTGTCAATGGGCATGAGCTCTTCTCTGGCCAGAGCCTTCCAGCCCATCAACACCTTCTCCTCATCCTCGGAGCTTCTCTCCAGGCGAAAGGAGTCCACAACTATGTCCGAGAATATGTTTACCATCTCGCGTGCCCTGACATGATCCTTCAGACCCCTACATGCAGCCAGCGAGAGAAGGCCTGCGGTCTCAAGAGAGCGTGGGCAGAAGATGTAGTGTACGATAAGGTGATCGAAGAGGTTCTCCAGATAAAGGGGACCCCGGCTCAAAAGATCTCGATTAAGAGTTATGCGATAGTTCTGGAATAAAAAATCGTCTGGGCCAGGTCCTGCCGCTTCGCGTGGCATTGGGAGCTGCGGCCAGCGCCAGTTCTCCCGCGACCTATGCCAGACGCAGGTCCAGTCCCATGACGCCATCCTCACTCTCCGGGCCAAAGCTCCCTGCCTGGATGATGCCGCCCTTCCTGCGCCATCCTGCCCTCATTCCTGTGCGACCGCGAACCAGGATCTTGCCCCCGCTCATGAGAATGCCCAGGTATTCGCCAGCATCTCCTCCAATGCGCAGGCTTCCGCCGTGCATCAGCCATCCTGCACGCACGCCGCAGTCTCCTCGCACGACTGTCCTTCCTCCATGCTTGCCCAGGCAAACGAAGTTTCCGGCTGTGCCCAACACCACACCAAAGCCCCCGCGCATGTTTCTGAAGGCGTAATCCTTGCAGCTTTGTGTGACAATTCCGCCACCTGACATCTCCTGGCCGAGATAGTCTCCGGCTGGGCCACGAATGAATATCCGCCCTCCAGCCATCCGCTCGCCAACATGGTCTCCTGCTGCCTGCAAAATAATGGTTCCACGACGCAGTTCCAGCCCGGCATAATTGCAAGAGGCAAGCTGCAGGGGTCCAGCACTTCGTTCTGCGAGGATGCTGCTCAGGTAGCCCCAGAGTAGCTGATGCTTCATCGCGGGCTCAGTCGAGATGAGCTTGGAGAGAAGATCATCATCGCAGGGCACCAGCGCTTCCACCTCGGCGCGCGTGGGCTTGTCTCCGACCAGATCTGCCAGATCCTCCAGGCTGAAGATCATCTTGCCCCTTCGCGTCTCCAGTTTTTTTGATCGCGCAGCTCCTTGATAGGCCTCGTCCATGAAGCGCACAAGTTTCATCGCATCCTCTCCAGTGCGGGAATGAAGTCAAGCCTTGCGATGGGATCGTCGTAGTCAGAGAGCTCTCGCATGGCCACTGCCAGTGTCATCTCACCATCAACGGCCCGAGAGAAGAGCATGTTCATCTCGCCCCTCTCGTTCAAGGTGCGGTTTATGCTTCTTTCCACCAGTTCAGCAACAAAGGAGAGCTTTCTTGCACCATAATAAGGTGGCCGATTGAGCATGGAGCTTGAAGGAGTCACACGATGCCAGATCACATAGGGCGCCACGGCCCTCAGCACCTCCAGGTCAGCATCCCGATTCAAAAGAAATGCGATCGCCCTGCAAAAGGCCCTCAGATCCTGTCGGACGCGGTCGGACAGGCCCTCATCCACCTGCCAGCACAGGACCTCAGGATTGTTGAAGTAGTGACAGTCATGGCAGAGGCCCTTGCTCGGCTTTATGCCTGAGAGCTGGGTCTTGTCGAAGCCCGGTGCGCGCTCGCAGAGTGTGAAATCGCGCAGCAGACACAGGATGGCCAGCTCCACCTGGGGGGACAGCTCAACTTCGGTCACGAGGTTCGGCAGGGCGTCGAACTCCTGGGACGAGAGACGCGGCAGCTCCTCTGCCAGATCGTAGACCTCGCGCTCGCGCTCTGCCAGGGCCATGCCAGATAGGAAGTCGGGCTGCACAGCAGGCACAGAGGCAGAGATGCGGTCGAGTAGAGCTTCATCCAATGGGTAGGTGGCTGAGAATTCAGGGTTCATTGTCGCGAAGTAGCAGGTATCTCCAGGTTCGAGGACCTGTCCTGCATAGCTCAGCTTCCTCTTTTGAATTATCTCCAAAAACAAGTTCTGCTTGCCACTGGGAAAGCGGTTGATCTCGTTTATGAGCTTCCAACGAGACCTGGCCCATGGGGTCCAGAGCATTTCAATTGCTCCGCCACTTCGGCTCCACTGCCTTGGATCGAGGAACCCTACGATCTTCTCCTCAGTCTGCTCAGGATGGCCGGTTACCATCAGGTCCTCCACAGCCCCCAGCGAGAGGGAAAGGAAGGACGAGCCCAGCAGATTGACAAGGGTTGTCTTATTGGCACCCATGCCGCCGTAGAGGAGCACAGCGCGGTTGCGAAGGCAGGCATTGGCAAGGAGAAAGAAGAGCTGAGAATTGACCCTTTCATCTCCGACGACGAGGTCCTTCCTGCCCACATGCAGCCTGAGGGCCTCCAGAGATTCGATCAATGCCTCGATCTTCTTGCGGGGATCTGGCATAAATCGGATGGCTCATTTGCGATATTTAAAGCAAACGAACTGATGGGAGGGGAGCAAAAGTCGATTGCGTAGGAGGGATTGAATGATTCGACCTTTGCTTGAGCTTAGTACGACATATGACGATTTAAGCCTTTCGGTTCTGGCCCAAAGCAACAGGGCAGGCTCATCCGAAACGTATATATCCAGCATCGACCTTGGAAAAGTCCGGGCCGGTAGCTTAGTCAGGCAGAGCGAAAGGCTCTTAACCTTTAGGTCGGGGGTTCAAATCCCTCTCGGCCCGCTTTAAAACATTTGGGGCTGTGGCCTAGCCAGGTAGGGCGACGGGCTCCAGCGGTATAATTTGATGATGAGCAACGGGTCTACTGAGGCCTCTCGACGGGGGGGCCGTTGATGATCCGTTGGAGCACTGAAATGGGTTGTTATCAGCCACCGTTTCTCAAGGCTGGACACTTCAGTATCGGAGAGACCCGTCGATCGTGAGTTCGAATCTCACCAGCCCCACATTTTTCCCTTGCATGACCGCCACGCATAGCTATATATTCCATACCGCTCTTCCTACTGCTAAGACATGAAGGCAACAGAAGATCTCATTGGGGGTGCCAAGATGTACAGGGATATCCTCACCATGTGCTGGTCTATCAAGGAGGTAAACAAGAACCTCACCGACAGGAAGCCTACATCTGATTATTCGATAAAATACCTAAAGAAGGCCTGCTCTGAGCTGGCTGTCCTGATGCGGGCTGTCGGCAAATCAAAGTCTGGCGCGTCTGTCGAGGTCATCGATAAGATGGGTCAGAAGAAGAGCTTTGCCCTGAACGATGTGGCGGAGATGCTCTACGACACCCGAAAGATCGTAGAGCTAAATCTGATCGACAACATCAGCCGATGGGCCAGAGACTGCATGGCTTTTGAGGGCAAGTGACTTCATTTTCGAAATCGGATAAAGCGTGCCTCAGAACTCATAGGGCTCATCACCAACTCAGAGGATTTTTATCATCATCGGCCTTGTGCTTGGTGAGGATGAACCTTCATCGATATCAATTTTTTCGGCCCTCGCTAATTGTTATGGTTGAGCCAGTACTGGAAAATACTGATTCTATAAAGCAGTAAAATGATCTCAGTAGGTGTACACGTCTCGATCGCCGGGGGCCTGGACAAGGCAGTGGACAGGGCGAAGGAGAGGGGCTGCGATGTGTTTCAGATCTTCTCATCCAATCCACGTGGCTGGAAGTCAAGGCCCATCTCCGTCGAGGAAGCAGAGGGCTTTGCAGTCCGGCTCAAGGAATCTGGCTTGGATCTGGCTGTAGATCATATGCCATATCTGCCCAACCTCGCCTCGCCCAAGCCGGACGTTTATGCTAAATCTGTGCAAGCCCTCGCAAATGAGCTGGCCAGATGCCAGGTGCTTGGCATTCCATACCTCGTCACTCACATGGGCAGCCACCTTGGAGCTGGACGGGAGAAGGGCATCGAGAGAATCGTTGATGCGCTCGAGACTGCCTTTTATTCGGTGAAGAGCGAAGTAGTTCTTCTTCTCGAGAACACTGCAGGCACCAAGAACAGCATGGGCGGCTCATTCAAGGATATCGCTGAGATCATCGATTCCTTGGGCACCCGAAGGGCGCGCCTCGGCGTCTGCCTGGATACATGCCACCTCTTCGCAGCAGGCTATGAGCTGAGAACTCAGGAAGGACTTGCTGAGACTTTGGATGAGTTTCAGAGCAGTATTGGCATGGAGAGGCTGAAGCTTCTTCACTTAAACGATTGTCGCGGGGAGCTAGGCTCGCACATGGATCGGCATGAGCACATAGGCCTTGGGCAAATTGGAGAGAATGGATTCAGGGCGATATTGAGCCATCTGGCGAAATGCCGCTTGCCTATGATCCTGGAGACGCCCGTAGATTCACGTCGGGATGATCTGGGAAACCTTATGGCAATAAGGCGATTGGCCTTGGGGCTAGAATAGTTTCTCTACGACAAGCATCAGGGCGTCGTTGGAGATGGGCTTGACCAGATAGCTGCTGGCGCCCAGATCATAGCTCTTCTGGATATCTTCGTCCTCGTTTGATCCAGTGAGAATGACAACGGGAATATTGCGAAAGCGCGCGTCATCCTTTATGCGCTTGAGAAGATCGATGCCGCTGATATCCGGCAGGTTGATGTCCAGTAATATGAGATCAGGACAGTTTCCCTCTCTGCCAAGCCTCTCCAGGGCATCCATGGCCTCCTTGCCGCTGGCGGCCAAGGCCAGGTCTTTGCTCAGATTGTTAAACTTCAGAATTTTTTGTGTAAAATTTGCGTCCTCAATGCTGTCCTCCACCAGCATGATCCTCATCTCTCTTTTCATAGACTCACCCAAAAAACATTTCATAAGTTCATTTTTTTTCGGTCCGGATGTGAGTCGAGCTACCCACTAAAATAGTTTTCCCACTGCGACTACACACACTGCGACCACTACTGCAAATGAATTGGAGGGAATTGGCCCTGCTTTTATCTTAAAGAACGCTCCTCGCAAAGCGAAGGCTCATCTGGATCTGGCGGTTGACATCTCGGCTGGTGATCTCCATGTGTCCGGGATACATGGTCTGGACGTCGAGCCCAGTCAGCCGCTCTATCGAATTGACCAGTTGTGCCGTATCGCCGCCATACATGTCAGTCCTTCCGATGTTCCCATCCGGGAAGACTGTATCGCCTGAGAATAGTGTCCTCTCTCTCCTCTCATAGAGGCAGACGCTGCCCTGGGAGTGGCCAGGCGTCTCAAGGACCTCCAGCCTCCATTCCCCCAGCTCCAGCACCATGCCCTCCTTTAGCATTTCGTCAACCTCATATTCAGGTGCTTCCTGGCCGAAGAGATACGCCACAGAGGCAAGGTCGTCGCCGATGCACCCCACCTCTTTTTCGCTCAACAAGAGCCGCGCTCCGGTGGCACTTTTCAGTTGGGGCGCTGCCCCGGAATGGTCATGATGACAGTGGGTGAGGACTATCATCTCGATCTTCGTGGGATCAATGTATCTCTTGATATTTTTTAATGTCGGCCCTGCCATCATGCCCGCGTCTACCAAAATGGGCCTCTCGTCTAATATCAGGTAGACATTGCCATCGAAGGCAGCACCGCTAACCTTATGCACTTCGACCATCGATAAACACCTTCAGGACGAATGTAATTCTTACGATATATTAGTTGGTATCAATGACGCTGATGGATGAGGCAAGCAGAGGGCATGTGACCCGAGAGATCGATTCAGTGGCGAAGTGCGAGCAGATCGAGCCGGAGAGGCTAGCCAGGCTGGTGGCCGCAGGCCGCGTAGTCATACCGAGAAACATCCGCCGAGAAAAGCTCAAGCCCATGGGCATCGGCGAGCTTCTCACGACCAAAGTGAATGTGAATGTCGGCACATCTCAGAGCCTCGACTCTATTGAGGCGGAGGTAGAAAAGGCCCTGGCTGCTGTGCAGGCTGGAGCCAATGCTGTCATGGATCTTTCCACTGGCGGAGACCTGGATCAGTTACGCAGTAAGATCTTGGATGCTGTCCCCGTCCCTGTGGGAACGGTGCCAATTTACAGTGCAGCTGTCAAGAAGGACTTGACTTGCCAGGGTTTATTTGATGCCCTTGAGAAGCATGCCAGGGACGGCGTGGACTTCGTGACGGTACACGTTGGCGTCAACAAGAATACGCTGGAGCGACTGCGCCAGGACCCCAGAATCATGGGTGTTGTGAGCCGTGGCGGCTCTTTGACCATGAAGTACATCGCCGAGACGGGTGAGGACAATCCATACTATTCAGAGTACGACTATCTCCTGGAGATGGCCAGGGAGTACGATCTTACGCTCTCTTTGGGCGATGGCCTGCGGCCTGGTTGCATTGAGGACGCATCGGACAGGGCCAAGTACATGGAGTTCATAATGCTCGGCGAGCTCGTCCGGAGGGCCCGCAGGGCAGGAGTGCAGGTCATGGTGGAAGGGCCGGGACATGTGCCCGCAGATGAGATTCAGACATCAGTTAAGGCCATGAAGCACCTTTGCGACGGGGCGCCTCTGTACCTTTTGGGTCCGCTGGTGACGGACATTGCGCCCGGATACGACCACATCACTGCAGCCATGGGCGGTGTGATTGCTGGCATGGCTGGGGCAGACTTCCTCTGCGCCACGACGCCTTCGGAGCACCTGGATCTGCCCACCGTAGAGGATGTGATCGAGGGCACTTACGTCACAAGGGTGGCGGCTCATGCAGCAGACCTCACAAGGCCAGGCGTGCGAGAGCGCGCGCGCTCATGGGACCTGGAGATGGCCAAGGCCAGGGCGGACTTGGACTGGGAAGGGCAGTTTCGTGCTGCCATCAATCCGGCCAGGGCGAGGCAGATCCGCCACAGGCGCGGGGTTGAGACCGACACCTGCACCATGTGCTCAGAGCTGTGCGCAATCAGGCTTGCAAGAGAGGCGATGGAGAAAGAACGATCTCATGTGCCGCATGAAGTGTCCGAGTAGCTCTTCTCTATGACCTCCCTTCCAGGCGCGACCTCGGCAAAGATCTGTGCCTCGAAGTGCTGCACCTCGGTGTCCTCATCCAGCCATGCGTCGGGAGGCAGTCCGGCCTTGACGCAAGTCTGGCTCAGGAACTCCAGGGAATCAAAGCCCCATTCCGGGGCTACTTGCGGCAGCAGCAGGCCTGAGAATGGTCCTTTGGTCACGATCAGACCGTCTTTTCCGACACGCACGAGCTCTGGCAGCTTCTTTTTTGGGACATCGTAGGTCTTCGGCTTGGTGAGGATCGTGACCTCCACCTCAATTCTCTTGAGCTCGCCGGGCCGCACGCGCGGAAAACGCGGATCGCGAGAGCTGGCGTTGATTGCCGAATCCACGATCGCTTTTCCGAGCGGCATGACTGGATAAGGATAGCCGATGCAGCCCCGCAATTCGCCCTCCATGTGCAGCGTCACGAACACGCCTCGGGGCTCATCGAAGACTGGCGGCAGGCCATTTGCTTCGATCGTCTTTCTCTCTTCGACGTAGGTCGTGAGGGCTTCTCTGGCCAGCCTGACCGCAATGCGACCATCTTGCAACGTGAGCATGATCCTTTATCTCCAGTTCAGAGCGTCCCAGTATTCGTATTCGTGCTCCCAGTTCTCTCTGTTCATCTTCACCAGTTTCTGGAAGTACCTCCTGTTTGCTTCATGCATCGCCCTCTGCTCTGGATAGTCGCGCCTGGTCGATATGTCCTCTACAAGATCCCTGCCAAGCTGGAAAGCCTTTTTCTCAGCCTCTTGGAGTGCCTCAGGTCCTTTTGACATCTGAGCTCCTACGCTTCCAGTAACGAAAGCCCCGAAGTTCAGCAGCAGAGCATCCAGATAAGTCGTGACCTGATCGAAGTTGTTGCCACCGCTGGCCACGCTGCAGCAGTACTTTCCGGCCAAGAGCTGACAGTGAACGGCATCAGCCATGCGATCAATCATAGTCTTCATCTGTGCGGTCACTGAGTGGAAATAGTTGGGTGACCCCCAGACCATTCCATCCGATGTCAAAATCTTCTCGTAAAGCCCCTGGAAATCGTCCTTGTGCACACACTCGCCCTTCTTGAAGCAGACCTGACAGGCATTGCAGTACGCGATCTTTTGCTCGCAGACGTCCACAAGCTCAACCTTTGCCCCCGAAGCCTTTGCTCCGTCAAGCACAGATTGCACCAGCCTCAAAGTCGCGCTCTTGGAGCCTCTTGGGCTCGCGCAGATCCCCATGATCATCATCTATATCACCATTCTTGAGACAGATCCTCATGTGACCACTGCCTTCTTAAAGGCTCGCCAGGCCACCAGGGACATCATTGAGGCGAAGGCAGCCAGAGCCAAGAGCGACTGGCTCATCACGAAAAGATTGATCACCAAGGAGAGTTCCTAATTTTGAGGAATAGGTGCTAGCCATGAGTCAGACTGAGGCTATCGAGAAGGCGAAGGAGCACTTCGCAAAGCTGCTGGAGGCGCAGCTTGAGCGTGTTGATCAGATGAAGTCCAATGATGCCTGGGTGGATTACAGCAGTCTTGTGCCCATCGTCATAGGCGTGGTTGGCGGCGATGGGATCGGTCCTTACATCACCAAAGAGGCTGTGCGTGTGCTAAAATACGTGCTGGCACGGGAGATGGCTTCAGGGAGGGTCCAGCTAAGGGACATTCCTGGCCTTACCATCGAGGAGAGGGCTGCGGCCAACAAGGCCCTTCCAGAAGATGCGCTTGAGGCCTTGAAGGAGTGTCACGTCATCCTCAAAGGTCCCCTCACCACGCCAAAGAAGGGCGATCCCTGGCCGAACCTGGAGAGCGCCAATGTATCCATGCGCCGCGAGCTGGATCTCTTTGCCAACGTTCGGCCTGTGAAGGTTCCTGAGCAGGGGATTGACTGGATCTTCTACAGGGAGAACACTGAGGGCGAGTACGTCCTGGGCAGCAAGGGCTTCAATGTGACAGACGACCTGGCTGTGGACTTCAAGGTCATAACCACCCCAGGCGCAGAGCGCATAGTTCGGCTGGCCTTCGAGTACGCCCGCAAAAACGGCATAAAACGCGTCTCTGCGGTCACTAAGGCCAATGTCATAAAGACGACTGACGGAAAGTTCCTGGAGACCGCCAGGCGCGTGGCCAGGGAATTTCCAGACATCCAGTTCGACGACTGGTTCGTGGACATCATGGCAGCAAAGCTGGTTGACGAGAAGCGCAGGAAAGACTTCAAGGTCATAGTGCTGCCAAATCTATACGGAGATATCCTGACAGATGAGGCTGCTGAGTTTCAGGGAGGCGTTGGCACGGCGGGCAGCGCCAACATCGGCAAGCGTTATGCCATGTTTGAGGCAATACACGGCTCCGCCCCGCGAATGGTTCAGGAGGGCAGGGCGATTTACGCGGATCCTGCCAGCATGATGAGAGCCTGCGTGATGCTGCTGCGCCACATAGGTTTTGTGGATCAGGCGAGCAAGATGGAGATGGCACTGGACATATGCGGCCTGTTCGAGAAGAAGGTCGTCATTACTGGCCGGGCAGGTGGTGCAACTGGCGCGCAGTTTGCCGACTACGTGATGGAGACGCTGAAGGATCCAGGGCTTGAGGGGCGCTGGAGGAGCTTCCAGAGGTAGTTTTAGAGGTAAAGCTTTAGCCGAATAAATCCATTATTTTTCTGTGGAAAGACTCGCTATAGCATTTCCGAAGATCTCTCTGATCATTGTGATTGGAAAGGAGGCCTGGCAGGTTTGACGATCTTTGGGGTAGATATCGCTAGCGGCTCGCCCCACAGTCGTCAGAGTCCAAGTTACTCGCTGGCGATTTTGGATCGCGATGCCGTCAACTGCCACCACATGATCAGCAGGCACAAGCTTACCAGGCTCATCCGGGAGCACCAGCCGGAGATAGTGGCCATGGACAATGTCCACGAGCTGGCATCGAGTCGAAGGGAGCTCATAGACTTCCTGAGGCTGATGCCTGCCACCACAAAGCTCGTGCAGGTTACTGGAGCTGATCGTCCTGAGCCTCTGGTCAAGGTGGCCAGATGGCACGGCATCACCTTTGACCGGACGAGATCGCTGGAGGAAGCCGAGGCCTGCGCCCGGCTGGCTGCCAAGGGCGTGGGTGCTGTCGTATCAGCATTCGAGGACCGCACATGGATCAAGGTCAGCAGGAGGCGTTCGCCTGGGCGCGGAGGGTGGAGCCAGAATCGCTACTCACGCAAGATTCATGGCGCAGTGAAGGGGCTGGCGCGCGAGGTAGAAAGGCAACTGCATGAGTCCGGCCTGGAGTTCACATTTCGGGCGGTGGAGGGTCTGGGCGGCTACACCAGGGCGGAGTTCGTGGTGGAAGCGGCTCGCGACAAAGTTCATCTGGATCCTGGCTATTACTGCGATGCGCAGTTGAAGGTGCAGAGCATCGAGCGACCTGAGCTTCAGTTCAAACCACTTTTGCAGAGGCGAGGATACATCATCGTGGGCCTGGACCCTGGCACGACGACGGGCATTGCTGCATTGAGTTTAGGCGGAGAGCTCATCGACCTCATCAGCGCCAGGGCTATGTCGTCCTCGGATGTCATCGAGTGGATCGCTGCACGTGGAAGGCCGCTGGTGGTTGCAACCGACGTCTTTCCCACGCCTGGTGCCGTTGAGAAGGTGAAGCGTGCCTTCAATGCAGTGCTGTTCTCGCCCGGAGCGGACGTTCCGGCTGAAGAGAAGATAGCAATGGCCAGGGAATTCGGCTACAAAAACGACCACGAGCGCGATGCCTTGGCTGCTGCTGTTTACGCTTTTAAAAAATATAAAAATAAGTTCCTGCTGGTGGAAAAGAAGGTCCCCCAGGAGATCGATCCAGATGAAGTGAAGGCGCTGGTAGTCAAAGGCTACTCCATCGAGAATGCCATAGCCGAGCTCACAGAGCTTCCAAAGCCCGAGATCAAGCAGCCTGCAATACAGGGGGTAGTGGATGTGGCCCCAGATGTTGCGGCCCTGAAAGGTCAGAATATGCAGCTTGCAGAGCAGGTCAGGACGCTGCGCTCCTATCTGGATGAGCTTCGGGCAGAGTTGGCAGAGAAAGATGCTGGCATGAGCGCCCTGAGAGCCAAGATCGAACGGCTGAGGGACAAGGCTGCCCGCGAGATCAAGCGCGACCAGGAGATCAGGATTCGAGAGAAAGAAATCGAACGACTGCGCTCGATTCTGCGCTCGGAGAGAAGATACATCAAGAAACTGAAAAAATCCCTCTCGCGCCAGAAGAAGATGGAGAGCATCGAGGTGGCGAAGGGCATGCGGCGGCTGAAGATGCTGGATGCTTTCTCCCGCGAGGCTGTGGCCTCAGCCCAGGAGCGCTGGGGTCTGGAGGTGGGGGACATAGTTTTATTGCTGGATGCCAGCGGCGGAGGCAGGGCTGCGGCTGATCTGCTCATTGAACGGGGAATTGGGGCTGTAGTTACCGATGGCGAGATGGTGCCGGCTGTGCGAGAGCACTTTTACGAGAAGGGCATTCCTGTCTTCTCAAGATTGGAGCTGCCGGTGCGAATGATAGATAATCTGCCGTTCATCCGACCGCAGGATTTAGATGCTGCCACAGCTCGCTGGAAAGAGCAGATGAAAGAGCGCCAGGCCGCACTTCAGGCGGAGCGGCTGGAGAGCATCATCCAGGAGTACCGCGTGGAGAGGAAGAAGGAGGAGAAGAGAAAGCTGAAGATCGGCTAGCTGCTCGGCTCCAAGAGCGACCGGCCTTTTTTAAAAATGAGTGGCCCCGAGACATAAATAGCCGGGCAGCGTGGAGCGAAAGCATTCAGATGGCCTGTACTGCTATCGCCTGGCAAGCCATGCCAGCCTCTCTGGCCCATCCATCAGCGCAGTCCCAATCAGCAGCGCGTCCGCGCCTGCATCCATCATCCTTTTGGCCTCCTCTCTTGTATGAACTCCGCTCTCTGCCACTAAAAACACGCCTGCGTCCGACGCCAGCGGGGCCAGTCGTTCGAATGTCCCAAGATCAACTTCGAGGGTATTCAGGTTGCGGTTGTTGATTCCTATGATCCGCGAATCTGTCTTCAGCGCCGCCTCCAACTCTTCAGGGGTATGAACCTCCACAAGTGGCTCCATTCCCAAGGACATGGCATGTTCCACAAAACGCTCCAGATCTATTCCAAGCGATGCTATCAGCAGCACAAGGTCCGCCTGGACCTCCCCAAGCTGCCTCTCGTCGAAGATGAAGTCCTTTCTCAAGACCGGCAGCTTCGCCCTCCTGGCGATGGTGACGTTCTCCAGAGCACCTTTGAAGTAAGTGGGCTCAGTCAGGACCGAAATCGAACAGGCATTGTTATTTGCATAAGCTCTTGCATAAGCTGCAACCTCTTCGGCGGTGAGGGCCCTTCCAATGGCTTTTGGCTTGATCTCCGCAATGATTGGATTGTAGCCCCTGCTCCTCATAGCGCGTGCCGAGGCTATCAGATCTCTGCCTTCATCTTTTGGCCAGGACGCCTGTCGAAAGCCTCTCTCTCTTGAGGCTTTTATGATCCCTTCCACTATTTGGTGCATCCGATCACATCGTGCACCCAGTTGGAGATGATCTTCATTCCCGAGGGCGTGAGCACTGACTCGGGATGGAACTGGACGCCGCAGTGGGGCCTCGTTTTATGTCGAATGCCCATAACTACTCCGTCTGCGGTGGTGGCAGAGATCACCATCTCGGGGGCGAGTCGATCTACTGCAAGGGAGTGATAACGCCCTCCCAGTATTGGATTTTCCACACCCCTGAAGATGCCAAGCCCGTCATGCAAGATCTCTGAGGTCTTGCCGTGCAGAGGCTTCGTGTGAGATATGGTGCCTCCGTAGACCAGGTTCATGGCCTGATGGCCCAGGCAGACTCCCAGGATGGGCGTACATTCAAACAGTCGGATGATCTCCAGGCAGCTTCCGATGTCCCTTGGATTGGCTGGATGCCCTGGCCCAGGCGATATCACAATTCCCAGGGGCTTCATCTCCTTCGCTTCTGCAAGCCGGATCTGATTGGAGCGAACGATGGTGCTCTCATAAAACTGAGAGACATAGTCCACGAGATTCCAGACGAAGGAGTCTTGGTTGTCCACGAAGAGTATGGGCCTGCTTGTGGTCATTCTGCCACCCCAAGGGCGCGTTTCATCGCAGCCATCTTTCGTTCGGTCTCCTGGTACTCTCTGAGAGGATCGGAGTCGGCCACAATGCCTGCACCTGCCTGGACTGTAGCAACGTCGTTCTGCAGAAGGATGCTGCGAATGGCGATGGCGAAGTCAGCACTGCCGTCAACGGAGAAGTAGCCGATACCACCTCCATAAAGTCCCCGCGGCTCTTCCTCCAGCTCGTCGATGATCTCCATGGCCCTCAACTTGGGTGCGCCTGAGAGGGTACCAGCTGGAAAGACTGAGCGTGCTGCATCGAACTGGTCACACTCCTCGCGCAGACTTCCTACAACTGTGGTCTCAATGTGCTGCACGTGGGAGTACCTGAGAACCGACATGAAGTCCTCCACTCGAACAGTTCCGGAGCGGCAGACAGAGCGCACATCATTGCGTCCCAGATCTACCAGCATGACGTGCTCGGCCCTCTCCTTCTCATCCTCAAGCATGGCCCTGGCCAGGGCATCATCCTCCGCAGCATTCTTTCCGCGTGGGCAAGTTCCTGCAATGGGGTTCACTTTGAGCTTGCCTGCATGGGCACAAAAAAGCGTCTCAGGAGATGCGCCCACAATGGAGAGACCGCCAAACTCAAAGAGATATGTATAAGGGCTGGGGTTTATCCTGCGCAGCCTGCGGTAAAGCCCAACGGGATTTGTGCACCTCACCTTAGCCGACCTGGCCAAAACTACCTGAAAGATATCCCCATCCATGATGTGGACTTTGGACCTGAGGACCCCTTTCATATAGCGATCGGCATCTCCTGCACCTATCAGCTCGCCTTCAAGCTCGTCAGCCTCGTCGTCTTCGGGGTCTATGCCCTCGATCATCTCTATCAGGTCTGTCTTGGCCCCAGGAAATATAGGGGCTACTGC
>JGI11944J13513_1000577_pt1 | contig 34267 bp, 32 predicted proteins | sample TerdegcoTASludge_FD_13513 | JGI IMG/M metagenome (IMG submission 13513) | reverse complement strand
TAAATCTTTATAATCAAAAGGTGCATTAAAATAAGGTGGCGATGTCACCATTAGATGCACGCTTTCATTTGGAATTTCATCCATATATACACAGTTGCCTATAATCAATTTATGATATGTCATATATTACCTCTTTTAATATTTTTATAAGAAAAACATTAAATTCAAATTTTTTCATTTTAGTTCTCTACTGCATTTCTATATTTATCTTTTATTCTTTGTTCTATATTACTTATTTCAGAAGTTGTCAAGCTTGTCTTTCTTTCTACATACTGTAGGTATTCCCTTAGGTCTATTTTTGAAAAATCAAGTGAAGATAATTCCTCTGGTGTAAAGCCCCGACAGTTAAGCCAGCCCACCCCTGCATCTCCTACCCGCCAGGGTATACCTAACTGTGGACGTCCCTGTTCATGTATAATTCTTGCAAGGATGCTGTTGAAGCAGCAGTATCGGTTGGTTCTTACGGTAAAAAACATATATTTTTTTCTGCTTATTGAGTCTACATAATGGCAAAGCCTGTATCCTATCTTTACAGCAGTTTCATAGTCACTGTTAGAACAGGAAAAGGCCATTATGATAATTTACATTTTTAGTTGTAAAAATAGAAAAAAGGTTAAAAATCGGTTCTAAATATTTCTTTAATTATTCTATAAAGTTAGAAAATAAAATTGAAAAAAATGGCATTTTTTTAGCGAAAACAGTCAAGACTTCTTTTGAAGAAAAATTATAGAAAATTGCAAAAAAAGCAAAAAAAAGGACAGGGATTACTCCCCGTCCTCATAGTAAGACCATTTAGAGCGATCTGCAAAGCCAGATTCCATCTCTTCTGTTGTGATTTTGTATTTGTTAATTAGTTTATTTATATTGCTGGTTTCATATGTATGTAATCCGATCCATTGAGAGCTTATAATTCTAACAAGGTATTTAGTCCCTTTTTTTTTAATTGTTATTACCTCTCCCGCTTCCCAGCGGTTGAGGTTTTCTTTAGTATAGCCCTTTATTGCATTAATTTCCAGTAACATATTTCCCCTCCTTTTTTTAATTTTTTTTCGTGTACTACGAAAGTGTTTTTTTCTACTTGGGTATTAATTTGAATTTAAACAAGAAGGTAATCTGAATTAATAAATAAAAATAGAAAGGTGAATTTTTTAAATGGAGAATTCTATAGAATGAATACGATAAAATTTTTCATGGTTTTGTGTTTGATATTTTTTGTTCCTCTTCTTTGCCTTGGGGAAATTGCCCAGTTTGAATCAAAAGATGTTCGTAGTAATGTTGTTATTGTAAAGGAACAAAAACCCTTTGTAATATGTGAAACCTGTCCTGAAAAGAATCTATCTGTTATATCTCCTTCATATCCTTTATGGATTAGATTTTCAAAAGATCCTTTTGCTGAAAAAGATAAAAAGTTAGCAGTAGTTGATAACAAAAAACAGGAAAAAACTACAGAGATAATAAAAGAAAATAAACTCCCTAAAACAATAACAGTCTATTTTGATTTGAATAGTTTTTCTTTGAGTGAAAGAGAAGCAAAAAAGATAATTTTGAAACCAGTAGAAAGTATATTTGGTTATACATGTGATATAGGTTCAAAAAAATATAATGATACCCTGGCTTTGAAAAGAGCAGTTGCTGTATCGGAATATCTAAAAAAGGAAGGGGTAAATGTTGATAAGGTTGAAATAAAGGGAAGGGGTAAATGTTGTTATGTGTCAGAGGATAAATCCTTTAATAGAAGAGTAGAGATTAAATACCTTGAAAAGTAAATAATTAATATAAAGGTAAATATTTCTGATAAAAAGGAGAGAGAAAGATGAAACAGAGATTGTTAAGAAAAACAAAAAATACAAACAAAATATTATTTTATGAGAAAGGAGGTGAAAAAAATATGAAGGACAATGTCAGGCTGTTAATTGCTATGCTTCTTACAGGTGTTTTCTACGTTCTGATGGCTACTTATGCTGATGCTTTTACTGCTCCTACAAGTGGTACTTTTGCTTATGATATTTATGATATTGGTGTAAATAAAGTTCTCAAAGGACCAATCGGTTTTGTAGCTGGTTCAGCAGCAATAGTTTTAGGTGCAGTAAGTGCAGTAAGAGCTCAGATTATGGGTGCTATTCCTGCTGTTCTCGGTGGTGCTGCTTTAATCAAGGCTGATGCAATTGTAACTTCTCTCGGTATGCTTTTTTAGGTAAAGGATAGAGTAATGGAAAGGAAGTTTCCAAGATATTTATCAAGTCCATACCAGATATTGATGTTTGAAATAGATGAAATAATGGTCATCTTTTTTAACATTGTATTCTGGCTAATATTTGGAAACTTCTTTCTTATCACTCTTTTTTTGTGTCCTTATTTCTATTCTAAAGCAAAAAAGAAATACCCAAGAGGATTTTTAAAGCATCTTTTATTCTATATAGGTTTAATTAAATTAAACGGATACCCACTTTTCTTTGAAAAAGAATTTATAGAATAACGCATTAATAATATTTTTAGATTTTAAAAAATATAATATCTGAGAAAGAGATAAAAAAATGAAATTGAATTTTTTTGTCAATGAAAAGGACAATCTCAAGGCAAGTAATAATCTGTTAAAATTTTTCATAATTATCATTGGTTTTATGCAAGTTGTCAATCTAATATGGAATTTCTATCTTGTAAAAAATACCAGGACAATTATTATCCCTGCTGGAATAGATACAAAATTTGAAGTTCAATCAAACAAAATATCAGAAGAAGGGTTAAAGCAGTATGGTAGATATATTGCTTTTCTGGCATTCAATTATTCTCCTTTTAATGTAAGGTCACAATTTGAAGAACTTTTGAAACTCTATGATCCTGATAGTCTCCCAGGGGCAAAAACAACATTTTATTCTATTGCCGAAGATGTAGAAAAAGCTAATGTAACAAGTGCATTTTATATACAAAAAATGTTTGCTGAATCTTCTAAAATAGAAATATTAGGCACAAAAAAACAATATGTTAGCGATACAAAACTAAAAGATGAAACTGAAACTTATATAATTGAATATACTGTAAAAGAAGGGAAATTTCTTATTAAAAAAATATATCTAAAAGAGAGTAAATAATATGAAAAGAAAAATACTTTCTACCATAGCATGTTTAATGTTAACAGTTTCTATTTCATGGGCTTCTGATATTGCTAATAATCCTTGTCCTGGTGGAATCTGTCAACCCCCAATTAAACAGAAAAAAGATCCTGGTGCTTCTTTTTATCAACCTGAACAAAAAAAAGATGAACCTCAAAAACAGCAACAGCCACAGATTCCAGAGAAAGAAATACAGAAAAAAATACAGGAAAAAGTTTCAAACGCACCTCTTCCAGGTGGGGGGGGACAAAAACAGCCTCAACAAGACACTAAGGGTACTCTATCTAAAGGTGAAACTAAAGGAACAGATATAAAAACTATACTTGATGGAGTTGAAATACAAGATATAAAAAGAGAAGGCGAAACATTTAATAATGTAGTTGAAATCTTTCCAGAAGTTACAACAAAAGTTGATTTATCAAATTCTGACATCAATAGAATAACCTGTCCTGTTGAAATAAGAGATGTAGTTTATTCTCAAGAAAAAGGCCTAATGGTAAGAATACAAGGAAGGAATGCATTTATTAAATATGTTCTTGAGAGAGAAGATTCAAAACTTATAACTGCAACAGTACCTACAGAAATTTATATTGTTTGTGGTGATGACGTTTATAGTTTGATTGCCTATCCAAAATCTATTCCAGCGAAAATAATAAAACTTTCAAAAGGGAAAGAAGACATTATAAAAAAGAACTTATCAATTTTTAAGGGTATGCCTTACGAAAAGAAAATTTTGACTATATTGAGATATGTTTTTCTCGAAGAGATTCCTGATTCTTTTTCTATTTTACCTATAGACAGGTCATTATCTATCTTCAAAGAAATAGATATTTCTCTTAAAAGAATCATTACTGTTGAAGGCGAAGGAATACTTGTAAAAGAGTATGTTGCAACTGCAAAGGAAGATGTGATTTTAAAGGAATCAAACTTCTTTCGTGCAGAATTTACACAAAAGACGATTGCGATTTCGATTGATAACTTAATTTTAAAGAAAAACGAAAAAGCTCGTATTCTTATTGTGGAAAGGGGCAAAATAGATGGATAAATTTACATCTAAAATAAAAGAATCTTTTAATAAATTAAATCCTGAAAAAAAGAGAAAAGTCATTGTTTCTATTGTAATTATACTTTGTTTGCTGGCAACGCTTGTAGTTTATTCTTCCAGGGGGAAAACTTCACAGAGTAATCAAAATGCTAATACGCAAAGAAAGGAAATATCACTTGAATCAAAAATGCTTGAAAAATCTCAGTTCTCTGAGTTTCAAAAAAACTATAAGGACCTTATGGACAAAGTTACAAAACAGGAAGAAAGGTTGGCAGTATTAGAAGGAGGAGGAAATATTCCTAAAGAAACTTCCTCAGGGGGGGAGACACCACCTCCTTTTCTAACAGATAAATATAATGAAATAGTAGCCAAACAAAAAGGAACTCCTTCCAATGCCAAAAATGTTCCAGCAGCAGCAGTTCCACCACCAATACCATTTCAGGCAGGAGCAGGAGCAGGAACCCCTACAGGTCCAGTTATCACCAGAGAGACTCCACCTGATGTTGATATTTCTGGTAAAAAGGAGATGATGGCTACAAGAAGAGAAAAAATAGGTGGTATAGAACTTGTTTCTCAACAAGTGGAAACAAAGGATAAAGATAAGGAAAAATCAGATAGTAAAAAAAAAGAGAGTTTGAAGATATATCTGCCTCCTTCTTTCATGGAGGCGACTTTGTTATCGGGCCTCGACGCTCCGACTTCTGAAGGTGCTCAGGGTCAGCCAATGCCTGTTCTTTTCAGAGTAAAAGACCTGGCTGTATTACCAAATAGAGTCAAAGCTAATCTAAAGGGATGTTTTGTCCTTGCAGAAGGTTATGGAAACCTCTCGGACGAAAGAGCCCATCTGAGATTAACTACTCTTTCCTGTTTGAGCAAAAAAGGTGAATCTGTAATAGACCAAAAGATAAAAGGTTTTGTTGTAGATAACGATGGAAAGATAGGTTTGAGAGGAAGAATAGTTGCAAAATTTGGTTCTAAAATAGCAATGAGTATGCTTACAGGACTTTTTGGCGGTGCAGGTGATGCATTAAAACAAAGTTCAACTTATACAACCTTTTCACCAACTACTGGAACTACACAGATAGTTAATACAGATGAATTAACAAGAATGTCTATAGGAGGAGCTCTCTCACAGGCTGCAAAAGATTTACAAAAATTTTATCTTGATTTAGGGAAACAATCTCTTCCTGTTGTTGAAGTAGGAGCCATGAGAAATGTCACGCTTGTAATCAGCGAAGGAATATCACTTGAGGTGAAAAAAGAAGAAACTTATCTTCTGGAGGGAAAATATGCTAAAGAATAAAATATTTATTATAATTGGTATTTTTCTTATATCATCTACTTTTTCATGTTCAACAATTGGAGATAAACTTTTAAATCCATATGCATCTGAGTTTCAATGTCCTTTAACTGATAAAGGAGAGTGTATAAAGTTAAAAGAAGCATATGAAAAAACACTAAAAGATGAACCAAAGGTTGACAACACACCCGACAAAATTGAAAAAAGCAGTAATGTTTTGAATTCATATAATGAAGAATATTTAAAAAAGATTACAAAGCTATTATCTGAACCAGAAACTCCAATGATAGTTGGACCTAAAGTAGTAAGAGTTCTTTTTTTTCCATATGAATCTGAGGAAAGTATTTTGATGATGCCAAGATTTGCATACTTTTTTCTCGATGAACCTAAATGGATAATAGGCAATTATCTGATGAAAGGAGTTAAGTGATGTCTCTTTTAAATAAATTGTTTAAAGTAGATGGTCTTACAAAAAAAGAAATTGAAACATCTACAGAAAGAAGTCAGTTTTCTAAATTTTTACCGTGGATTGCGTATGATCCAGAAAACAAATTTTATATCAATCAGGATAATACAATTGGTTTTATTTTTGAATGTAGTCCAGTTGCCTTTACTGGATACCAGCTTATAGATACCCTTGAAGGGTTATTTCGTCTTGATGTTCCAGATAGGTCAGTAATACAATTTATTCTTTTTGCAGATCCAGATATATCTTTACAATTAAATAAGTATAAAAATCTTAAAAAAAGAGAAGAAGTAGAAGTTCTTAAAGAAAGTGTTGAAAGATTTACTGATTATTTGAAAAAAGGAATAACAGGTTTAGAAAAAATTTCAAATATACCTATAAGAGACCATAGACTTTTTTTTACATTTAAAGTCCCTATTGAGAAAATTAATGATAAATCTTTTAACTTGTTACATATAAAAACAACAAGTGAAGAAATTTTAAGAGGAGCCAGATTATATCCTTTTGAGTGTCCACCTACATTACTTCTTGATTGGTTAAGAAGAGTTCTTAATGGAGCTATTGGTAAAACTTTTGAAAATAGTTTTTTGTATGATGAAAATAAAGAAATAAAAAAACAGGTTATACTTTCAGATACAATTATAGAAAAAAACAAAGAACATTTAAAAATAGGAGATATATACTGCAAATGTACAACACCAAAACTTTTTCCAAAGGATGTGAGTCCTTATCAGACAAATGTTCTCTTTGGAGGTATCAGGGGTATTTCAACAGATATGGATCAGATAACATCTCCATATATTTATACACTTAATGTTGTTTTTGAAAATTTAAAAACAAGTATTCATACCAAATGTTCTCTTGTCCTTCAGCAACAAGCAGTAGGAAGTTTTGCTCCTTCTCTAATGAGAAAAAAAGATGAATATCTCTGGGCAGCGGATGAACTTGAAAAAGGCACAAAGTTTTTTAGAATTATACCTATTTTTTGGGTTCTGGGAAATAGTAAAGAAACTTCAAATGAGGCAATAGTTAAAGTAAAAAGGATGTGGGAACAAGAAGGATATATAATGCAGGAAGATAAAGGTATACTTGATGTGCTTTTTGTATCATCTCTTCCTTTTGGACTGTATAATGTAGGAAAAAATATAGAAAATCTGGATAGAGATTTTATAGCACCTGCATCTTCAATAGCACCTGTACTACCTATTCAGGCGGATTACACAGGTGGTGGAGATCCCCATCTTATTTTCATAGGAAGAAAAGGACAACTGTGTAGTCTCAATATTTTTGATAAATCAGCAAACAATTCAAATGCACTTGTAATGGGTACCACAGGATCGGGAAAAAGTTTCTTTGTTAATTATTTCAGTATAAATGAATTTGCCTGTGGATCAATGCTGCGAATTGTAGATATAGGTGGTTCATATAAAAAGCTCATAAAACTCTGTAATGCAAGATATTTAGATTTTTCTCCAGAGGAAACTATATGTGTAAATCCTTTTACAAATGTAAGAGACGTAGATATTGATATTCCTTCAATTATAAGTATTGTATCACAAATGGCTTATTCTCAGTCAGACGATGAACCAGATGAAACCGAATGGACTCTTATAAAACAGGCTGTTCAATGGGCTTATGATAATTTTGAAAATAGTGCAACCCTGGATAATGTTTATGAATATTTAAAGGTTTATCCCTCTTTTGCACCAAAAGAGATTGTTTCTTTTAAGTCAAAAGATATTATTATAGAAAAAGCACATCAACTGGCTTTTAATTTGAGAAATTTTACATCAGATGGTTCTTATGGAAAATATTTTAATGGGGAATCAGAATTTGATATTACACATGATGAATTTGTTGTTCTTGAGCTTGAACATCTTTTAGGAAGAACCGATCTTTTTAAGGTAGTTACAAAACTTGTTATAACAGCAGTTACTCAAGATTTATATCTTTCTGATAGATCAAGGAATAAAGTTATAATATTTGATGAATTTTGGCAGTATGGAAAAGGCAATCTTCTTAAAGAAACCTGTGAATCTGCATATAGAAGAGTCAGAAAGTACGGTGGTTCAATTATAATAATTACTCAGTCTGTTTTGGATATGAAGCAATTTGGCGAGCTTGGTGATGTTTTAATGGGAAACTCTGCTTTTAAATTCTTCCTTGAGATGCCTAATGTTGAAAAGGCAAAAAGTGAAAATTTAATATCTTATGATGAATTTACAATAAATTTATTGAAAACATTACAGAGTAATAGACCAAAGTATTCAGAGTTATTTATAGATTCCCCCTTTGGACAAGGAGTTGTAAGACTCGTGGTAGACCCGTTTTCATATTGGGTATATACATCTGATGCAAAAGAAGTTTCTACTATAGAAAATATGGTTGCTTCTGGAATGTCTTATAAAGAAGCTATAGAAAATATCCTTGCATCTAAGAAATAGGTTTTTTGGTTTTTATAAAATTAATATTCCAATATGAAAAGGATAATTTTTTTTGTTGTTTTTTTTACTTTACTGTGTAGTTCAGTAATGGGACAACAACCCAGTCCTGTTCAATTAGGTTCTCAGCTTGCAGGTCAGGCAAATCAAAAATATGGAACAAAAGAATCGATAAATACAAATCTTGTTATTCCCTTAACATCTGATACTCCTATGCAGACACTTGATGGTTCTAAATCTTTTAGTGCAAGACTTGTTTGCTCAGGACAATCAGAAATATTAAGAGTCTTTATCCAGCCAGGGGGTACAGGAGATTTACAGAGTGTAATAATTTCACAAGATTTAAATTTTGATGGTAATTTTGACTATTCTTACCAACTTCCCGTTCGTGTATCTGGTATATGCACCAATGGTTTCATATCATGTGACGCTGGAACATGGACTAATTGTAGGTCGTATAAATGGGTTTCTAATGCAGAAGGAAAGGTAAGTGCTGCTGAAACTATAATAACAAATCTTGGTGGTTGTTACTGCATTAACTCCTCATGTGGAAGTAATTTAGTATGGAATAATTTAGGAATAGTCTTAAAAACTCTTGGTGGTGGAATAGTAAGTGCTCTCCAAACTGGAAATATGAGGTATGTTGTAAGTGACATAAAGATAGATGGTTCGTTAGCAAAATATTATGGACAAGATACCAGGAATTGTTCATCTATCGGCGGTGATGTAAATGAATATAGAAACTATTATCAAAATCCGAGTGCTCTGACAGGAGCAGTAGAAACTACAGTTTCTGCTCAAAGATCGGATCCCAATTCATTATATAATTTAATGTTTAACGTATATCAGAAAATGCCATCCGATGATATTAAGAATTGTTCAATAATAAATAGTTATATTGTCAAATTAAATAACAATGGAGATTGTGTAACAGAAGAATATCATCAGGATACATGTTCTGCTTTAAGGGAAGACCCTGAATGTAAATTAAGAGATGAGAAAATAGATGGAGTGACCATATTTAACAATTTTGTTGCAACAGGATTAAGACCTATTGGTGAATGTAGAACCCTGGAGCAAGTTTATAATGCATCCTGTTCCTATTCCTGTCCTGCTGGTGTTGCTTTGCCCTGTACAGGTGATCCTCCTACCTGTTCTGATGGAAACTCTACATATAACTGTCAGGCAATACAACCAATAACTTCATATGGTGGTAGCCTAACATTTAGACCTATTTGTAATATACCATATCAATATAATGGTATTGATTATTATTATGAAGCTATTGTGAAAGTGATAGGTCAAGGGAATAGATTATTGTTTTCATATTGCGATGGAAGTGGAATATTTGGACAAATTGAATATTTACCAGGGATAGAGGTATGGGGACAAGCATTTTTAAAATGGGATGGAAATAATATAACCAGTACAGGACCAGGGATAGATGAAACTGGAAAACAATATACAAGTGCGTTAGTTTTTTCTCCAAATCTTGCTTTTCCTGTAATAGGAGGTAAGATTTATTTTAAGGGAATAAGTGTTAATGCTAATGGAAATTGTCCTGCTGATCTTATGACAGTAACAGTAAGCAATAATAGTAATTGGGATTTTTCGGGATGTGTTGTTTGTACTGGTTATGGTTGTGGTTATGGTTCAGGTAGTGCTACTTTTATTCCTAATGTATGTCCTCTCCCAGGAGGGTCAGAGTGTAGAGGTAATCCAAGTTATTGTGACAAACTTTGTGTTGCCAGAGTATGTCCTACTTTCTGGAAATCTGAAAGAACTTATGTGTGTAAAAATACAAATCCAGATTTTAATAATATAACAGAAAGAGTTAAAAGTATAAAAAGATCGTCAAGTTTATCAGGAGGTAATCTTTATTATAGAGATTACATAGATGGTAGTTATATAGACAAAAATATTTCATTAATGAACAGCTATATCCCTTCAAGTTCTTCTACTTGTGTGATGGCCTGTAAAACAAAAAAGGTATTTCAAAATACTGAAGCTAACATTGTAACAACTCGTGCTAATTATCAATCTGATATATCTTCTTATGAATATGGATATAAAACATGTGTAGATAATGTATGCCCACTTGAAGAAGGTGAAACTATTGTTAAGAATTGTCAATGTATTAGTGATTTTTCAGAAGCATTATTAATAATGCAAACTTTAAGACTTGGTGGTTCTGATACTATATGTTCTTCTGGGCAAATGAGATCATTAAGATAAAATTTTTTAAAGAAAATATTTTTAAGGGTAAAAAATGGACAACAACGAATTAAAAGAAATATTAGAGCATATTGCTATAGCACTCGAAAAAATTGCTAACTTTACTGAATCTATATCATTAAGTAATAATTTTAAAACAGAAAATAAAACTATAAGAAATCAAACATTAAAATCAATAGAACCTGATACAAACGATTTTAATAACAATTCAGAAGAACAAAAAGATGAAACTGAAAATAAAATAGAAAGATTTTTACATTCTAAAAATATAAAAATAAAAAATATAATTTCTGATGAAATATTCAGCGATATTATAGATTCTTTATCTTTATCTTTAGGAAAAAACTATAATATATTCTCTGATTTATTATCCAGAATAAAAAGTAATATGCAAAGAGGGGATTCATTCACCCTTTCAATTAAAGAATATCCATCTGAACATATCCATAGTATTTGTGAATTTTGTTTGAAATTACATGAGATAGCTTTTTTAGAGCAATATAAATATTACAAATCTCCACATTGTATAATAAAGGCGAAAACATCAACGTTATCTGTAGCACAAAATTTTTTCTCTGGTAAATGGCTTGAAAGATATGTTTTTCAGATAGTAAAAAATATAGTTGATTCAATTACAAAAGAGATTGATAGACCTTTACGTTTTTCATATTTGACTAATCCGCAGGTTATGCCCCCCAATGGAAATGATTTTGAACTGGATTTAATATTCTGTATAGAAAACATCTTTTATTGGGTAGAATCAAAAACAAATGATTTTCAGTTGTATATCAATAAATATTCAAAGGTTTCGAGAATGATCGGATTAGATAATAAACACTCAATAATGGTCTTACCAGATGTGAAATTAGATGTATCTAATGTTTTGACATCTATATTCAATATAAATGTGTGTAAATTATCAGAATTTGAAACATATTTAACTGATTTAATAAAAGAAGATCTAAGTAGAACATAAAAAGGAGTTTATATGAATGTCTATTTAAAAATATTAAAAAAAAAATTTATACTGATATGTATCTTTGTTTTTATTTGTATTTTTAATCAGAATGCTTTTTCCGACAACAGAGAAAAAATAGTTTTAAATTTACTAAATGAAGCTGTCAAATATATTGAAACCAATGGAATAGAAAAAGCCTTTTGGGAATTTACATTTGGTAAAAAATTCAAAATACCAGAAGAGGATATATACATATTTGTTTTAGATTCAAACTGCACGATTGTAGCACATGGTGGCAATGCTACAAATATGATAGGACGCAATCTCAGTGAAGTTAAAGATACTAATGGAGTCAAATATATGAAAAAATTTGTAGAGGATGTATTAAGAAATGGAAACAGCAAAATAAGTTATCATTGTCCCATTTATGCAACAAGAGGGGTATATACTAATATAAATGCTGTAGATTTAAAATATGTCTATGGTATCAGATATAAAAATTATGTTATAGGAAGTGGTTACTATAAAGACAAAATATTTGTTCCTGCTCCTCATATAGTTACTCCATATTCTCAAAAAAATTAGAAAACATGAAAACAAGATATAAGATTGCATCAATTGTTAAACTTTTTAGAGAATCTATGAATATATCTCAGTCTGAAATATGCAGTTATATTAATATGGATGTAGAACTCTATAAAAAGTTTGGAAAATTAGACCTTTCAAGTGAGGAAGAAAAACACTTTTCTTTTGAAAAAATAGAAAGAATTTTTGATATTTTACCAATCAATAAAGAATGGATAAAAGATGAAAGTCCATATCTGTTGAATCAGAATATAAAAAACATGACATTAAATTTAAAAAATTCAAAAGATACTATTCTTCTTTTTTCATCTGTTTATAAACCAGAAATCTATCTGAGATTTATAAAAAATAAAAATACTCTTAAAAGATTGCTTACTTTTATACCAAGCGTAGAATTTATAGTTAAAGAAGGTAATTCAACAATTAAAATTCAGACTAATTATTTTGAAAATGTACAGGAAATGAAAAACTTTTGTTATCTCTTCAATAAATTGAAATCAATGAAGGTAGATATGACATATGGTATTTCAGAAGACAGTTTGCTTTATATACCAAAAAAATATTATCTGCTGAAAAATACTTTTATTGTAGAAAAACCTATTACATCATCCTTACAAGCAAAATTTGCTTTATAAGGAGTAAAAATGAACTATATTGTCCATCCAACATTGAATTGTAATGCATCATGTTCCCATTGTGGGGTTAGTTTACCCTCACATCATCTTAACCCAGAAGAATTATTAAAATGTATAAAATACATAAAATCAACACCATTAAATACCAATGGAAATAAGGATTTATACATTTTTCATGGTGGAGAACCAATGCTTGTTGGTCCAGAATACTATGAAAAATTCATAAATGATATATCAAAAGAATCAGATGTAGAAATTTCATATGCAATGCAGTCTAATATGACTCTCTATGATAATAGATGGAAAAATCTTATCAACAAATACAATATACAGGTATCATCATCATACGATTTCTTCACAAATTATAGAAAACTAAAAAATAATCAATCATATTACTCAGTGTGGGTAAACAATATAAAAAAATATCAAGATGATACAAATAAAAGAATGGCTGTGATTACAGTTATAGGAAAAAACAACTATCCATACATAGAAGATATTATAGACATTGCCAATGAACTAAATATAGACATAAAATTAAATCCACTCTATAATTCAGGTCATGCAAAAGATATATTCAATGATTTGTCATTGACACCTGAAGAATATGCAGATGTTCTTATAAGAGCTTATAGGAGATGGCAGAATTATCGAAATCGCATCCTATTTTATCAAGGCAAGATATTTGAAGATTTCATTTTCAACCAAACCCCCCTACCCTGCCCTTACAACCGTAACTGTAAAAACAGTATCATTGCAATACTCCCCAATGGGGATATATATAAATGCGGTATTTGTTCACAGTTACAGTTAAATTGTGTAGGCAATGCATTAAATGAAACAATAGACAGCAAAAATTTCAATTTAATAAATCTACATTCATCTATAGTGCCAGAAAAATGTCTTAGCTGTGACATATTCGATTTTTGCCAGGGGGGGTGTTTTATTGATTACAAAAACAATAGAATATCATCAGAGAAAATGTATTACTGTCATTCTATAAAGACATTTTATTATTTTGTAAAGGCTTTTAATTATTAAGATGCTTACTTTGAGAATTAATTTAAAAGAGAAATCATCAAAATATGAAATTCTATCTCCACAGGAGCCACTATTATTCGGTAGGTATGCAATTTCATATATACTCAACAAAGAAATTTCCCCGAATATAGACCCCCTAAGCGAAGAAAACAAATTAATCATCTCCCCTGGCTTATTTGCAGATACATCTATCCCATGTGGAAATAGACTATCAATAGGAAGCAAAAGCCCTCTCACAGGACTCATAAAAGAAACGAACTCTGGCGGAATTGTGGCAAAATATATATCCTCTATGGGTTTATCTTCTATTATAATTGAAGATATATACAATTCAGACACCATATCAACAGTAATAGAAATAAAACCAAAAGAGGTCATATTTCACGAAAACATAATACCAGAGGAATATGGTGTATATGATACTCTGGACTTTATTAAGAAAAAATGGAATGAAAATGTATCTGCAATCTGTGTAGGACCTTCAAGGATAAATAGATATAAAACTTCTTCCATTGCGTCAACAGGATGGGACTTTAGACCAAGGTTTGCAGGTCGTGGTGGTCTTGGTGCTGTAATGGCTTCAAAAAATATAAAAGCCATTGTCTTCTCCCCTGGAAGATTCAATATGAAATATATATATGATAATGATGAGTTAGATAAGTTATCAAGTAGAATAAAACATCTCATAGAAAATCATCCCTTAACTGAAAATTTCAGAAGATATGGAACAGCATTTCTACTCACAAAAATCAATGATGAAAATGCCCTTCCAACAGAAAACTTCAGAAGAGGATATTTTGATAAAATAGACAAAATATCAGAATACAAGCTCTTTGAACTTCTCTCTAAAAGAAAAAATTCAAAAATATCACACTCCTGCATGGATAACTGTCTTATCAGATGTTCAAATGTATATACAGATGAAGATGGCAATGAAATCGTTTCTGGTCTTGAATATGAAACCATTGCTTTATTCGGTGCAAATTGTCTTATAGAAGATATAGATACAATCGCAAAAATAAATAGAGTTTGTAATGACCTCTGTATAGATACAATGGAAATTGCCTGTAGTGTTGCATGTGCAATGGAGGCAGGTATTATTTCATGGGGAGACGGAAAAACTGTTCTAAAAATCTTAAATCAAGAGACTAAACCAGATGTATTTAAACTAATACTCAACGGCTGTTATGAAACAGGAACAAAATTAAATATATCAAGAATACCTCATGTAAAAAAACAGTCTCTTGCTGCATATGACCCAAGAGTTTTTAAGGGAACTGGTGTAACATATGCTACATCTCCTATGGGGGCAGACCATACCTGCGGAAATATACTACCTTTTGAAAATCAAAATTATATACCCTTTTCTTCAAAGGGACAGATAGAACTATCAATGGAAACACAGTATAAAACTGCTGTAATAGACACTTTGGGATTATGCCTTTTTGCATATCATATACTTTCTTCATATGAAGATTTCGATAACATAATTTCTGAATGTGTGAAACATATAACAGGCAATAATGAATTTTCTATACAGGAAATGGGTAAATTTATAATTGAAAATGAAAAGTTATTTAATAAAAAGTCAGACATGGAATATAAAGATTCTCTACCTGATTTTTTCTATAATGAAAAGATTCCTATTGTAGAATCAGTATTTAATATACAGCTAAAAGGAGATTAAAGATGGATATTTTTCTCAACATTACAAATAGATGCAATCTGTCTTGTTCACATTGTTTTGTTAAAAACTTGAACAGTAGAAATCATATAAGCGATATGTCTTTTCAAAACATAGACAGAATATTCAGCGAACTTGAAAAGATTAAAGATAATTTAAATATTATATTCTATGGTGGAGAACCATTATTAAGAGAAAAAGAATTTTTTAAATATATCTTAAAAAACTATAAAAGAGACCATATCAACTACCATATTGTTACAAATTTGATTAATTACAATGAAAACTACGACCATATTATAGAAAATCTTTTTAATTCAAATATAAGTGCATCTTTTGATGCAACAAGAGAAATAAGAGGTTCACATGAAGAATTTATTTTTATATGGTATAACAGATATAAAAGAATAAAAGACAAATTTAATGTAAATATAAGGTTAATAACAACAAAAAAATTTCTACAGAATACCCCGCTTTACTGGTTTACTATTATTAATTTTTTAGACCCTTCTTCTTATTATTTCAATCATTATCTTACAAACGATAACAATGATGAATTAAAAACAGATTATAAGGAATATATAGATTTTGTCATAAAATTTTCAAAAATTGCTTTAAGCTATAAAAATCCCATTCCATTTTATCCTCTCAATAATACTATAAACTTCTTAACGAATGGTAAAAATACATTCTTTCCTCTCAGCGGAAACTGTATAGAAAAACAACTAACCATACAACCAAATGGAGATGTAGGGTTTTGTCAATATCTAACTGAAAACGGTGTAATATTTGGCAATATCTATAGAGAAGATATTCTAAAAATACTTTCCAGCAAAGAAAGAATATTACTCCATATGAGCTTGGACAGTAAAGATTGTTTTGATTGTCAGTATTATGGAGAAGTTTGTTTTGGCGGTTGTATAGCAGAAAAATATCTATCTGGCAATAAAGATAAATCTTTTAAGTCATATACAGATGGCTACTGCATTAAATACTTCGATTTTGTAAAGAATATATGCTAACTGTATACTTTAAACCAACAACACAATGTAATATCAATTGCCTTCATTGTTACGTCCCAAAGGAACAGAAAAAAAATATAGATATTCTTGATGTAGATAAAACAATCACAATTTTTGAAAAAATTCTTTTCTATATGGGAAATCAAAAACAATTAAGAATCATTTTCCACGGTGGAGAACCTATGCTGATGGGTCTGGATTATTACCATGAAATCTACAATTATTTTAAAAGTGTAAAAAATATCAACTATTCAATACAAACCAATCTGCTTTTATACAATCCTGGATGGGATTTCATAATCAGAAAAATGTTTCGTTCTAATATAGGAACATCCTTTGATTTGTGTAGAAGAGTGAACAACTCTTTTATTGAATTTTATAGATTATGGCGTAAAAAATATCTCTCTGTATCAAAAAAATTCAAAACTCATATTGAAATAGTCGTAACAAAACAATTGTTGGAAAAAGAAAACTATATATATTCATTCATTAAAAAATATAACCCCAATTCTTTTAACTTTGAATACTATATGCCTTTTTTCAACTCAAACAATGGAAAATTTGAAATTTCTTACAAAGACTATCTTTTATTTCTTAGTAAATGCCATAAATTTCTAAGAAACAGAAAAAATAAAGCATTCGGCGAAGGATTTATAAAGGGAAACTGTATTATCAACAACATTACAGTAATACCCAATGGGAATGTTTCATTCTGCCCTACTCTTGATGGTATAGTAAAATTTGGAAATATATTTCAGTCTGGTCTAAAAGACATATTAAACAGTCAAGAAAGAATATCCCTTATGACAAAGATGAATAAAATAAATTGCCCTGGATGTAATCATATATTTGATTGTTCAGGTGGATGCCCTGCATACAGATATATGAGCGGTATATCAAATTTAAGTGATATTTCAGACAATAAATGTAGAACAACTCTGGACATCTTATTAAAGGAGTGAAACATGATAGACAGAACAAAAAAATTCATTGTGATAGCCTCTCCAACCTTTATATGCAACGCATCATGCAGTCATTGTGGGATTCCATCAGATATAGACTATAAAAAAATCTTATCGCCAGAAGAACTCTATATAAGCATAAAGAATGTCTTAACCTCTTTTTATAAACAATATTTAGACAACTATGAAATACATTTTGTATTTCATGGTGGGGAACCAATGATATTAGGAATTGATTATATTGAAAAATTCATTAGATTAACAGAAAAAGAAAATTATCAATACTTTATGCAGTCAAACATGATTCTCTATGATAAGAAATGGAGAGATATTTTTAAGAAATATGATTTCAAAGTAAGCACTTCATACGATTTTTATGGCGATATAAGAAGATTAAAAACAGGAGAAGATTATTACAAAACGTGGTCCAAAAATGTAAAACAGTATATTCAGGATACAGGCAGAAGAATACAGACTATTGTTACACTCAACAGAAAAAATATTAACTATATAGAAGAGATGATAGACATTGCAAATGAACTAAATATAAATCTTGAATTAAATTGTATAAGACCAACTGGAAGAGCTTTAAAAAATCATAGCAACAATTTTATAACCCCTGGCGAATATGGATTTGCAATGGCAAAGGCATATACATATGGAAAGAAATATCAGGATATGAAGGTAAGATATGGGCATACCATTGAAAAAATAGTCTCAGAAAATACATCACTACCCTGCCCTTTCACAAGAAACTGTATAGATACAATATTTATGATTGATTCCAATGGGAATATGCACAAATGTCCAATTGCCATGCAGTATAGTTTTCCCCATTTCGGGAATGCCCTTAGCAATCAGTTAGATATGAAAAGATTCATTAAGTTCAAAACTTTAACATCATACTCTGTTGAAGACTGTAATGGATGTAATATTTGTAACAATGGAGGATGCCCCATTGACAGAATAAGTGGCGATATATTTTTAAGAGAGAGAAATACATATTGCGTTTCCTACAGGATATTGTATGAAAGCGTTTTAAAATTGAACAGATTAGAAATAAAAGAAGTAATAAATATTTAATATTAAACAGAGGTCAATCTTATGTCCGTTAAAGATGATTTAAANAATATAAAAAACACAATTTACCTAAAACTATCAGACCCAAAATTCATATCAAAGATAGGCATATCCATAGCCTGTATATCAGCAATAACAACATTGGTTTTATCGGATTTTGGTCATGTGGAAGATGTGGATGCAGGTGGAGTTTGTTGTTATAGCAACTGTTACAGCAATTGTTACAGCAACTGTTACAGCAACTGTTACAGCAATTCAAGTTGCTGGTAATAAAGGAGGTTAATCTTATGTCTACTAAAGACAACTTAAACAATATAAAAAACACAATTTACCTAAAACTATCAGACCCAAAATTCATATCAAAGATAGGCATATCCATAGCCTGTATATCAGCAATAACAACATTAGTTTTAACTGATTTCGGTCATATAAAAGATACAGATGCATTGGTTTGTTGTTATGGAAATACAAGCTGTTATGGAAATGTAACCTGCTGGTAATCTTTAAAAAAGAAGAATATGTTCAACATATCAGTTGTATTAACATATAACTGCAATACATCCTGTATGTATTGCAACATTCATCAAATCAAAAACAAAAAAGAATTAACTCCTGAAGAGTTTATGTTCTGTATAAAACAAACAATGAAACATTTTTTTCCTAATAGAGATATAAACAATGAAAAAATAATCTATACATTTCATGGTGGGGAACCACTTTTATTAAATATAGATTATTTTAAAAGATTTATAGAATTAACAAAAAATCAGAATTGTTCTTATGAAATCAGAACAAATCTGCTTTTATATAATTCTAAATGGGGAGACCTTTTCAATAAATACAATATATCTGTAGGAACCTCATTTGATTTTTTTGGAGATTTAAGAGCAAATGCAATTTATTATGAAAGATGGTATGAAAACTGCAAAAAACTGATAAAAAATACCGACACAAAACCACTCATCTCTATTGTATTGAATAGACAGAATTACAAAAAAATCAAAGAAATAATTGATAAAGCATGTGACCTGAAATCAAATATCAGATTTCTTTATATGTATAACAACGACAGACTCAGCCAGAATTACTATCTATCTGAAAATGAATTTTGTGATGCCCTCATTGATGCTTATTCCTACTGGCAGTCCTGTAAAAATGATATAGATATTCATCCCCTGTCGGTCTTTGAAAATAAAATTATGGGTATAGAACCTGTTGAATATCCCTGTCCTTTTACAAGAAGTTGCATAAACAATACATTCGTCGTAGCCCCTGGTGGAGATATATACAAATGTATGATTTCTTTACACTATGGTATAGGCTATCTTGGTAATGCACTAAAAAATCAGTTTGATGATAAACAATTTTTCAAATTGAATGCTTTCTCTGTTGAATCAATTGAATGTCTTGATTGTGAATTATGTGATGGTGGATGTATATTGAATACAAATAAAAAGATTTTCACAAGTAAAAAATATTCCTTCTGTAAACCATTCAAAAATCTTCATAACTATATAAAAGACAATCTTAAAGGAGAAAAAAATGATACACATAAACGCATCTGATTTACAAAATATAACTTACAATTCAGAAGAAAAGTATTTAGTAAATTGCACTTCTTTTAATGAAGATGAATTATCAGATATATTAGAATTTACAATAAAAAATGGTGTTAAAAATAACTTTGTTCTAAAATGCTCTTTTGAAAATTATGATAGAGCAAGATGGATAACAGTAACAGGCAATCGTTTAAGAATACCCCTTTATTTTGAAATATCAGATAAAGAAACCTTTTTAAAATTGTTTGATTTATGGACAAAAACAGAAAAAATTGGAATCCCCATTTATCCTTTTCAGGCTTATTTAACATTGTATTTAAATTTGATAATGGAATCAAAAGCAGTTAATATCCTTAAAAATGTTGACGAATATACTATATACAGTATAGAAAACCATCCTTTAGATTACCTTTTGTCAGGCATAAAATTTGTTCAAAATACAAAAGAAATCAAAGATTTTTTAAATCTTTTAAAAGATGAAGTTTCTCTTAAATATACAGATGAAATAATCGACATAAAATATACCACAAATTTAAATAATGGTTTTTCTGAGAAAAAATCTATCATTAATTTTATAACAGTCAATAAGCCAGAGGATTTTTATAAACTGCATAGTTCAAAATTTTCAGGAAACAATATCTTGAATATTGTAATCTGCAATTTTGGAGAAAATATAAACTGTTATAAATGTAAAGAATTATATGAATTTTACAACTATGTTCTCTACAGTAAAAATACATTGTGTAAATTTCATACTGATAAAATAAATTCGCCTCTATATAAAAGTCTTTTAGAAAAGATTAATACTCTAAAAGATGACATATATTTTTCAATGTAGTTTTCAATTTTAAATAAAGAGGTAATAAAAATAAGATGAAGTTAATTAAATACATCATATTTGTATTTTTTTTAATTATCGGATTATCTCTCGAAGTCTATTCTTTTGACGAAAAATATTCCATTCTGGTCCATACGCAATTATTTCAGGATTCTAAATATGCAAAACAATTTCAAAAATATGTCCAGCCTATATTTGAAAAAAAACATCCTATATATTCAAACTATATCGGAACAAGTATTTATCTATCCCCCGAAACAGTAATAAGTACATTTAAAGTTAATAATATAATAGATGACCTTTTTGGTTATCAAAAAGATGCTTTTATTTTTATGGGGTTGAATATGAATAATATGCCTATACATTGCAACATAACACCTGAAACAATTATCAACCCTGATGTTTCACTAAAGCAGGGTGAAAAAGTTTTATTGAAAAAAGTTGCATTCATATTTTCAAGAAAAGATATATTAATAGAACCTGAAACAAAATCATTTCTTTTCTATAAAGTTAATTTCGACAAAAATGAAATAAATGCATTACCTTTTTTTCTCGATATGAAAAATTACAAAAAACATTATGGTATCATAGATGAACCAAATGCTTTTTTTCTTAAATATCCAATTTTAGACAAATGTTTCATCATAAGCATAGAAAAATATAAAGAAATATCAATAGAGGAAGGAAAAAAAATACTGCTTTCAATAGTCAATGAAAAATAAAACATTATTTATCAGTATTATTATATCTATATTATTTGTCTTTCTGTGTTCGACTCAGGGACATACAGAAAAACTATGTGGTAAAGATTTAAATAGTGATGATTTTTTTGATTCTAATGAATTAAACGCATGTATCGGAACAGATAATAATTTATGTCCTTTTGATGCAACTGATTGTGTTTCAACTTTTTCTGAACCCATATGTCCACCAGGGTTAACTTTAAATACTGCAACAGATAAATGCGAAGCAATGCCAAACATATCATGTGCCTCTGGATATACATATGATAGTGCATTAGATAAATGTGTTATGGTTCCTACCTGCCCCTCTGGTGGTATTTTAAATCCAGTAAGAGATTTATGTGAAATAGTTTTAACAGATGGTTCATGTCCATCTGGTTTTACATATAGTTCTGTTTATGATGCATGTATAAAAGATGTTACCTGTTCAAATGGAGGAGTATATAATCCAACAAGAGACCAATGCGAAATAGTAGCCACATATTCTTGTATTTCAGGTTACACTTACAATCCTTCAAGGCAGAGATGTGAAAAAACTCCTGAGTGTCCATCTGGATTTACATACAGCACTACATATAATTTATGTTTAAAAACTGCATATGTATCATGTCCTTCTGGATATAGCTACAATTCGTCGACAAAACTTTGTGAAAAATCACCACCAGATTGCCCAAGCGGGGGGAGTTATAATACAGGAAATAATAGATGTGAAGTTAATGCAACATTAAACTGTCCACCAGGTGGCTGGTGGGATGGTTCTAAATGTGTAGCACCAGTGACAATTACCTGTGATTCTGGATATTCATGGGATGGTGGTAACTGTGTAAGGTCAGCAGATTGTCCAAATGGATGGTTAAATAGTCAATACAATGTCTGTATTGGAAACAATAGATATTATAACTGTCCATCGGGGGGTTCTTGGAATGGTTCATACTGTCAGACAAGTTCATCAACTTATTATACATGTAGTTACAACGGAGCAACTTATGGAGATTATAATTCATGCACAAGTAATTGTTATAGATACCCTGGATGCTCTGGTTCAGTAGGCAGTTATAACCTGGCTGGTTGTGTGGGTGGTTCTACATCAACAGGCAATTGGGGTGAATTATACGGTAATGGAACAAATAGTTATTGTCTTTATGATGCTGTTTCTGGTGTATCACAATGTAAAAATTATTCAGGACCTGGTTCAGTAGGTTGTTTTACAAAAGCAGTTTATGCAATTTATTTTGAGATTTACGAAAGAGATGGAAAACCATGTCTAACTATTTGGGATTTAGGAACTGCAAGAAATTTTGGATGTATAAATGTAACATCAAATTATATATATACTTGTTCTTTAACTGGTAATTCTTACGGCGATTACAATACATGTTATTATAATTGTGTTCAATATTATGGATGTAGTACCAATAATTCTTGTCCAAGTAATTACTGGTGGAATGGTTCGACTTGTCAGGGAAATTTAATATCAATTACCTGTGATTCTGGATATTCATGGGATGGTGGTAACTGTGTTGCAAGTCCTGGCTGTCCTAATGGTTGGTATAATAACGATTATGATGTCTGTATTGGAAACAATAGATATTATAACTGTCCATCGGGATACTCCTGGAATGGTTCACAATGTGTAGGTTCTTATTGGTATTCATGTCCATCAGGATACAGTCTTTCAGGCTCCCTTTGTATTGCAAATGCTTCTTGTCCGTCTGGTGGCTCATTAGACCCCAATAGAGATATATGCTATATAAATCCAACATATTACTGCGACTCAGGGTACACATATGATTCTGTAATAGGTGCATGTATTTCATCTGCTATATGTTCTGGTGGTGCTTTAGATGGAAACATTGATGTTTGCTATACAAATAGAATAAATAATTGTCCTTCTGGTTATACTTATAATTCATCTTTAGACCTTTGCCAATCACCTGCACAATGTCCATTAGGAACATTTGACCCGAATATAGATAAATGTAAAATATCAGCAGCAACACTATGTCCATCTGGATATACATTTAATTCTTCATTAGATAGATGTGAATTAGCTCCACCATGTCCATCTGAAGCTCCATATTCAACAACAGTAGATAAATGTGTAAGAGATGCAATACATGATTGTCCTTTATCAACAGCATATAATATATTTACAAGGCTTTGCGAAGCCATACCAACTTGTTCAGCAGGTAGTTATGATTTTTCTCAACATAAGTGTTTTGAAGGATATAATACCTGCCCTCTCGGTAATTATCTATGTATAAACAATGGCAATAATAAAAATCAATGTTCTCCATATCCTTGCGTAGATGTAGCTAAACAGGAAAACTGGGAAATAACTAATGTTGATGATAGAATGCTTGAAGACGATGGGCCACGGGATCAGCAAGGAAACTGCCTTGGAGAAATCTATATTTTTTCTGGTCGTGGAATGACCTGTAAGAAAGCTGGATATGATTCAGGATGGACAAATTGTTGTACAAGCGGACAAGCTGTGTATAAAGATTCAACTGGTAGTATTGGATTAGGAATATCAGCAGCAAAAACAGTACTTCATACATACAGAATGGGCCAGATTGCATACTATGCACTAAAGTTGGGTCCAGACCTTTGTCCTGTAGGTGTAAATTCAGCAGTAGCAGAAGCATTGCATGTATTTCAACAAACAGGTTCAATAATGGAGGCTTTTCAATCATATTCACTTGCAACATTTTTAAATCCTACATCACTTGCTATCACTGCTGCTATTTATCTTGCTTCTGAAGTTTTACTTAGTGGAAGTTGTAGCCAACAAGACGTTGAAACAGCTATGTTAAACTCTTCTGGGATGTGTCATTATTTAGGAGAATATTGTTCAAGAAAGATAATGTTTGTTGGTTGTGTTCAAAAAGAAAAAGCCTTCTGTTGTTTTAATTCAAAACTTGCAAGAATTATACACGAACAAGGACGGCCTCAGATAAATTTGTCCTGGGGGGTCGCTCAGAGCCCGAACTGTAGAGGATTTACAGCAGCAGAATTTCAATCTCTTGATTTTTCAAAAATTGATTTATCAGAATATTTTGGTGAAATTACTACAAGAATGCAGGGAGAGATTATAGAAAATGCACAACAAAATATACAGAATTTCTATAATCAAACAAGATAAGATTTAATAATTATATAATGAAAAAACTACTTTTTGTTTTATTACTTATATTTTTGGATTATTCCTGTTATGCCTGCAACGAATTGGAAAGAATAGGCAAAGTTTATCAAGTTGTAGAACCTAATATGTTGTCAGAGATATATGAAAGAGTAAAATCAAAAAATATAGATATAAAACAACATATAACCAAAGAAAGAATCAAAAATTACAAACCAGATAACCTTGTAAAATTAAAAAAAGCTAAAGAACCAAGAACTTTTACTGTTGATCTAACGTACACATTGGAATTTGATATAGTAGACGGTAGTGGCAATATAATTTATCCAAAAGGTTTTGTTTTCAATCCTTTAGATTACGTTACACTACATAATCCACTTATAGTAATAAATGGAACTAATACTAATGAAGTAAAATGGTTTGAAAAATCTGAATACCAGAAAAAACTTGAGAATATGTTACTTATAACAGACGGAAGTTATTTTGAATTAAGCTCAAGATTGAAAAGACCTGTTTTTTACGCAGACCGCAGAATAATTGAAAGATTCAAGCTCGATGCAACTCCTTCAATAGTAATACAAAAAGGAAATTTAATAGAGGTAAAAGAAATTGTTGTCTCGGATAATAATTAGTGTTTTTATTTTAGTCCTGTTTATTTTTCAGGGTTTTGCTGAAGCTGATTGTAAATCTTCAGTATTCAATCCAATATCTGAAATATGCTGGCAATGTGTTTTCCCTGTTAGAATAGGTGGAATGGCAAAAATAGGCAGTAGTCCAGATCTAAATGATTTTGATAATATAAAAAGTCCAGTTTGTGTATGTAATAGAATATTTGGATTAAATGTATCATTCTGGGAGCCAGCAAGACTTGTTGAAACTGTAAAAGACCCTTATTGTTTTAATGTTATTGGAGCAGAAGTAAGTGCTGGTTCAGAAGGTCTTTTAAGCGGAGGTTACAATCAAGACAAAACTAATCCTATGGTATTTCAGCAAAGCCATTGGTATATGTTCCCTATTTGGGGAATTCTCGATATTTTTATTGATATGCCTTGTTTTGAGATGGGTGGTATTGATGTAGGATATATCACAGAAATTGATCCTACATGGAATAATGATGTTCTTGCTTTTATTATAAATCCAGAAGCAATTCTTTTTGCAAATCCCTACACTAAACTTGCATGTATATCTGATAGTATATCTTCAACAGCGGGTCTTTCTTTAAGTCCTATGTTTTGGTGTATGGGTTCCTGGGGTTCTGCCTATCCTCTTTCAGGACATTTATCAAGCGATACTTTTATTTCAGGCAATGCTGGTATAGCAGCAAGAATGATATATAAAATGAGTAGGGAAATGGCTTTATGGGACACAGCATTAAACGAGTGTGGTCCTGTAATGATGCCTATATGGATTAAAAACCATTACAGAATACATACAATGAAACCTGTTAGAGATTATACATGTCATCCAATTGGAAGAGCTGGACTACTCTGGTCTTCAATGAAGAATCCCCCAGGGGGGGCAAGTGGTAATGCTGCTGATAACTTCGATTGGATGATCTTTAGAAAAAAACTCTGTTGTGCAGGGTATACATTTTAGGTTTATTGAGATGAAAAAATTAATAATTGTTTTGTTTTTGTTGATATTCTCTTCTTTTGTCGAAGCAAAAACAGCTTATTTTAATGTTGATGATGTGTGCTTAAAGGTAGATAAAGTAGACAAGAACAAAGTTTATATGAAAAAACAAGATAATTGTTCTTTTGATACAAAAGTCAGTCGTTCAGTAAGAATTGATGTAGAAGATAACATAGACGAAATAGAAATATTTATAAACGAAAAATTTGTCGAAAAAAAACGTTTATTCTCTTTTAAAAAAGATTTTTATAAGGAAAGCCCCGACTGGAAAAAAGCAGAAGATACTGCTAATACTTGGTACAATTATTATAAATCTGATGAATTTCAGACAAAATTAAAAAAAGAAAATGAAAGAGTAAAAGAATTCTTAACCGCATGGATAGAAAGTAGACTAAATGAAAACCATTATAAACAATATGAAGAAGATAATAAAACTGAAAAAAAAGAGAATTTACAGAGATTAGATAAAATAGGAAATAATTTTCAGAATGATAGACTTTATATCTTTATATCTTCATCTATTCCTTTTGAAGTAATAAGAAATTATATAAGGGAAGCAGATAGAATTGGAAAATATAATAATATTGTTTTTGTTATGAGAGGTTTTATAAACGGTGCAAAGTATATTCTGCCTACAGTAGAATATATTTCAAAACTTTTAGTAAAAAATACAGCATGTAACGTAGTTAAAGAAAAATGTGAATTTTTCAATGCAAATATAATTGTAGACCCCTTGCTTTTTTCAAGATATGGGATACAAGAAGTTCCAACCTTTGTATATGCAAAGAATCTAAATATAACAGATCATGGGCTTAGTGAAGGCATGGATGAAAATGTATCAGTATCAAACTGTTGGAAAATATCTGGTGATGCAAATTTTACATATGCGATTAATAAATTAATAGAAAAAGCAGATAGTGATTTTTTGAGATATATCAGTTCAAAATTGGAAAACAATTTCTATAGACAAAGGAGGTTTTGATGAATAACATAGAAGAAATCAAAAATGAGCAAACTTTACAATCTAATGAAATAGTAGACGATTCAATTAAACAAGAAAAAGTAAATAGTGAAAAAACAACAGAAGAAGAAAAAAAGAAAATTTCTATGTCCTTAAATACTTTTCTATTGATATTGATATTAAACATTTTGATCAACTTTGGGAGTATTTTTGTCTACGATAAATATTTTGCACAGAAAATAGTAAAATTTGACCTTCTTGATTTTATCAATGAACAGAGAAATCTTTATGTTTCTGGAAAAATAGATAATGAGCAAGTTAAAGCAAATTTGATGTCAGTTGAAAAAAAGATAAAAAACTTACCCAAGAATAAAATAATATTATTATCAGAGGTGGTAATGGGCAATGCAGAAACTATTAAACCTTAATATTGTAAAAGCTCTTTTTATAGTAATTATACTTGCCCTTGTGGGGATGTATATACCTCAGAAAATTTCTGTTACTTTGACTCCCTCTCTGGATAAAAGGGTTTTTTATCTATCAAGTATAGATAAATCCACAGAGAAATATATAGGCAAAGGAACATATGTAATGTTTGAATTTCAATCTGAATTATTCAACAATGGAAAATCAATCAAAGCAATAAAAAAGGTAGGATGTTCTGCTGGTGACAAGTTAGATATAAAATACATAAATCATTATTATTGCAATGGAGTTTTTTTAGGCGTTGCGAAAGAAAAAAGTAAAAAAGGTGAGCCAGTAGAAAATTTTAAATTTGTTGGTATTATCCCTGATAAAAAAATATTTGTCATAGGAGATCATCCAGATAGTTATGACTCAAGATACTTTGGATTTTTGGAGACCAAAGATGTTAAGGCAATTGCTTATCCTATTTTTTAGCTTGTTCTTTGTTTCATCTTTGTTGGCTGTTGAAAAAAAAGTAGATGAAACAGGTATTAAAAAACAAGATGAAAAAACCTTTTATCAAGATCATAAAAAAGGATGGTACTGGTATGAACAGTTTGTAAAAGAAAAAGAAGAGAAAGAAAAAGAGGAAAAGAAAGAAAAAAAGGCAGAAAGAAAATTACCAAGTTTAAAAGATTATCCAAAAGAAAAATTATGGAAAATGCACCCAGACGATTTGAAATCTCTACTGAGCGAATTTCATAAAAAGACAATAATGGAACCTACTGAAAGCAATATGTATGAATATTTAGTAGTCCTTGATATTGTAAGAAGAAGATCATTAGCTGTTGCAAATCTACAGATGGCAACAATACAGAAATATCCAGACCTTGACGTTGGACCTGACTATCCAATTACATCCCCTGGAAGAAAATCTTTTTTGAAACAAAGATTTGACGAAATAGAATCAAAAATAAATAAAGAAAAAAACAACTTTGGTCTTATATATTTTTATTCTCCTAATTGTAGTTATTGTTCAGAACAAAGCAATATTTTGAATTATTTTGTTGATAAGTATAAATGGGAAACCAAAAGGGTTGATATAGAAAAAAATACAAAAGCAGCTTCAAGATTTAATATTCAACGTGTCCCCTTTATAATCATTGTAAGCAAAAAATCAGGAGACTATTATCCCATTTCGCTCGGTGTTGTTAGTTTATCTGATATGGAAGAAAGAATTTATAGAAGTATAAGACTACTTAATAATGAAACTACAATGGAAGAGTTTAGCACACATGATTTTTTAAAAGAAAGCTCTCTTGATGTTAAAAAGAATTAATATAAAAAAAGAAAACTGAATTTATGGGGAGGAGTTTTCCTATATGATAAAGAAAATAATCTGTATTTTTATTTTAACATTAATTGTGTTAGGGACAACATTACCAGCTTACTGTGGTTTTTTAGATGACTGGTTTACTCAGAAAATAGAAACAAATGCTGGTTATTTTGAAGGGCAAAAAAGAGGTTATGCTACTGGTGGTTCTTTTTCTGCAAGGTATCCTGTATCAAATGATTATCTTGTAAGTTTTGAACCCCCAAAATTCAAAATAGGTTGTGGTGGAATAGATTTATTTCTTGGTGGTTTCAGTTTTTTGAATTTTGAATACCTTGTTACAAAATTACAGAGAATAATGACAGCAGGTGCAGCTTTTGCATTTGATATGGCATTAAAAACATTTTGTGAAGAGTGTTCAGAGATTATGAAGGGCCTTGAAAATATATCAAATATGTTGAACTCCATGCAACTTAATGACTGCGAAGCAGGAAAGGCAATTGCAACTACTGTGATGGATAAAAATACTTGGAACCTGAAAGCCTTACAAGAAGGAGAATCACGGTTTAAAATTGATAAAGGCGAAGTAGACATAGCTCAGAAAATAAAAGATATATGGAAGTCTAATAATAATAATCCAACAACAACGATGAAACAACAAACCTCTGGTTGTCCTGCTGAAATACAAGATTTAACCGATACCAATAAGACTGTTTTTGAAGTAGTAGGTAAGGATAAACTCTATATGAGTAGCGATTTAGTTTCTCTTTTAAGGGGTCTTTTTGGAGATGTAATATTTACTGAAGAAAGAGGATGGCATGTTATGGATCCTTGTTCAGGAAATAATTGGATTAATATGAATAATTTTTATGATGGTGAGATATATAAAAATGTTTCATCTCATAATACATCTGGTTGTTTAAAAATAAGTGACCAAAAGGCGAGTATTTTAAATTATACTGATAATATGCTCAGCCAGATTGTAAACTCATTAACGTCAAAATCTGCATTAAGTACTGAAGCTGTACAGTTTATACAGAATTTACCTGCTCCTGTTTATATAGTATTAAAAACTGCTGTGGCAACTGGAACTTTGGGAAGTATTTATCCCACTCTTAGAGATATTGCTGCAAGAGGATATACATATCAAGTTTTTTCAGAAACGGCGAACAGTACAATGAAACTTTTGACTATTATATCAAATGTTGTTACAAGAAAAGCTGTTGATAAAGTAGATTGTAATATACAAGCAATTAGTAATCTACAAAACAGTACAAAAGAATTACTTGAGAGAGTAATGTATTTTTCTGAATTACTACGTAATGATTATATGAGAGTTATTGGTGAACTTCAGGTAATTACAGATGTAGCTAATAGATATGAAATCTTTCAAAAAATGTCTTATGAAGTATTGGCAAGCAACTTCTCACCTGCTTTAGCAAGAAGAGTTACTGGTAAAAGATAAACTCGTCTTGCAATAAAGACAGTCTTAAAATTTCATTAATTAATATTTAAGTGAGAAAGTATTTATAACAAGGAGGCTTTCCATTGAAAAAATATAAAATATTTCAATGGGTTATATTTATAGGATTTTTTCTTTTTTTTATAAGCAGTAATGTCTTTGCTGCTCAAACTGCTGAATATTATGTATATAATGGTTTTGATGTAGTTTTAAGTGCATTTCAAAAGTTAGCCTTAATTTTTGGAGATAATGGTTATAAAACCCTTTTTTTCTCTGTTGCGGTTTTGGCTATTATCTTTGGTAGTATAGGAGCAATGTCAAAAATTGCTTTTGGTGCAAGAGCATCTTTTTTATCTTGGAGCGTTCCTTTCTTAGTTGGTGTAGGTTTATATTTAGCTCTTTTTATACCTAAAGGAACAATTTATCTTTATGACCCTGTTAAAAATAGAAACCAAGCAATAGGTAATATCCCAGATGGGATTGTAATTGTTGCAGGAGTATTGAATAAAATAGAACGAGGTCTTGTTGATATTATATCTACAGCGAGTGATCCAATGGGGTATCAGGAACAGGCAGGTGGGGTTGGTTTTGATATGTTTTATGGTATTTCAACAAGAGGTATTCTACTTTCTGACCATTTTTTGTCAATGAGTCTTGAAAAATATATTAAAGATTGTTTGTTTTTTGAACTGCAAAGACCAGGAACTACAATAACAGTAAATAATATATTGAACAATACTGATTTCACTGCAATTTTTGCAACGGCAGCCAATCTTGCTGTGTATACTACTTATTATAATAGCAGTAATCCACAGGGGCAAACAATGTCATGTACCGCAGCATGGGGTGTTATTTCTACAACAATATCAAATATAAATACATATAATCCTCAAATAAATAGGATGTGTGCTGATGCTGGTTTTGATCCAACTATTCCTGCGGAACGTAATAAATGTATATCAACATTGGAAAATACAGCAAACTATCTTTATGCTTCTGTTTATAGTATAACTCAATTAATAATCCAAAGCCTCATGGCAGAAAAAATAAATGATGTTCTTACTAAAGCAAGTCCTGATACATATATTTCAATGATGGCATCAAGGGATACTGGAATAAGCTGGTATTCAAGTGGAGTTACTGCAAATACATATATACCCATAATAAGGGCAGTATTAACAGCAATTGTTTTTGGGATGATACCTTTTTTTACCTTATTTGTTCCCACTCCCCTTGCAGGAAAAGCATTATCAATTATGGGTGGTTTTTTTATATGGCTTACTTCATGGGGCATTGTTGATGCAGTCATTCATCAACTTTTAGTTGATTTTTCAAGGAAAGCATTTAATGAGGTTGTTCAGTATAATTTAGGTTTAATGGCTTTTAATATGTTTCCAACAGCTTCTCTGAAAACATTAGCTCTACTTGCTGCAATGAGATGGTCGGGTCTTATGTTTTCAACTGTAATATCAGGTATGCTGGTAAGATTTGGAGGTCATGCACTTGCCTCCCTTTCAGGTAGTTTAGGTCATGCTCCACAACATTCTGGTTCAGTTAAAGGACATGAGGCTTTGGATCCTGATTCTTTTGCCAATGCACAGGGTAGAGCAGAACAAATTGGAAAAGCTTTGCCTAATGCCTTCGCATTTAGCTATCAAGAAAGATTTGCAATGGCAGCAGCACAACAGGTAGCAAAAACTGGTGGTTTCCTTAGTGCAGTAAATCAATTAGGTATGGACAGAGTAATGGAAGGTTTTACAAAACATGATGCAATAAAAATAGCAAAGGCTGTTGCCAATGGTGAAATTTATGGTGGTAATGTAGGAAGGGCTCTTGAAAATACAAAAACAAATACAATGGATAATGAAATTGCTCGCCCTGAAATGCTTAGAACTCAATACAGCATAGCAAGGAGACATGGATATAACGGAAGTTTTGAAGAATTTTTAAAAGCTCGTCATGGAGGGGTTACTTATACAACCCAAGACGGAATTGTTCAGATGCATAATACCCCTGATGGGCATACAGTAGTAAAAAATACCTCTGGTGCTGGCTGGGAAACAGTCTATGACCAGGATGGTAATGCTGTAAGTGGTTATAAAAAAGGAACATTTGAAGTCTTTAAATCCGATGGTTCTGTTGAAAAAATAAATGGCTCGATAAGATACAATGGAAACCAAGTAAATATAGAAGGAGTAGACGGTAAAGGAAAAGTAGTTAATTATTCAGGTACAGCATATAGAATAGACGCAGATAAAGGAAAAGTATATGGTTTCAATTCTATTTACAAAAACGCTATTAGTGGAACCAGAGACACTACAGTAAGAGAAGCAAATATACAGGATTGGTCAGGAAAATACGGAAATGTGGATTATAAAAATGCAAATTACAAACAGGAAGGTGATTTGGTCACAATTACAGGTAGAACATCTGATGAAAAATTCTTAAAGCAACTCGCAAGTAGCTTAAAAGCAAGTAAGCCTCATGTTGCAAAGATGATAGAAAGCCAGGCCATACCTTTAGCAAGGAAAGGTCAAGCAGTAGAATATAGTGTAAAAGGCAATGAAGCTGGTCAGATTAGTGGAATAACAATTAGTTCAGAAGGACGCACTCTGGTTACTGATCTGGGTACAAAACAAACTGGCACAGATTTCTGGTCTGGACATAGAAGTATTACAGAAAATACTGTAGAACAGAGAGGTTTTATAAAGGATATTGATCCATTAACAGGGAAAGAGGCTCTTTATTATGGAGTAGTTCATTATGATCCCCAAACTGGAAAGGTTATATCAGCTTCTCTTGATAATACAAGAACAAATGTAGGAGTATCAACTGTCTATGATGCAAATGGTCAACCTCATACTGTCTATGGAAGAGTCGTAAGAGATTCTTCTGGTCTAAGAAAATTTGAAAAATTATCTGAATTTTCAGAAAGAGAAATTCAAAAAGGACAATTTGCTTCTGATCAGAAAGTAAATGCAACTACAGGAGAAGTAGTAATGGAAACTTCCAGGGCTGGACAAATTGTTGAAAAATATCACAAATTTATGATGGATTTTAGAAAGAAATTTGAGATGAGTGGTGGCAGTTTATTCTCCCATAGTGGAGATTTAACACAACTAAGCGATGGACAAATGGCAGGTATTATTACAGTAAGTGGTGTTGAGAAAGGAGCAGAATGGCTAAGGGTAGGTCATGGTTTTAGGCATACTGGAAAGGTTATGCGAGAAGAATATAGACAAAACCAGCAAGGTAAACAGGGAAAAACATACTCAACTCAAAACCCACCCCCTACTGGTAATTCTCCACAAGGTGGTACAACATATTCTGCAACCCCTGGCAGTAATCCATCTGTACCAAGCGGGAATTCATCATCAGGGAGAAGAGGTAAAACCTACTCAACTAATAATAGTCCACCTGCTGGAAGTTCAGGCAACTCTTCTGCACCAAGAGGTAAAACCTACTCAACTGCTGGTGGAGCAGGTGGTAACGGTGTAGGTAACTCTCCTGCCCCTACTGGTGGTTCTACACAAGGTGGTAGTTCTGCACCAAAAAAAACAAAATCAAATGAGAAAAAAGAAATAGACACAAAAACAAATCTCCAGGCGGAGGGAAGAGAATATGAAAG
>JGI11944J13513_1000576_pt1 | contig 34397 bp, 34 predicted proteins | sample TerdegcoTASludge_FD_13513 | JGI IMG/M metagenome (IMG submission 13513) | reverse complement strand
CCGAAGAGATCGGTCTCCGTCTCCTCTGTGAAGGTGGTCTCGATGACCCCGGCCCGAGTGCCGCCGATGCCCTTGGCATAGGCCAGAGCCTTCTTTTTAGCCTCGCCGGAGTGGTCCTGCTCCACTGCAACCAGGCAGGGAACTCCCTTGCCCTCCTGGTAGGTCCGGCGCACCAGGTCGCCGGGACCTTTGGGCGCAACCATGACCACATCGACGTTCTCCGGCGGGACGATCTGGAAGTAGCGGATGTTGAAGCCATGGCTGAACCCCAGGACGTTGCCCTCCTCTAGGTTAGGTGCGATCTGCTCCCGGTAGATCTTGCCCTGATACTCATCCGGCAGGAGGATCTGAATGTAGTCCGCTGCTTTCGCCGCATCAGCAACGCTCATGGCCTTCACCCCGTCCGCCTCCGCCCTCTTCCAGGCCCTGGACCCGGGAATATCTGCCGCTATCACATTGAGGCCGGAATCCTTCAGGTTCTCTCCCTGGGCGTGCCCCTGATTTCCCCATCCCACTATGGCGATGGTCTTGTCCGACAATATCTTCAAGTCTGCATCCTGGTCATGGTATATTTTTGCCAAATTTCATTCCTCCTAATAATAAAAGATTTAAACCTTGATTACCCTCGTTCCTCTCACCATCGAGACCTTTCCGGTGCGGGCCAGCTCCTTTATGCCGAACTGGCGCAAGAGCTGGATCATGGCCTCAACCTTATCCTCATCCCCAGTGACTTCGATGATCATCGACCTCTGGGAGACATCGATGATCTTGGCCCGGAAGATGTTCACGATCTGCATGACCTCGCTCCTGCTTTCCCTGTCGACGCTCACCTTGATGATGGCCAGCTCCCTCTCCAGGGATTCAGCCGGATCGAGTTCGCTCACCCGTATGACATTGATCAGCTTGGAGAGTTGCTTTATCACCTGCTCTAGAGTATCCCTGTCTCCGTGAACAGAGATGGTCATGCGGGAGTAATCAGGATTGTCAGTGGCCCCCACCGAGAGGCTATCGATATTGAATGACCGGCGGCTGAAAAGACCAGCGATGCGCGTCAACACCCCGGACTTGTTCTCCACAATGACGGCAATGATATGCTTCATCTAGTAGCCCTCCTCGCCCAGGACCCCTCGTCTCTCCTCGGCATAAATCCTCTCCAGGTGACCGCACTGGGCCTCATCGCACCACTCCAGCTCCAGTATCTCGCTCAACGTAGCTCCTGCCGGAACCATGGGTGAGACCTTCTCCGCTGGATTGACGATGAAATCCATCACGCAAGGCCGATCTGTTGCCAGAGCACTGCGAATCACATCCTCGACCTCAGAGGGCTTTGTGGCCCTCAGGCCCACCGCCCCATAGGCCTCGGCAAGCTTCACGAAATCCGGACTGGTCCGGCCGAGAATGGTGGCCGAGTACCTCTTATCAAAGAACAGCTCCTGCCACTGCCGCACCATCCCCAGACAGCCGTTGTTCAGCACCGCCACTTTGACCGGAATGTCGTTGACCACCGCCGTCGCCAGCTCCTGGCTGTTCATCAGGAAGCTGCCATCCCCGGCGACATCGATGACCGTGCACTCCGGCCGGCCCATCTTGGCACCGATGGCCGCCGGGAAGCCATAGCCCATCGTCCCCAGGCCGCCGGAGGATATGAACTTTTGCGGATCCTTATGCACAAAGAACTGAGCTGCCCACATCTGATTCTGTCCGACCTCAGTGGTGATGATGGCATCGGGCGCCAGCTCGCAGAGCTTCTCGATCACATACTGGGGCTTGATGATGTTCATGTCCGGTATGTAGCGCATGGGATAATCCCTCTTCCAGCCATCGATCTTATCCAGCCAGGCTCCTTTAGGCTTTGGTGAGACCTCCTTCAGAAGCCCCTGCAGGGCATTGCGCGCATCTCCCACCACCGGGATGTCCACCCGCACATTCTTTCCCACCTCTGCCGGATCGATATCGATATGAACGATCTTGGCGTGGGGAGCGAAGCTGGAGATCTTGCCGGTCACCCGGTCATCAAACCGCGCACCTATAGCCATTATCAGATCCGACTCCTGGATGGCATAGTTGGCATACTTCGTGCCATGCATCCCTAGCATTCCCAAAGAGAGGGGATGATCCTCTGGAAAGCAGCCTACACCCATGAGGGTGGTGGTGACCGGTGCATTGACCTTTTTTGCCAGCTCAAAGAGCTCCTTATGGGCAGAGGCATACTTTACCCCGCCCCCAGCATAGATGACCGGCCTTTCAGCCTCCATTAAGGCCTTGGCCGCCTTCTTGATTTGCATCTCATGGGCCTTGAACGAGGGATGATATCCCGGCAGGTTAACTTCCGGCCAGCTAAATACCAGCTCATCCACAGTGACATCACGAGGCAGGTCGATCAGCACCGGACCGGGCCGTCCAGTACGGGCGATGTAGAAGGCCTCCCTGAACACCCTCGGTATCTCCTTGGCGCTGCGGATCAGATAGTTGTGCTTGGTAATGGGCAGAGTGATGCCGGTTATGTCTGCCTCCTGAAAGGCGTCCTTTCCTATCAGCCAGGTGTTCACCTGGCCGGTGATGGCCACCATGGGAACCGAGTCCATGTAGGCGTTGGCGATGCCTGTTACCAAGTTCGTCGCCCCTGGCCCGGAGGTAGCGATGCAGACCCCCACCTTTCCCGTTGCTCGGGCGTAACCATCCGCCATATGGGCCGCTCCCTGCTCATGGCGCACCAGTATGTGGCGGATATCTGACTGATAGATGGCATCGTAAAGAGGTAGCAGTACTCCGCCAGGCAGCCCGAATACCACATCCACATCCTCTCTTTTCAGGCATTCCAGCACCGCCTGGGCGCCGGTCATCTTCTGGGGCGTATCTCGATTTTTCTCTGAGCCCGTCCGGGCTATGCCTTTCGACATTTAGCTATCTCCTCCTCTTCCAGCCTCATCAGTCGGTTGATGCCATTGAGCACCGCTTCCACTGATGCCATGATAATATCTGCGCCAGCTCCTCGAGCAGTAATCTTCCGATCTGCCATTGCCATCGTTACCCACACTTCCACCAGGGCATTGGTCCCGCCAGTTACCGCATCCACATGATACTCATCGAGGCGAACATCAGCCACACCTGATATGGCCCTCCTTATGGCATTTATGGCCGCATCCACCGGCCCCACGCCCACTCCTGCCTCCAGCCTCTCATTTCCGGCCAAGAGGATCTTGACCGAGGCAGTGGGAGTTACAGTATTGCCGGCAACCACCGTCAGCTCCTCCAGCTTCACCTTTGGCTCCATCTGAATGGAGAGCACGGTATCCGCTATGCTCTGCAAATCCACGTCCGAGACCCGTTTGCCCTTGTCTCCCAGCTCCTTTACCCGGGCCACTATTTGGGTCAGCTGCTGGGGCGTGACAGACAGGCCGAATTCGCGCATGGCCAGCTCAACTGAGGCCCGACCAGCGTGCTTGCCCAGCACTATCCGCCTCTTTCTGCCCACAGTCTCCGGGTGCATAGGCTCATAGGTATTGGTATCGGCCAGAAGTCCGTGCACATGGATTCCTGCCTCATGGGTAAAGGCATTCTCTCCCACTATCGCTTTGTTGGGGGCGACCAGAAGACCGGTCAATCGCGATACCGTCCTTGAGAGCTGGTAGATGTCCTCGCACCGGATCCCAGTATCGATATGATACAAGGACTCCAGGGCCATCACCACCTCCTCCAGGCTGGCGTTTCCCGCCCGTTCCCCTATGCCGTTTACGGTAACATGGGCCTGAGAGGCACCGGCTCGAAGGGCAGCAACTGTATTGGCGGTGGCCATGCCAAAGTCGTTGTGGCAGTGTATGCTGATGGGCGCTCCCAGCCGGGAAAGGCGAGAGAATACGTCCGTTGCCACCTCCGGAACCAGAACGCCAACAGTATCGCAAAAGGCCAGCCTGTCAGCGCCAGCATCGATCCCCGCCCTGTAAAGGTCGGCCAGAAAATTCTGGTCCGCGCGACTGGCATCCTCGCCGCTCAGCTCCACTATCAGCCGTGATCCTTGGCATATTCCGTCACATCCGCGGCCATGCGCACCACCGACTCCCGGTCGGCCTTCAGCTTGGTCTTGATGTGAAGGTCGGAAGCTGGCACGACAAGATGGACGGAGTCCACATCACAGGCCAGAGCGGTATCGATGTCCGCGGTCAAAGCCCTAACATAGCTGCATATCTCGGCCTTTAGGCCTGAATCTGCAATTGCTTTTATTGCCAGGCGTTCTCCCTCGGAGGTCATTGCCGATCCGGCTTCAATGACGTCCACTCCCAGAGAATCAAGCCCTTGAGCAATGGTGAGCTTATCGTCCATGCCCAAAGACACGCCCGGAGTCTGTTCACCGTCACGTAGGGTAGTATCTAGAAATCGTATTCTACCCGATAAATCGATCCCACGCATTCATGCTCAATCACCCAACGGCGCACAAGCCGTCTCCGGCCATAAGATCTTTAATGATTGATAAAGCTATCGAGGGACTAACAGATGCCGATTATCAGAATCATCTGGATGAATCAAGATACAACCTTCGTCGAATGACTATCCAAGGGGAAGCTTTAAAACGTTGAATCCCGAACCGTGCCGATAATGGTGGAGGATAGAAAAGAATGAAGTTCAATATGTTTATCTCTGCAACTGTGCTATTTTGCTTAACAGTGCAGATTTTTTTCCTGACTAATATTGCGTCAGCAGTTGGCTGCGGCATCAATCCTCTGGGGGATACCTCAGGAGACACTGACTTTTATGTGAGCAAGAACCAGAATTTGCCGAGCTCAGGAGGATTGACCTCGGCCCCTGCTGCATCCAATGAGGGAAAAGCCGCTGTATCATTGGGCTCCTCAGTTGAGCAGAAAAATAAGAATTTGGTCTTAGAGAGCCTGAATCCTGATAAGGTCAGCCCACAAGCAGCAGGATCGACAATCGTCTGGACAGCTAATGCGACAAATCCACATGATGAAGAGATAGTCTATAATTTCTTCCTGAAGGGACCGGCAACCAAAGGAGAGCTTATCGAGAAGACCGGATGGATCGCAGATAATAGCTGGACCTGGAATACCTCGGAAGCGGATGTAGGAGAAAACCAGGTCCAGGTATGGGTCAAACGCCTGGTTGCACAAGAGGCTGAAGACATAAAATCTCAAAGCTTTACCATTTACGCCCCTAGCTCTGGAGAGCAGAACCCAGATACCGCTGCCAGCACAGAAAAGTCAATCTCCTCCGAGTTGAATCCCCATCCTGAGCAGAAGACATCGGACGATGAAGTCAAAGAGGCCCAAGCCACTAGCAATTCGGAGCCCGCCTCCAGCAGCATGAACCCCCATCCAGGGGGGAAGACCGCAGATCATGATGTAGGAGAGGCCTCAATCACCAGCCAATCGAGCGCTGCCTTAAGCGATATTAACCCTTATCCAGGAGGGAAGACCGCAGATATCGATGTGAGCAAGCCGAGGCTCGCTCCAGATGAGAAGAAGATCGTTGCCGCCGCTGGTGGCCTGGCGGATGAGGCCATGAGCAACAAAGAGCCAACAACAGCATACTCAGATACCATGGATGTAGGGGGACAATGGACCGTTGACCTCATCGGCTCAGGGTGCACTCTGGAAATGAATCTCATTCAGACTGGAGAGAGCATTGTTGGACTGGGAAATCTGATAGAAAGAAATACCAAAATCCCTCAGACATTTAGAGGAACCGTCACCTCCAGCACCCTAAAACTTCAGTCAAAAGCGGTGATAGATGAATTCGTAAACGACATTGACAAGAGCGTGAGCCTAAATCTGAATAAGGCGGACTGGAGCATCTCAGGGAGCTACGAATTATATTCCGGCGATGATCTGATCGGAAAGGGGAATGCCACTGCAAGCAGATTCTCCAGCTGAGGGGGAGATCCTATCCCCTTCCCCTTATGCGGAAGATAAAATTGATCGGTATCAAGAACAAAGGAGCACGAAATATTGAAGCTAGAATCAATTCTTTGCTTGTCCCTGATCACAGCCCTTCTGGCCAGCCCGGCCTGGGCGGGCTGCGGCAAATGGGTGATCAGAGACAATAGCGATTATCTCTCCGACCCGGACTTCGATCAGGCGGTAGCATCCTCCACGGGCCCTGCTGCTACCCTTAATCCAGATGGCACAGCCAGAGGATCAGACAAAAGAGATCTTGCAGATGAAAATATGCAAAGCGGAAAATCAGATGAAAATTCCATCCAGAGAGAAGCAGAAACAGGAGACAAATCAATCCTGAAGGATGATCCTATAATCGATCTTCCTATAATCGATCTGGCGGGAGAATGGAGGATACTGCTCGACATGAAGATGGACGGCCCAGAAGAGCAGGACAGGCTACGTCCTCTGGATTTGATCTTGGTTCAGACCAAAGACAGGCTGCAGGGCTACGGCACCCTTATAGAGGGAGGAGTCGATCTGCCGGCGACGGCCAATGGCTTCATATCCGATGATTCCGTTAGTTTGAATGTGTCGCTGGCCGAGCAGAAGAAGAGGTACAAGCTTTCTCTGACCGCCATCGATGGCGGAATGAAAGGAACATGCGAGCTATATGAGAAGGATCTCCTGACAGGAAGAGGCAATGCCACTGCCAGCAGATCCTCCAGATAATTTTGAAGGAGGACGAGATATTGAAGATAGATCCAATTCTATGTCTGGTGCTGGTCGCTGCCCTCTTGACTAGCCCGGCCTGGGCAAGTTGCGGTACATGGATAATCAGGGGTAACACCGAATACCATTACGATGCGGAGTATGAAAGGGCGGTGGCATCCTCCACTGGCCATTCGGCTGCCCAAAACGCCAATAGCGCATCCAAAGAACAGACAGGCAATTCAGCCAATCAGAAAGCGAGCCAGATGGAAGCGACATCAAATGAGACAGCCGATGCACCTAAGGAGGAGCCAGTGCCACAGCCGGAAACTGAAGAGCCTGCAGTAGTGGAAGAGCCGGTCGTAGATCTGAGAGGAGATTGGAAGGTATTTCTCAATACAGTGATCGACGGGCAGAATAGGCAGGAAGCTCTTGATTTGATTCTGATTCAGACCAAGGACAGGCTGCAGGGCTATGGCAATATTCTCCAGAAAGGCACAGATATCACGGTAACGGCCACCGGCCGCATCAATTCCAACGATTCTATCAGCCTGAATGTGAAGCAGGTGGAGCTGAATAGGGACTACAGGCTCGACCTGGCCATCGTCGAGGAGAGGATGGAGGGCAGCTATAAAATCTATCAGGATGGGAGCCTGACAGGGAGCGGAAATATCACTGCCAGCAGATCAGATATCTGAAATCTGGAAGACATATCGCATCATCCGAAAATCACTTATGATAAGGCTCGTGGTGCATTATTCTGAAGCTGCGATATATCTGCTCGAGAAGGATCACCCGCATCAGCTGATGAGGAAAGGTCATCTTAGAAAAAGAAATGAGCATATCAGCCCGGTCCAATACCGCTGGCGCCAGTCCCAGGGGGCCGCCGATTATAAAGGCCACCTCTGACTTACCCAGGAGGATCAAGTCTTTCAGCCTTCGCGCCAGCTGCTGGGAGTCCAGGGCATCTCCTGTCCGGTCCAGAGCTATTACCGGACCAGAATGGCGCTTGAGCCTCTCGAGAATCGCTGCTCCCTCCGTCTCCATTGCCCTGAGCTCCGCCGCAGGAGATCCAGCCTCCTTCGAGCTTATGGCGACCTCCACCATCTCCAGCCGGGCATAAGGACGGAGGCGGCGGATGTAGTCGGCTGCAGCCTCTTGCCAGAAGCTCTCCCGCAGTTGACCGACAGCGATTATTCTGAGGATCATCAACTTGGCCTAAAGCTCTAGCTTGTGGCCCTTTTCCAGCTGCTGAATCTGCTCCTCGCCTTTGGCGGCCAGTTCCCTGAACTGCTCGATCGTCTCTCTCATCTTAGGCAGTGCTTCCTGCTTGTAGGCGTTGATGGAATTCAGCGCCTCCATGACCTCGGCAAAAGCAACTTTCAGATCCTCGGCAGACACATTGGCCTGCATGGATTGCTTCTGAATATCCGCCCCCTGTGTCTTCAACAGATGCGATGTACTGGTGATCAGATCGTTGGTGGTCTCATTGAGCATCTGAATCTTTTTCAAGACAATCTTCTGGTTGTACAGCGCGCCAGCAACCATCACCGAGGTGTGCAAAGCGGATATTGTCACCGTCTTGGCCCTTTCTACCCCCCTCATCAGCTCCCGATTGTTCCTGATCACGACCTCAGTTGCCATCACTCCCTGCTGATTGACCACAATCATCTGCTGCATATCCATGATCCTCTGCCTGAGGGGAAAGAGGACCTCTTCGGTGACGAATTTGATCTTTTCCGGGTCCTCGTTCCTGGCCCTGGCCTCTTCGATCTGCTTCTCGATCAATTCGTCCATCAGAGTGCCCAACTGGACCTCTTTCAATAACTTTCTGGTCAAATCGCGCAGTGACTGCTGCTCGATCTCCAGGGTAGTGTTATCGTTTTTCAAGATCGTCCTTCCTCTGTCCAGGGAGGCGATTATATCCGCAATCGCAGAGTCAGCTCTCTGGTATCGGGCAAAGTAATTGCGCAGGGGGTCGAAGAGCTTGCCCAGAAGGCCGGTCCTGGTGAAATCGATCAGGCTGGGATCAAGGTCCTTGAGCTCTCGGGTCAGTTCCATCAGACCCTTTGCCACCAGCCCACCATCATCACCGTTTTTGGACAGCTCCCCCACAGTCACCTGAAGCATAGAATTCTTGGCGGCCGAGCCTTTCATCCACTCGGCCCCTAAGGACTCAATAGACTTGAGAATATACCTCCTCTTGGCCAGCTCATCGATATCCAGGTTCATAATCTCGGCCACATTGATCTCCGCCTCCTTCTGGAGCTGGGCGACATCTTCCGGCACCGGTTTGACCTGCTCCATCACCTCTTTCTTTATCGCCTCTTTATCGGGGACTTCCATTGTGAAAGCCATTGCATCACTCCATTGCCTTTAAATTCTCCATTATCTACAGCTCAGCGTTGAAGAGATTGGCCAGCTTATAGACTACATCCTCGGTATCGGCGTTAATGCTGGCAGCCTCATTGATAAGGGATATCTCACCCAGGGCCTTGATATCTGCATTGTAGCCTATTGTGTATATTGGTATCCCAGATTCCTCCACGAATTTCCTGATATCATTTAATGAATGGCCTCTGTTGGTCTCGCCGTCGCTAAGAACGAAGATCCTTGGCTTCAGTTTAGGATTAAGAGCCAGCTGTTCTTCGAGCATCATCATGGCCACTGCAATCCCATTGAAGGTTGCCGTCGCTCCGCCGGCCTGCAATCCTTCAACCGCCCCAACAAAATAAGATCTGTTGTTCAAATCGAACTTGGAGATTGGCAGATTGATATACACATCGTCAGAGTATGATACTAAGCCGATCAGATTATCCTTGCCGATGTACTTTTGGCCTTCGAGCAATGATTTCTTCAGATTATTCAGGGGCTCGCCATCCATGCTCCCTGATACATCGGCCACGAATACAGCACAGATATTGACATTTTTCTTCTCCTTCCAGAGCTTTTGAGCCTGGATGAGAACATCGCCACTTGCTGGAACGAATTCGGAGTGATATTCATCCAGCCTATTGAAACCATATTTAGTGGCCAGGTTCTGATACTCCTCCTGCTGGGAGAATTTTATGAACTCATCCAGGATTTTCGCCTTTTCAGGAGATAGCTTGCCAATCGCATAAACCGGGCTATCATGTCTGACCCCAAAGGGAATAAATTCATAGGACCTGATATCCGGTGTATTAACATAGGTCTGGTATTCCAGGACAAAAGCGTCCAAGACCCCTGATTTTGCCGCTTCTCTCATTTGCAGAGTGGTATAAGCGACCACAGGGACATTGGCCTGGAAGCGGTCAAATCCTGCTATTGCTCTATTGCTTAATGGGTTGCTGGCATCAATGGTCTGCAACGTTGAGATCAAGAAGTTCAGCCCGGTTGAGCTGGCGAAGGGATTGGTGTAACCCATCTGCAGCTCGTTATTCGCCACGGCATCGATGACCGTTGTGATATTGACCGCGCCATATTTAGCTTCCAGCTCCTCTTTTTTGGATTTAGCGATCAGGATTCCGGCCACATTTCCTGCCAGTCTCTCCTGCACTAACCTGGCATCTACTCCCCGGGAGATGAGCATCTCTCCCCAGAGTTCATTGGAAGGCGTATAGGCATCAGGCAAATATTTTCCGGAATTGATATAATCCGCACCCTGGCCGGAAGCGATTCCTCTGAGCCTAACAGACGCCTGTTTGCCGTCGATCATTATCTTGGCATTATTGAAGTCTCTGGCCACCTCTGTCAGCCAGCCATCACTACCGCTGCCTGCTTTTTCTGTTGATGAGAATATCTCGATATAGCTGGATGTGCTGCTATCGACCTGCGGCGGATATTTGGAGATATCGGGCAATGTATCGACAATGTCCATTCCCGAAATATCAACCAGGCCTTTGGTAGGAGGCACCACCGTCGGACCAATCTCTTTGACCATTTCTTCCAGTGATTTTTCTCCGCCATTGCTAGTGATAATTGTCCCAATGTAAACCAATAAAAATACCACAACAGCTAATCCCATGATCTTTAAAATCACATTCCTGGTCTTCTCATCCAGCATTCTTGCTCCCTCCCATTGAATCAATAATTTTTATAATATTTTGCCTGTTTGATCAGATTATCGATCTCGATCATGCCGGCCATTCGCTCCAGCTCACCACTCTCGATGCAGTTCAGGCCTGAGATCTCCAGCAACAGCTTATCCAGTTTAAGCAGGATCTCTTCGTTATCCTCAATCGCCTCTTTAACAAACGTAATATATTCGTTATATACCTTAAATTTTTCCTCCATTATTTCTTCAGAGAAGGCTCCTGAATCGCGTTGCTTTCTGATGAAATTGTAATCTTCCTCATCAAATGCATTCAGTTTATTTATGATGCTGCGGATATTCTTAAAGAATATATTCTCCACTTCTGTAATAACCGCATCGAACTTCCGATAGCTGATCTCCGAGGCGCTGAAGATCTGCAAGAGTATATCTCTGATGGTCTTATTCTTCTTCTCCAACCTATCAATCTGATCAATCAAAATATTTATATTTTTTTCGAACGTTTTAAGGTTCCTGTGATCATTCAAGGCTTCTATGTAATCTCCTCTCGTGCTCTTTTGGCCGATGGGAATTGCCTTCTTCGGAGCAGAAAGGAGTTTGTAGTTCCCATAAAGAAAGCCGGAGCCGCTCAAGACCAGGAATGCGCTGCCAAAGGCAGTCTCCAATGGACTACCGAAGATATCCACATCAAGCAATCCCGGCGAGAAGACAGCAATGTTGGCAACGGCAATGCCCAGATTCAGGCCCAGTAGTTTGATCAGTATATCCTTATCCATCTCTTCTCGCCCTCGGGATGCTTCTATGCAAATACTCTTCTCAACATATATCATAATACTATCGCTGATTGCAGCCAACCAACTCCCAGCTCACAGATTAGGATATTTACATAGTAATAATTAAGAGATAAAATTGTAATAAGTTTGAGAGCGATCAGCTGATCTCCAGTGGATTGATGCTATCGTCTGCGACCCCAGCGGTTCATCGGGAATCGGAATCAAAGATTTGAATTGCGACTGCCCTCGACATTTTCCAGGTACAGGATGCCGGTTGGAGTGATGCCAAAAAGCTGCTCGACCCTCTCGATCACCAGCGCCGTCTGCAGCATAGAGAGGTGATAGTCTGCCCTCTCCCGGCTCAGGCTGAAATCTTCACAGATCTGCTCGATGCTCTTTGGCCCCTGGGCAATTGACTTGAGAATTTGCCTCCTCAGACCGAGCTGCAGTACAATCAGAGCGTTGCGATGCTCCTCTGCTGTCCACCACCAGGCAGCATCCTGGGCGGTCAGATCATCTGAGATGGATCAGTCCTCCCCCTTTCCATTGATCTCGCAGGTCTCGCTTGCCATCTCGCAGGAACGGCAGATCTCCCTCTCCTCATCCAGGTTGCGGGCGGCAGTGGCGAGCACACTGGCGTTCACCAGGTTCCCGGCGAGGAATATAGCCGCAGCAACCTGGTCATCCGGTATCCCCAGGTTCCCGGCCAGGCGGATATGCAGCCTCAAGCAGTGGCTGCAGCGCAATGCAGCAGACACAGCCACTGAGATCAGCTCTACTGTCTTGGCATCCAGGTTAGAGCTTCTCAAGATAGCATTATTGTGCAGCACCTTGGTGATGAGCAGCTCTGAGTCATCCTTCATGAACTGAAAGATATAGGGCACCTCACCATAGGTCCTCTCCACCGCTTTCAAAATGTCCTTGGCTGCCTTATCCTTCCCCTTAACCAATATTGCATCCAGCTCTTCCTCAAAGCTCATGATATCAGACTCCAGCTCCTGTACCTGCTCGACTCTGCTAAATCCCAAATCCTTAGAACACAAATCCCGTCTCGGAGCTGGGCAGTATTCTCACCAGTATGTAGTCTTTCATCCTGGAAGGCCTGATGGTCGCCACCTCGCCCAGCCTCACGCCTTCATCAAAGGTCACTGCTGCCAACTTATCCTTATAGAGCTGATAAGGAAGCTTCACCCGCACTCCGTTGAGATTGAGGGCAATAGGCAGAGGGGAATAGGAGAACTCCACCTCCGGAACCTGCTCACGCACCGCATCCATTACCCTGGGTGGAGAAGTGGTCAGAGGATCCTTGGTGATCGCCGCCCTGGTCTGATCCAGAGCCCTTCCCACCATCTCGACGATATTGTCCAGAGTTGCGATCTCTGTGGCCTTGCGGGTTCTGTGAGCCATCCGACCAATGGAGGGCACATAACCAAAGGCATAGGGCAGATCCTCTTTCTTCATCTTCGGCCCGCCGGTAACGATGACAGGCACACTGATATTCCGGTAGAGCTGCTCTTTCTTTTTGATGCAGTCCCCAAAGTTGCCGAAGATAAAAACGGCAGCGTCATGCTCATTGATCAGAGCGGTCTCATACTCATTGATCTGGGCGATCTCCCTTCCCACGCCCCGGGCCATGCCAATCATATTGGTCTTGGAGCCGTGCCTGCGCAGATATTCAGCCGTATCGCAGGCTACATGGGGCAGATGATGAATGGCCAGGGTGGGAGTGACCACCGCTACCTCCGTTCCCGCCAACGGTGCCCGCACCAGCTCTCCTCTGAGCTCCCGGCTCAGGATCTCCAGGGCATTCATATCCTCTGAGGGGACCAGTAATAAGAGGATGATCTCCGTCTGAGTCACATTCTTCTGCAGGATGTAGCCGCCCAGGTCCTCTACCAGCTCCAATACCAGGTCGTGCTTATACAATCCTCCGGTGAACATCACAGGTTCAAGCATTCTCCATCTCCCGGATCTTCTCTTCGATCTCTGATATCAGCTCGGGCTTGATTGACTCCTCGGCAGCGATGAAAAAGAAGCTGTCTTTCGTCATGACGTTTCGTCGGTTGCGAAATCCTTCTGGCGCTATCCTGACCAGGGCATCAGTCAGATCCTGAAGGAACTCTGCTTCCATATCGGTAACCATCAGATCGGATGGCGGGGTATCTGAGGCAATTATCACAACATCTCTTGCCGGTTGTTCTACCCTCTCCCGGCCGTATCGCTTCCATAAAGCCTTAAGGAGGTCGGCCATATGCTCTTCATCATTGATCTTGATCTGATGTCCGCCTCCGACCCTCATCACATCTCCCACGTCCTTGACTGTGAGAGGGGGTATTCCGGAACGGAGGAGACCGTAGACTGCAAAGACCGGAATGGTTATATCGACATAGACATAGAGCCTGCCGATGGACCTGATCAGACCCAGATCCTGCAAAATGTCCATTATTATCTCACGGTATTTCTTGGCTCCATACTCCTCCTCGCCGGTCACCTCTATCTTGAAGACCTCCATTGGGTCCATCTCAGCCCTCCAGCAGCCCAGATACCAGGAGAGCTGCGCCTACAGCTCCAATATATTGGGCATAGGGAGGAACAGTTACCTTTACCTGCAACAGCTCTTCCATCGCTTTAGGCAGGCCCTCGATGAGCGAGGTTCCGCCCACCATGATAACCGGTTCCTTGACCTCTACCTCTTGCAGCTGCTGCTCATAAACCTGCTCGGCAACGGAGTGACAGGCGGCCATGGCCACATCCTCGGGCTTGTTGCCCATAGAGAGGCTATTGACCAGGCTCTGAGTGCCGAAGACTATGCAGTAGCTGTTCATCGCCACATTTCTGTAGTCTCCTTTCAGGGCCAGCTTGCCCAACTCGGTGATGTCCACACCCAGACGGCGGGCGGCGAGCTCCAGGAACCTTCCCGAGGCACCAGCACATATTCCGCCCATGGTGAAGCCTCCGGGAATTCCGTCCTGAACCGAAATGGCCTTGTTATCCATGCCACCAATATCGATAACCGTGGCCGGTCCCCTCTGGGCATCAGCCAGGAAGACCGCTCCCTTGGAGTTGACGGTGATCTCTTCCTGGATGAGCTTGGCGTTTATGTGCTTTCCCACCAGAAACCGCCCATATCCAGTCACACCCACTGCCTCGATATCCTCTTTGTTCACCCCAGCCGCCTTGAGAGCCTGCTGGAACGCATCCTCAGCGCTCTTCAAGACCTCGGTGGTGGGAACCCAGCCCGTACCGATCACCTTATTGTCCCTCATCACCACAGACTTGGTGGTGGTGGAGCCGGAATCGATTCCAGCAGTAAGGCCCTTCTGTTTCTCCCGCGCCAAAAGGCCCCGGTACTTTACCGTGGTCACTAGAGCTTCCATACGGGTAAGCAGCGTCTCTGCCGTAGTCCTCTCAGTGAAGGAATAGCTCAAGACGGGAATCTTGGAGTTCTCGTGGATGTATTTTCGGATCTCCGAGCGGATGATGGCCGCTTCAGCGCAGCGGAAGCAGGTCATGACCACCACAGCATCGGCAAGATCCGGGTTCTCCACTATTCTAATCGCCCTTGCTATGGCCAGATTGAGATCTCCCGAGGCCACTCGGACCCCGAACTTCTCCTCTACATTGAGCATATCATCCAGGGAAACCTCAGGATAGACTATCTTCGCTCCTACGATCTCAGCTGCCCGTTCGATCTCCTGTTGAATGCCGCTGTATTCTGCGCCGCAGGAGAGCTGTGCGATACGAATCACTTCAAATCCTCCAGGAACTTCCTGATCTTCTGCACGAAATCTCGGGCCTCAGCATCGTTATTGGGATAAGATAGATCCAGTATGGGAATTCCTTTCGTCCTTATGAGCAGCCTGACCAGCTCGTTGGTCCTGTTACAGCCCGCACATCCTGTGAGCCATCCTGGGTCCTGAACTAAGATCGCAGCCTCGGCCTCATCGATTATCGGGCCTATCAGGGCCATTCTGCCCCGGATCCCTGAGGGTACATCCACTGCTGCATAACGAAGCCCCTTTTTGGGCTCTTCAGAAGTGACATTCAGGGGAGGCGAGGCGATATTATTATCAGTTGCCAGCTTTCTTACCACTTCAGGAACTACAAGCGCCTTGTGTCCCATCCTGTCCACAAGGTCCGAGAGGATCATGCTGGTGGGAGGATAAACGATTACTTTTGCCATTGATTTACCTCAGAATTAACCTTCATTTACGATCTCCTCCAGCCTCTTTAGAGGAAGAGGACGTGCCTTCTCTTTCACAATGGGCCCAGATTCGCCCTCTGAGGCCAAAGCCCTGGAGATCATGGGAAGCAGCTTTGATTCAGACTCGATCATATAGAAGCCTGGCCTGGCCCCGCCACCTCTGCGACCGCGGCATCGCCTGGGATCGCCCGGCGGAAATCCCCGGTCCTTGATGAATATGCCAGATGGATCCAGACTGCGAATCTCCTTTATCAGAGCCTCCACCACTTCCTTTTCCCCATTAATGATGACGCCAAAGCAGGTCTCCTTGACCAGGACATCATAGCCTGAACCATAGATCTTCATGGCGATATCCGATGGAAGAATATTGGACTCAGAGGACATTATTATGTACTTTGTGACCAGCATCAGCGTTCCTCCCGAATATAGATCGTCTCTCCTTCCTTCACATCCCTGAGCTTCTCCGGCTCCAGTACCCTGCCGATGATGTTCGTGGCCTCGAACTTCTCCCCCGAGGGTCCATAGCGCTTGTCCTCTTCCAGCCGGATGCCCACCAGACCGATCTTCTTTGAGACCTGGTTGGAGATGCCGATTGAGCCTGCAGGCACGGGACCGGTTGGCTTATTCTCTGGCAATAGCTCCTTGTAGCTCACTGCCTCCACCTCCGGCTTGAAGAGCAGGGTATTCTCATATGTGAAGTAAACCGGCAGAGGTCCCACAGGCTTTTCTTTCAGGCCGGTGACATGCCTGAAATAGTCCAAGCTCTTGGGCGCCAGGTCATAGTAAAGCTGGACTGAGATGAGGCGGCTGGAGGGAATGGTCGAGAGACGCACCCTCTTGGCTTTCAGAATCTCCATGGTGGCCCCGGGCACCTGTCTGACCACAACCGCATCTTCGCCCTCATAGCCCTCGGTCTCAGTCTCGATGCCCCGTTCCTTCATCTCCTGCCTGGCATCCGCCAGGGACTTGCCCAGGAGCATTATGCGCTCCGGTGTCACATCTACCGTTATCAGCTGGCCGGGCTTTGCCAGCTTTATCATATCCATTCCTTTGGTGATCCTTGCCACTACCGAATGGCCGGGATTAGAGGTGCGATCCTGTTTGTAGATGAAGATCCTGCCTAGGCCTCTTCCCACCGTCCTGACGGTGACCACACCCTCCAGACGGGGCTCCCGGTGCTCATAAGCTACGTGCTCCGTCAGAAGCTGGTCGGATGAGACGTATGAACTGGATACGGAATCAACCCTGAAAGTGCCATCCCTGGTAAGAGCAAGGAAGAACTCCGCCCCAAGCGGGGCGTCCTCTATGAGCTCTGCCTGGACATGGGTGTAGATCTCCATGCCCTCCTCCAGGGGCAGGGTCAGATCCATGGTGGAGGTCTTCTCAGTCAGGTCCTGCCACTCCACGATGGGCTCTATGCTCTCTATTCTATCCCCTATCTCCAGCCGGTCAAGGGTGTTCTTGCCTCCGACCACATGGGCAAAAAGTCCGCCGTTTGCAGGCGTTCCATAGATAGCGGAATGCCTCCTCTGCATGAATATCAGCTGAGTGTTCTCCGCATCAAAGCCAGCCGCGCCGAGGACCACCTCCCAGCGGTTGTACTCGTGGGCGTCCCGGCCAAAGGAGATTCGGGAGGAGAACGGCCCAAAGGCTATGCCATCGACCGAAGCCCATCTCACCTGAGATCCCGAGATCTTGTCCACAACCTCATGCCAGATCTTTTGCAGCTCATTTTCCAAGAGCTCAATCCTGAGTTTGCCTTTGGAGGTGTTGAGCCAGTAGGAGTTGGTCTGTCGCGACTTCTCGCCCCGGCCTTTGACCACTCCCACGATTGCGCCTTTTGCGGGCTTCCTGCCTGCTTTCTGCAGGGCGTCAGCCAGGACCGCTCCAGGCTCTAGCTCAATCTCATTGCCGTCAACGAAGACTCTCAAATTAACTCCCCAGCATCTCCTTCTCTTCCTCTTCTGTGATCCTGCTCAAAACCTCTTCTGGCAGGCCAGTGAATATCGCCCTGCCATTGCGCATGAGCATAGCCCGGTCACAGACGTTCTTTACAAAATCCATGTCATGGCTGACAATTATAAATGTTTCACCCAGCTCCTCGCGGGCATTGAGAATGGAGTTCGTCACTTCGATCTTGGTGATGGCATCCATCGTTCCTGTGGGCTCATCCAGGACTACTATCCTCGGCTCCTTTATCAGGACCTGAGCCATGGCCACCCTGTGCCTCTCCCCCTCGGAGAGCTCATCGGGCATCTTCTCCAGAACTGCTTCTGCCTGCTCCTCGGTAAATCCGACCGTCTCCAGGGTATGTATGGCTTTTCTCTCTGCCAGCTCGAAGGGAAGAGAGAGGCCGATGGCCTCGGTCAGGTTCTCAATCACGCTGCGAGAGGGGTAGAGGGTGTACTCCTGGTGGAGAATGCCGATGTATTTGGTGGCTCGACCGCGGCCATTGGAGCCGAGGACGGTCATGTCCACCCACTCATCTCCCACCCGTATAGCGATGCTGCCGCTGGTGGGAGTGAGAATGCCGCTGATAATCTTGGAGAGGGTGGTCTTGCCGCCGCCAGAGACGCCCACCAGGCCGAAGATCTCCCCCTCATAGACCTCCAGGCTGACATCATCCACTGCTTTAACCACGCCTCGATCTATGCTGATATATCTCTTTGAGAGGCCATTGGCCTTGATCATTGGTTCGCCCAGCTCGACCTCCTCCCGCTTGACCAAAGTCCCGGCCATGGCCAGGAATTGAGCGGCCACATCCTTCGGCTTGCCTTCTGCTTTGATCTCCCCCTGATCGAGAAGGATGGCTCTATTGGTCAACTCAACCATGACATCCTCCCAGTGGCTGGTGATGATCAGTGTCATCTTGAAATCATTGACCGCTCGCTTGATGGAGTCGTGAACCACTCTGGCAGTGGCCGGGTCAAGAGTTCCCGTTGGCTCATCTGCCAGTAGGATCATGGGGGATTTCGCCAACTGACGGGCCAGGACGACTCGCTGCTTCTCTCCGCCGGACAGCTCTCGAGCCACATGCATCAGCCGATGAGAGAGATTGACCTCGTCCAGCAGATCTGCAGCTACATGGACGCTCATACTGTCGCCCGTCTCCTCCACTGCGCGCATCACATTCACTATCACCCTTTCGTCGCCATAAAGGGCGAAGGTTCTCTGCAGCATTATAGCGATCCTCTTAGAGATATCGCGCCGCAGAGGATCGTTTATGTCCAGAGATACGAAATCAGCATCGAAGCTTTCCAGAATGCCGCCGCATTTGCAGCTCTTCCCAACGTGGCTGGGGGGCTCCACATGCCGGCATTTGGCGCATCTAGCGACATGGAAGATCACGCTGCCTGATATGTCCTGGAATGATTCCACGCCACGTAAAACATGCATCAAGACGCTTTTGCCTGAGCCGCTCCTTCCCAAAATGCCGACCGATTCTCCCTCTTCGATAACCAGATTCACATTGCGAAGAGCTACAACATCGCCGAATCGAACTGTCAGATCCTTAATCTCTATAAAAGGTGCCAATTTATCATGCCTCATAAGCTAATTATAATATAGGGTTCTTCCGCGCTTTTTACCGCTGCCAGACGGTAATAAAACGTTTGCACTATCCGTGATACAATGCCCTTGCTTTTCATGATATAATGCCTGCACAATGGATGACACAATGCTACTTAAGTTTATCCGAAGCTTCAAACAAGTCTCCCTGATAACGATCGTTATAGCAATCATCTCTAATACATATTATCAAATAAGATAATTAGAATTAACTAATAAGATGTTAGTAGTTGATGAGATCAAACGTTAATTGCAGGATCATCTTTCGTAAATGTTGTGAAAAGTCTGGATCGAAATAGCATATAAATTTATAAAGAACCAAACACCATAATCCAATCGAGGTGTATCTATGGAAGCTCTGGAAGCTATAAAAACTCGCAGAAGCATCAGGAAATTCAAGCCTCTTGAGATCTCCAAGGAAATCCAAAGAGAGCTGCTTGATGCCGCCATGCTGGCTCCCTCTGCAGGAAACGAACAGCCCTGGCAGTTTTTGGTTATCGATGACCGCAAGATTCTGGAGGCGATCCCTCTGATCTGCCCTACTGCAGCAATGTGCAGGCAATCACCTCTAGCGATTCTGGTTTGCGGTGATAGGAATTATGAGAAGTATCCTGATTTCTGGGTGCAGGATTGCTCTGCGGCAACCCAGAACATCTTGCTGGCTGCTCATGCCCTGGGCCTGGGTGCGGTATGGGCAGGAATCTATCCAATGAAGGAGAGGGTTGAGGGCTTCATAAGGATGTTCGCCCTCCCCGAGGAGATCACCCCATTTGCCCTGGTTGCCCTGGGATATCCGGACGAAGAACCTGCGCCGGCCAGAAGATTCAAGGAAGAGAGGGTGCATTATAATGGCTGGTAGGGCCAAACCATTGTTTAAATGAGAAGGAGTCCTCTCATCTGGAGTGCAGATTGCAGCACTGTTCTATCTGCGCCTCTCCAGAGCCTTCTTTCTCTCGGTATATGTTTTGTATGTAATTGCAGCTGCTATCAATAAGGAGCCCAGGGCCGAGGCTGTAATTATCGTCTGAAGCATACCCTCCATAATTCCCTTTCCCGCCGCCAGTATAACCACAGGGCCGGGCTCAGAGGGATAGGATGCATTGATCACATAAATCCCTGCTTCATCCGCCTTAAAAGCCGCAATGGACTGGCCGGATCGCCCTCCGATGGAATAAGTGAAGCTGCCTGAAGGCGAATAGGTATGGAGCTTTCGGCCAGAGGCCTTTTCCACTATCGCGATCTCAAGCCCAGGAATTTGCTCAGCGGTTATATAGACGCGGTCGTTGAAGTAGCTTTTGTTCTCATAGAAGATGATATACTCACCGGGCTCATCTAGATATAGCTCTATCTCTCCAGGGGCAGCCATCTGGGTCAGGTCGCCTAGGGAGGTGGATATTCCAGAAAACAGAAACCAGGCAAATGAGGCAAAACCAGCAATTACAATCACCAGGGCTAGGCCGTAGCGCCAAATTCCAGGCGATATTTTCATATCATTCACGACTGAACACCTTCCTGGATTGAAACATTGAAAATAATAAAAAATTAATTAGAGAGGCTGGAGTGGACCCTCAGGCAAGGCTCAAGCGGAAATCGATGAACAGTCCCACCAATTTGCCCTTCTCGAAGCATCCATAGACTGGATAGCAGCCAGGACCGGGATTGAGCTTGAGGCTGTTTCCCCCATCAGAAGCGATGATCAGTCCGCTTGCTGCATTTAGGTATCCCATCAACTGGCAACTGGCAACTGGATACTGGACAAAGCTAGTCTCTTTGAAACCAGTCCTGGCATCGGATTTGAAGAGATCCGACTGGAAGGGCTCCCCACCAACCCATGGATCGCCAATGCCCTTGTTGAATAGATTTTCTGCCGCCTTTTCCCCTGGTCGATATTCGACCTCCCCAGCTGAACAGGCAATCGCGATAAGAGATAATGACGCTAACAGCACAGTCAGCACAGCCATTACGCATTTTTTCATTGCATTCACCATCTAGGATTATTTTCAAAGATAACTATGCGCCAGGTATTTAAATTTCTTCCGGCGGAACTGGTACAAAAGGAGGACTTACGAATCAAGCAGCCATAGTGATCGCGGCCTATATGCTGGCCATTTTCATCATGGGAATCTGGAAGCATCGACTGAAAGGGCTGGTGGACTTCCACCTAGCTGGCAGAAGTCAGGGGATCATAGTCCTCACAGGTACCTTTTGTGCGACCATACTGGGAGCCTCTACCACCATCGGAATGGCGGGACTGGGATACAGCCGGGGATTAGTCGGATCCTGGTGGATGCTATCGGGCACAATAGGTATGCTCATCCTCTCCGTTTTCTTTGCTGAAAGAATCAGATCCACCGGCTGCAGCACGCTTCCCCAGCTCGTCGGCTCCTTCTGGGGAGAAAAGGCCAGGGCTTCTGCTTCTATTCTCATCGCCCTCTCCTGGATTGGGGTGATAGCCGTGCAGATTATAGCCTCTGGAAATATCCTGTATGCCGTCTTTGGCGGAGATATCACTTATTATATGATAGTCTCAAGCATGGTATTTGTTCTCTATACCGCATACGGGGGAAAGATCTCGGTCATAAGAACGGACCTACTTCAATTGCTCATAGTAATATCAGGACTTGCGATCCTTTTCCGAGAGGCTTTGAAAACCGCAGGCTTCGAGCCTCTCATTGGCCAGAGCTTCCCCCTATCAGCGGAAATGGATTTCTGGAAGGTGATATCCATGATCCTGGTGGTGGGCTCAGCATATCTGATCGGTCCGGATATGTACTCACATATCTTCTCCTCTCGCAGCTCTAAAGAGGCGAAGATCTCGGCATTCATATCGGCGATCATCCTGATCCCTCTATCATTTGTCATCACCTCTCTGGGCATCTTTTCCCGCCATCTCTATCCTACGATCCCCCCCGAGCAGGCAATACCCTCCCTGATGACGGGACTCTTCTCGCCGGCGATTGAGGGACTGGTTGCTGCTGCTCTGCTGGCGGCCTTTATGTCTTCAGCAGACACCTGCCTCATGACCACTACATCCATCCTGACCTTCGACGTTTATGGGCAGATACACAGGCGAACGCACGGCGAAACCGATCCCAAAGAGCTTCAGGACCATCTGATGACGATCTCCAGGGTAGCAGTGATCCTAGCAGGAGCCTCTGCATTGATCCTTGCCGTCTCCCTCCCCGATATCATCAAGACACTACTCCTGGCCTACACCGTCTTCACCAGCGGTCTTCTCATGCCTATTATCGCTGGATTCTACAGAGAGCAGCTCGGCCTCACCTCCACTGGAGCCCTATGGGCAATAGCTGGAGGAGGATTCACCGCCATCATACTGGGCCAGAGCTATCCCCTTCTTGGCATGTCGGTCTCAACATTGCTGCTATTTGCCGTGAGCTGGCGGGAGAGATGGCATTTTTAAATAAGTGCAAAATCATAAAAGATCTGCCCTAAAATCCCGAAGCATTGTCATTGAGGCCTGAGCACCGCCTCTGACCCCAATTGCATTGCCTCATCTTTATCATAAAGGCGGCTTATATCCCCTTGGCTCATCCAGGACCTCAATAGTGGCAATGGCGTGCTTGAAGACCAGTAGCTCTCCTTTCGCCGTCTGGAGCAGGATCTCATATGAGTTGAACGACTCAATGGTTCCCGTAACTGGCTGGCCGCCAGAGGTGAGTCGGACCATTACCTTCTTGCCCTTTAGCTTGGGGATGAATTGCGGCATTGACTGTTTAGCTGTAGGTTTTTCTTCTTCTGACATCTTCCCTCCCCTTATCATAGAGCTTCTCTGCCAGCCTGGCTCTAAGTGAGATCAAGACTATAACCCCTTCTGCCAGGCCCAAATAAATTTCCATTCACAAGATTATCAACCTTGCGCCGTGAAATCCTCCATTTCCCTTAAATGGCAGAAGTTCCCGGCGCTGAATCCTTGATTTTATGCCGCTCCAGGCCTCACTCAAAGTTCAAGTCCATATTCCTTTTTTTGCCAGGACGGCGCAAATTCGCTTCGTGTCAAATGAATCTCCCAATAATTCATCCCTCTGCCTTGGAAGCAGAGCTGACGCTCAACTCTCGCGAAGCGCGCCGACCGTGGACATCTCAAGCGGTGCATGAATGATGCTTTTTCATGAGATCAGGAAAGCTTTGGAGCAATAGCAATTTAATCCAGGCAGTATAAACGCCTGTAGGGATGTGGATATGAAAAAAGAGTTGGCTGCATTAATCTCTATGAGCATTATCATCATCTTCCCGCAACCATCCTTATCTTTCACGGATGTGGGAGGGGATTTCGGCATCTTATGGCTGCAAGAGCATGGCAAAAAGCCAAATGTTGAAGAGCCTCGGAACAATCTCTGGAACTGGGGGAACGCACCGAAGGGCTTTAAGATCTTCAATGGCACTGTATATCCACCTGGACATGGACCGCTATGGTATTATCCGAATTATGGCAGCGATGAGACGCCGATCGTCATCAACAGTTCCGTCGCAGGCGGGTTGACTGCAGACTATTCCGGCCTGGATCCCTGGCTCACTGCCCAGCTTTCTGGCCGGCCGGTGGCTTTTGTCTCCGAGCCCGCAGGGGTACTATTTTAATAGTGCCCCCGTTAATTATTATCTTGTTCCAGAGACATCCTCATTCTAAAATATGCCCCTGCCACTTTGTTCCAATTTAAATCGGAAGTCCTGTCCATAAGATCGACGATTGAAGACTCCTCAAGATTGTACCAGTGATCAAGGCTGGCGTTAATGGCGTTTTCCCGGTTGAAGTCGACCGATTCCTCCTCAACGAACCGGGCATCGATAGTGGAATTAGGATTCACCTCAATGAGCCTGCTCACATCCAGCCCTCCCGGAGGAAGAATCTGGGGGGGGATATCGCTACCAGAGCCAATCATCTCCATTCGCTCTATGCCAGCAGGATCATCTGACCTTCCCGTCAATATCATCTTCAATGAGTATCCTGATTGAGTTGAGTCGGCTCCGCTCATCCAATGGAGTGACATATTCCCCAGGACCCTGGAGTCGATTTGCAGCCATCTGCCAAATCCCTCGATCAATAAGCTCTGGTCCACCCCCCGAACATCCCCTGCAGTTGATGCTTCATTTGCTACTCCCCTGCCCATGGTGGACAGAGAATGGGGTGAGATGATCGCTACCTGCTGAAACCTTGAGTTTGGAGCCCATACGCTCTCAGATACAGATACATCGGAATTCCCATAAAGAGTGGTGAGATTGCCGTCCGATACAGAAGCCTTGGATGATATTGAGGCTTCTTTGTGATCACATGCAGCAGTTGCTCTGCCACCCCAGGCCAGAAGACCTGAATCGGTTTGAGCAGCAGATTGCATATGATCTTCATCCACGACCAGCTCATAAGAGTATAAGCTGCGATTGTTGATCGTCGATCCTCCCCCCTCCAGGAATAAGAGCTCGTTTTCCAGGACTGCCTGGGCAGCAAAGTTCAGGTTCTCTCCGGCGACCGATTCAGAGGCATAATCAGCTGAATTGTATATGCTGCAGGAGAAGCTGACCTCCGCCGACACACAACGGATCGATCCCATGATGAGGATTATGATGATGGGGATCAAAATAAGAATATACAAATCCTTATTATTCATATTGATATGGAGCATCTTCGACCTCTATACCCTTATGCAACCAGTCGTTTTCCACGCCATATTCCATCTCTGACTGGCATCTGGTGCCATCATCTTCAAAAAACCTGGATAAACTGAAGCCTGCATAGCTGGATTGATAATCCGAAGAGAGGCCGAAGAATAGATTGATCCTTTGATCAAAGAGGTCAACAGGCTCTTCAAACCGGAGTTCATCGCCCTTAAATCTGAACTGATATGGGAAGAGATTTTTGGTATAAGTGGGTGGCAGATCGCTTCGGTCCAAATGCAGATAGTGCCCACCGGTCAGGAGAAAAGCATATCCCCCCTCTCCAGGATAGGCCAGTCCTAGGCCAGAGCTCTCGCTCTTGACCAGGCTGATATTCTCCACTCCGTGCAACCCGATAGAGGATATGCCCAGCAAGGATACATCCAGTTCAGTCAGATTCCTTGCCTGGATGTGGGAGGAGACCATGCCCAGATACTGGGAGCTCATAGTGCTGAAGTTTATGGACTGGTCGAGGATCATCGATTCCTGACTGCTGGATTTGACAGAGGATGAAACCTCTCCATAGCCTTTGACGTAAATGCCAGGAGGATAAAAAAAAGAGTTCTGGGAGATGGTCTTCAAGCTTGCCGCACTGCTCTCGTTTAAAATCAGATAGGACCTGCTGAAGGCTCTGGCCTCGCTTGAGGCATCTGCCTGGATAAGAACGAGGAGCATCACTGCCGCCATCAACATGACTATCCTCATATTAACCACATCAAGATGAGAAAGAGGATATAAGCGTTTATCTAATTAATCCCAGCTTTTCATCATGAAACCCTGCCTTCCCAGTTCCGAGAGGTCAACTGTGATGTCCGCATCTTTAAATCCGATCTCCGATCCGTCAGCAGTTGGATCATAAACGCCGTCAAAGCCCCCCCAGGCATTGAAATTGCCGGACATAGTGGTTAATGCACCAGGAGCCATTAGCTTTTCGAAGCCTACTGTCGCTTCAGTTCCCATATTTGCCCGGGCAAAGCGAGAGTCGTCGTTGGCCCAGATGCTTATAGAAGGATACATGGCGGAATTGCCCGATTCGAAGTATGTATACACGCTATCCTTGCCCTGACTCACCTGGGCGTAATTGCTTCCCCAGAACTGGACATAGTTGAACAATCCCGATAGGGCCATATTCTGGCCGGATGTGGCTGAGCCGAAGAACATGACCTCTCCAGGAGTCTGAAGATCTGCGGATCTCGATCCCAACACAGCACTGCCATACTGAGTAAGAACGTCATTGGTATCCACGGATTGCCCCTGATAGAAGATCTTATCGGAATAGACGCCTGAGGCATAGTTTCTAACGTCTGCACCAGTATATCCATAAGGTCCATACTCATAGAAGTTCGCTGAGGATTGAACTCCGCCAAACCACTGCAAGTTCTCCCCGGCTTGAGTATCAAGCGTCTTTTTGAACTGATAATTCAAATAATTTGTCTCTTCCCAGGCACCAGATATTCCAGTGACCATAAGGGCCACCAATATGATCAGAGTCCTCATAACCTGCCACCTCTTATCTTTTTCATCATTGAAGGCCAGCCATCTTCCGGGATTCAATGATGATTTCAGATTATGAGTTATGTCATTGCTCATTATATATAAGAATAAAGTAAGATACTTGCATCCTTAAAATTCATAATAATCAATTATTAGTAATGGTATATTGCTCTGATGAACAGCAGTCCAGCCATCCCCAGTCATCGTCCAGCCTCATTATCCAGTCGCCCATATTGAGCGACATATTTATGTTCTGTTGGCCGATATAATCCTCTTTAATCCTGCTTTCGGCCTCTACAGCCTCATTCAGGCGATCGATCCTCCCTATGTCAAAATGGGTAATGCGGCCGACAGAGCGATGATCGAGCATAAAGACAGTTGATTTATTGCTGTATTGGTCCATATCGACCCCCCGAGCGGTCAGATTGGCCATTATGAGGGTGCGATTGAGGGCGGTCTGATAGAGGCTCTCTCTGTAAAGCTCCCACGACTCCAGGGAACTTTTCATATAGTCCCCATTATTTTCATAATTTTCCATCATTCTCAAACCTGGTCCGGAGTACAGTATCTTCTTCCGGCTGCCAAATAATGCCTTCCACTTCTCATCCACCTCGATAGTTCCATATTCGGATATAACCTGCTTTTGAGATTCATTGAAATTCGTTTCATTGCCGGAATACAGGATATTGCTTTGCAGCATAGCTTTGATCTGCACAGGTCCCTCTCCAGTGCGCAATATCACCTGATCTGCATAGCCGATTCTACCTGGTCGGGGGGAGGAGGAGAGCTCATGTGCTCGGATTCCAGCAAATCCCTCTATGCTGCTGTATCTGGAGAAGTTTCCAAATCCATCCACCAACCCTGCTTCATAGAATTTCATCTCCTGGATTGATCGAGAAATCTCCAAGGTGGAATCATTCACCCGGGCAGAGAGCTCATAACCCATGATCCCGTTTGCGGATGGAATGAGCAAGAAGATAATAAGCATAACGAGCGCAGCTGGCAGCAGCATTCCCGTCCATAGCCTCATCCGCTCAGCTCGTCCTCCCTACCTCAATTCCCCTTTTGGAAAATACTGGTCGTTGTGCACAGTGATATCAGGGAGATATCCCAGCCTGATGACATAGCTGACTGTATTTGAGGATATATATCACTTTTGACTGCTGCCAGTTTGAGGGGGGCGGCGAGAAAATATGCGGGCAGCATCAGCAACATGCAACCAGGAATTAGCGGATTAAATGGACGCGGAGGGGGATGCCCAGATCAATGCCGGAGAAGAGCGGAGAGGAAAGGGGATCGAGACTGAGTATCTGCAAATATGCGAAATAGTGACAAATAAGATCACATTGCAAAAGAATCTCATCGCTGGGGGCGCAAGCCGCAGATGCTGCAGCTTATTCTGCTGATTTTGGCCAGAGGATTTGTGGGCGCTATTAAATCAGGGCATTCCGAGGCGTTCCTTTATTGCTCTGATATCGGCCTGCACCATCCTGAATTGAGCTGCGTATCCCGGCTGGATATCCTCCCTCATGCCTTTAATCTCTTCATGGATCTGAGGTATTGTGTCTGTGTTTTTCCTCACAGCTTTAATATCGCCCTTCATCTCTTTAATATCGCCCTTCATCTCTTTAATATCGCCCTTCATCTCTTTAATATCGCCCTTCATCTCTTTAATATCGCCCTTCACCTCTTTAATATCGCCCTTCACCTCTTTAATATCGCCCTTCATCTCTTTCAGATCATCCCTAATATCCAATAGCAGCGGTATAGCCTTGTTAAGCTGGACTGCAGTGCAGACCTGCGCATATTCACCTGTCCTCATGACTGCGCTATCTGTATTCTCAAAGGCGATCCTCGATACCTTGGAGTGCTCAGGCCTTTGGCTCTCTGCCAGCTTTTTGAACTCTGCAATTGCTTCTTCCTCCCCCTCGATCAGGATTACCACCTGCTGCTCATTTCCCTTCATAACATTGCGGGCGTTGAAACCATCCAGACCCAGGTTTATGGCAATATTCATGAGAAAGTATCTGTAGCCCACATTGTGGACGTTTTCGCCGGTGATTGTGATCTTCAGCTTCATCTTATCCATAACCATGCTCCTCTAACTATTTGGTAGTTTCCCCAAGCCTTAGAAGCTCTGTATTTCTTTGGATTGTTTTTATGATAAGAGGAGTGTCTGGATAGCTCAACCTTTGAGACAGAAGCCACCGGGAGTGCGAGAGAGGTCCAGGCGACCCGATGGTAGCGCTGGAGGCCGAAAGGGACTGGATATATGATTCTGAGGCGCTGGGATCTGCAGGGGATTTTAGTCATAAGCGACGGCTGCAAGCCTGTCGAAAGCTTTTTAAATCTTTATAATGATAAAGTCACTTTAAAAATCAAAAAAGTTAAATGAGAGCTCATCCTGTGAAGGCTATTTACCGCCATCATCTGAATTGAATCAATGATAAGAGGAGGTGGCGGGATAGCCGAGGCTTTTTATACTCTTCTAAATGCTGTATGCTGTGCAGGAATACTATAAAAATTTGACATGTATATGAAATATCCACATCAAACATGGGGGAATTGGTACGACGAAGGCATTGGTGACGGGCGGAGCAGGATTCATCGGCTCCAATCTGGTTGAGGCGATCGTGGACAAATATGAGGTGACGGTTCTGGACAATTTCCATACCGGGAGCATGAGCAACTTGGATTCAGTAAGAAAGGATATCAGAGTGATAAAGGGGTCCTGCAACGACTGCCTGGGCCTGGACCTGAAGCCGGATGTGATATTCCACCTGGGCATTCCCTCCTCCTCTCCCATGTACAAGGCCAATCCCCTCCTGGCAGGGGAGGCGATCAACGGCATGGTGGCGATATTGGAGCTGGCGAAGAAGAGCAATGCCTCCAAGGTGGTCTTCGCCTCCTCCTCATCCCTGTACAACGGCATTCCCACTCCGCACAGGGAGGATGCCTCGATCAAGGTGACAGACTACTATACCGAGGCCAGGCTGGCCATGGAGAGAATGGCAGAGCTCTACTACCGGCTCTATGGCATTGACTATGCCGCTATGCGTTTCTTCTCTGTCTACGGTCCCCATGAGGAGGCCAAGGGCTCTTATGCCAATATGATCTCCCAGTTCCTCTGGACCATGCAGGAGGGGAAAGCGCCCTTGATATTCGGGGATGGCAGCCAGACGCGCGACTTCATTTACGTCCAGGATATCACTACTGCCCTGACCATTGCTGCCGAGAGGGGGACGGGGATATACAACCTGGGAACGGGCAGGTCTTATAGCTTCAACTATGTGGTCGACCTGATAAATGATAGGCTGGGGACGAGCCTGAAGCCCATTTACAGGGAGAATCACATTAAAAATTACGTGAAGGACACTCTGGCCCATACCGGCAAGGCAAAGCGGGAGCTGGGTTTTGAGGCCAGGTGGTCGCTGGAAGAGGGATTGGATCAGATCATGGGGAAAGGAAATGGTAGATCTTTATCCCAGGCTCCTGCGCCTTCGGCATCCAAAGCTTCGAGCTAAAGAGGGCGAAGAAAATACTGACTCTTCGCTCTTTCCTGCGGGCCGACCTTTGCAGACCGACCTGATCATTCGCCTTCTGTTGCCTCTTCAGTTGTTCCTGGCTATAGCACAAAAAATGAACCACAAAGACACAAAGGCACAAAGATGTATCTTATCCTAGCTGATTGATCTCCATATTAGAGATAGAATCCTTCGTGTCTTTGTGCCTTTGTGGTTTTAAGTTAGAGTCACAATGCCCACACAAAACAGCGAGAAGCCAAAAAACTGGTTTCGAAGATGACCCTCTGGCCTCAAATGATGCCAACGAGCGAAACTTAGATTTACTCCTTAAATCCCAATGGATCAATTAAATGATCAGATTAACCGCTTACGTCACGGGCAGCGTTCAAAGGGTTGGCTATAGGGCAAGAGTAGTCTCACTGGCACGTGAGATGGGGTTAGCTGGCTTCGTTCAGAACCAACCTGATGGCAGGGTTCTGGTCATCGCCGAGGGTGAGAAGAAGGAAGACCTGGAACGTTTTGCCTCGGCAATTCGTATTGAGAATGCCTTCATACATGTGGATGATCTGGACGCCAAATACTCTCCGGGAATAGGACAGTACGAAAGTTTTAAGAAAATCACAGGTTCGAATGAGGTTGGAGAGCGTCTTGACGACGGCATCGAGATATTGAAGGGGATGGCCATCAACCTCAACAACATGAATGCCAGTCTCAACAACGTGAATGCCAGTCTCAACAACATGAATGCCAGTCTCAACAACATGAATGCCAGTCTCAACAACATGAATGCCAGCCTCAACAACTTCACTGCCATGACCAAGGATATCGCTGTCATGACCAAGGATCTCACTGCTACCACTAAGGACCTAACTATTACCACCAAGGATATCAGTACTACCACTAAGGATCTCGTTACCATCACTAAGGATGGCTTCGAGAACCTTGGAAACAAAATAGATCAGAACCTTGAGAAGCAGGATGAGACCATAGAAGAGATTCGAGAGCTCAGGTCCGACATGAAGAGCTATATGGATAGGAGATTCAAGCGCATCGAGGCTGATCTGGCTGAGCTGAAGGAGATGAAATCGGCATTGAAAGAGAAGGGTTTAATCTGATGGACTTGGAGCCGGAGATTCAGATTCGCCCATCGCTCTGCAATGCCTCCAAGGTCGTCTTCCCCTCCCCCCATAAATACTAGGAGATACAAATGAAGATCTCTTACGATCCTAAATGCGATGTGATGTATATCAAGTTCTCCGAAGGGAAGGTAGTCGATACAATCGAAGTCGAAGCCAATGTTCTGATCGATTACGGTGAGGATAAAGAGATCATGGGGATCGAGATCCTCAGCGCTTCCAGGATGACCAAGGCCAATCCACTGGATGAGATCATTATAAAGATACAGGAACGAGCGGAAGCTTAAGCTGCTTTTTCACAATTCCAAACTGCATTAATCCCGCAGCGACTAAAGAGCATAACTGCCCGGAATCTCCGCTCGGGCGAATGCCGCCTCCGCCTCCGTTGCCCGGCCGAGGGCCATCAGGATCTCTCCTTTCCTCATCCAGGCGGAGGAGAGCCCGGGGTCGATCTGCAAAGCCTCTCCCAGGCAGTCGAGCGCCTCTTCGACTCTGCCCAGATAGCTCAGAGATACACCCTTGTTATACCAGGCGGCGATGGATCAGGTATCAGCCTGCAGAGCGAGGTCGAAGCTGCGGATGGCCTCCTCGTGCCTCCCCAGGCTGCCCAGGGCAGCTCCCTTGCCATAATGGGCGGATGTGAGCCAAGGGTCGATCAACAAAGCCCGCTCGAAGCTCTTTATCGCCTCATTGAATTTACCCAGGCGGTGCAGGGCGGACCCTCTGTTGGCCCAGGCGGCGGCTGAGCGCTGATTTATCTCCAGGGCCATATCGTAGCATTCGATCGCCTGGTCGTATCTGCCCAGCTGGCCGAAGGCCACACCCTTATTGATCCAGGCGGGGAGGGACTGGGGATTCATGATGAGGATCTTGTTGTAGCAGCTTATCGCCTCCTCATGCCTTTTGAGATGCTGGAGGACTGCGCCCTTGTTGATCCGGGCGGCTTCCAGGCGGGGATTGATCCGTATGGCCTGATCGAAGCATTCGATTGCTTTCTGGTATCTGCCTGAATTAAATTCGGTTTTTCCTTTTTCAAGTAGTGACAATGCGTGTTGGGAATGGTTATGGTCGGGAGCCGTCTTATGGCATATTTGGGAGGACATAAAATAGATAGGGTGTTGTAGAGAAATAAAAAGGACGGAATTATGAGATCTGATGAGAGAAACATAATTATGATCCAGTAATGTTTGAAAATGCGAAGCAAAAGGAATTCGTCGGCAACTACATGAATCCAGGCAGGAATTGGTGGCCAAGGACAGCTAAAACTGATTGATGTGTATGATTTTCCATCTCAAGCGATTGGAGCTGCGATCTATTGGGATCTATCCTAAAAGAGACGACAGAGTCATTAATATCGGAAAGGTCGAAGATAGAGGGTCGATTAGATGAATGAGATTAAAACGGGAATAAAGATATTGGATGAGGATGGCGCGATTAAGATTAGTGTACATGAATTATATACCATATGAAATTATTTAATATAACCAAGTCCAACTACATCAAAACAGCGAGAAATTGAATAGATTATCTAGCGTCAGACCCTAAATACACCTACATATAAAATATTTTAAATTTTATAATATATATTTCGACAGTCTTTTTCTAATTGTTAGGAGTGAAATATTATGGCAAAAACGGCATTAATTACGGGCATAACCGGACAGGACGGCTCTTATTTAGCGGAGCTATTGCTGGATAAGGGCTATGAAATCTATGGATTGATACGCAGGCTAAGTACACCGAATTTCACCAGGGTGGAGCATCTGATCGATAGAATTACATTGCTGGAGGGGGACTTGACCGATCAGTCCTCACTGAATATTGCAGTGCAGACCTCCCAGCCAGACGAGGTGTACAATCTTGCTGCCCAGTCATTCGTTGCCACCTCCTGGAACCAGCCGGTGCTCACAGGAGATGTCACAGGTCTGGGAGTGGTCAGGATATTGGAGTCTGTCAGGCATTTCTCCCCTGATGCAAAATTTTATCAGGCATCCAGCAGCGAAATGTTTGGCAATGCTCGTGAGATACCCCAGAGCGAAAAGACGGTGTTCTACCCTCGAAGCCCTTATGCCGTAGCCAAGGTTTTTGGATATTATTCGACAATAAATTATAGAGAAAGCTATGACTTGTTCGCGTGCAATGGCATCCTCTTCAACCATGAGTCGCCCCGGCGAGGAATTGAGTTCGTCACAAGGAAAATCACAGATGGGGTTGCAAGAATCCATTGCGGGCTTTCCAAGGAACTAAGGCTTGGCAATCTTGATGCTAAGAGGGATTGGGGATATGCAGGAGATTATGTCAAAGCAATGTGGTTAATGCTCCAGCAAGAAGAGCCTGATGACTATGTAATAGCAACTGGAGAGAGCCATTCTGTGCAGGAGTTTGTTGATAGGGCTTTCACCTCAGTCGGCCTGGATTGGCAGGATTATGTAAAAATGGATGAAAGGTATATGAGACCTGCAGATGTCCCAGAATTAAATGGGAATGCATCCAAGGCAAAGAATAAATTAGGATGGTCGCCTTCGGTCTCCTTTGAAGGTTTAATAGCAATGATGGTAAAAGAGGATATTAAGAAATATACAGCGATGGATAAAGTTCAAGCTGGATCGCGTAGTGATACACCCATACAGATACCGGCAAGATGAAAGAGCCGACTGCAGAGAAGAGAAAAGAAAAATTGCGCAAAGACTTATAGACGGAAAGCTATTGGCGTTATCAATGAAGATCTCTTATGACCCCAAATACGACGTGATGTATATCAAGTTCTTTGAAGGGGATGATAGCTGATACAAATGAAGTTGATGCTAATGTTCTAATCGACTACGGCAAAGACAGAAAGATCATTGGTATCGAGATTCTGAGCGCTTCAAGGATGACGATGACCGATGCATTTTGAAAACAACTAAACGGAAGAGAGGCCCGGCATTCCTGCCCGGGCGAGTGCTGCTTCAGCCTCTGACAAGCGGCCAAGGGCCGTCAGGATCTCTCCTTTCCTCATCCAGGCGGAGGAGAGCCCGGGGTCGATCTGCAATGCCTCTCCCAGGCAGTCGAGAGCCTCTTCGACTCTGCCCAGATAGCTCAGAGATACACCCTTGTTATACCAGGCGGCGATGGATCGGGTATCAGCCTGCAGTGCCAGGTCGAAGCTGTGGATGGCCTCCTCGTGCCTCCCCAGGCTGCCCAGGGCTGCACCCTTGCCATAATGGGCGGATGTGAGCCAGGGGTCGATCAATAAAGCTCGCTCGAAGCTCTTTATTGCCTCATCGAACCTGCCCAGGCGGTGCAGGGCGGATCCCCTATTGGCCCAGGCGGCGGCTGAGCGCTGATTTATCTCCAGGGCCATATCGTAGCATTCGATCGCCTGGTCATATCTGCCCAGCTGGCCGAAGGCCACACCCTT